>Ga0194061_1001639_pt1 | contig 12804 bp, 9 predicted proteins | sample SepL2221m_MetaG_FD_163423 | JGI IMG/M metagenome (GOLD analysis project Ga0194061, IMG submission 163423) | Anoxic zone freshwater microbial communities from boreal shield lake in IISD Experimental Lakes Area, Ontario, Canada - Sep2016-L224-21m | ecosystem: Environmental > Aquatic > Freshwater >...
AAGACAACGCCGCCCTCGCCGGCGGGTCGCCCGCCATCGGGGCATCGACGGCGGCGTTGTCTTCGGCTGGCGGTTGGGTGGGCGCAGTGATCGCTGATCCGCTTGGATCGGCACTTGGTGGCTTCGGTGCCGCCGTTGTCCTTGTGGTCGTGGTGGCCGTATCGGTCCTCGTGTTCACCGGTGTGTCGGTCCGTTCGGCGGCATCCGGCCTGGTGCAGGCCGTCCGGTGGTTGGTGGGTGCAGCCCGAGGGGATCGTGCCGCCAATGTGGTCGACGACTCGAGCAGTGAGCCCACCGATCCGTTCGGTCGTGCGCTGGCTCAGGGCCGTCAGCCATCGGTCTCTGCTGTCGCACCGGAAGATCCACAGGACGACGAGCCCGTGGATGTCGACGTGCTGCATGAGGACGTCGAGGACGTGGTCTTGGAGGCGGTCGTACTGCCTGAGGCAGCTACCAAGCCGGGCAAGGGCGAACAGCTGGAGATGAAGATGGGATCGCCGGTGGGGGACTGGCGACTGCCGCCAGCCAATCTGCTCAAGCGAGCCAAGGCTCAGGTCATCGACGAGGCAGAAGTCGATGCGGCCGGTGCCGCGTTGGTGCACGCGTTGTCGGCCCACGGTGTGGAGACCAGGCTGGTGGGCCGGACGGTTGGACCGTCGGTCACGCGCTACGAACTCGAGCTCGGAGCAGGCGTGAAGGTCGCCCGGGTGACGTCGCTCTCCAAGGACATCGCCTACGCCATGGCTTCGCCGGATGTTCGGATCCTGGCCCCCATTCCGGGGAAATCAGCGATCGGCGTCGAAGTCCCTAACCGCCGCCGCCAGTTGGTGGCTCTCGGCGATATCCTGGCTTCGCCCGAGGCGGCCAAGGCCACGCACCCCCTCGAGGTGGGGCTCGGGCGGGACATCGCCGGCCGTGCCGTGATCGCCAACCTGGCCGAGATGCCCCACGTACTGGTGTCGGGATCGACTGGATCGGGCAAGTCGTCCTGCATCAACTCGGTGCTCACTTCGATCCTGACCCGGGCCACGCCCGACCAGGTGCGCCTGATCCTGATCGACCCGAAGCGGGTGGAGCTCGGCCAGTACAACGACCTGCCCCACTTGCTGACCCAGGTCGTAGTAGACCCGAAGAAGGCGGCCAACGCCCTCAGTTGGGCAGTCACGGAGATGGAGCGGAGGTACGACCTCCTCGCCGAGGCCGGACAGCGCGACATCACCGGATACAACGCGGCGTTCGATGCCGGTGACCTGGCCGAGCACGAAGAGGCCTACCGGCTCCGGATGCAGGGCACCGATGCCGAGGTCGACGACGATGATGACGACGCTCCGCTTCAGTTCCCTCGGCTGCCCTTCATCCTCATCGTGGTCGACGAGCTCAACGACCTGATGATGGTGGCCGCTCGAGACGTCGAGGAGTCGGTGTGCCGGATCGCCCAGATGGCGCGTGCCGTGGGCATCCATCTGGTCCTGGCCACCCAGCGTCCTTCGGTGGACGTCATCACCGGTGTCATCAAGGCCAACGTGCCCTCTCGGATGGCGTTCTCGGTGTCGTCACTGGCCGACAGCCGGGTCATCTTGGACCAGCCTGGTGCGGAGCGCCTGATCGGCAAGGGCGACATGCTCTTGCTGACGGCATCGTCCTCCAATCCCCAGCGGATCCAGGGCCCCTGGGTGAGCGAAGAAGAGGTACGGGCCGTAGTGGCCCACTGGAAGCGTCAGCGTCCGATGGAGATCGTGGCTGGAATCGAAGACGTGGTGAGCGCCGATGGGCCGCGTGCTGGTGGGGGCGATGACGGGGATGACGACGAGTTGTTGGCGCAGGCGATGGAGCTCGTGGTCCGGTCGCAACTCGGATCGACCTCGATGCTCCAGCGCAAGTTGCGGGTGGGCTTTTCGCGTGCTGGGCGACTCATGGATCTCATGGAACGTCGTGGTGTAGTCGGTCCGTCCGAGGGCTCCAAAGCGCGACAGGTCTTGATGACGCCCGAGGAACTGGACGCCCGCTGAGCCAGCGGAATCGATACTTGATGTTTCGATGACCACGACCGACGAAGGGGCGCCCAGACCGGCTTCCACGACGTCAGAGGTCATACTCGCCACCCGTCCGAGACGTGGCCGCCGGGCTCGCCACAGTGGTCGGGCTGTAAGGGAAACGAAGCCCGCCAGTCATCGAAAGAGCAACCGGGGTTGGCTCCGATGGCTCCCGTGGGTGCTGAGCGCAGCCTTCGTGCTGCTCCTCGGATCCGGTGCGTGGGTGGCAGCGCAGCGGATCAATGTCGCGTTGGCACGGCCCGTTGCTCACCCGGCGGCACTGGTCCAGACAGTCGTGCCTGGAGCTGCTCCTGTGCTGCCGTGGGCGGCCAAGGGGCAGAGTGCCATCTCGATCCCGTCGTTGGGGTACGTGGAGCAATCGGGACCGGAGCCCTCGGTCCCGGTGGCATCGCTGACCAAGATCACTACAGCCATCGTGGTGCTTCAGGATCACCCGCTGCCCGTCGATGCACCGGGACCGTTGGTGACGGTGACAGCCGATGACATCGTCGAGTACAACTTCGAACTGCAGCACGATCAGACGACAGTGGCCATCAAGCAGGGCGAGACCATCAGCGAACGTCAGATGCTCGAAGCACTGCTGACCCAGTCGGCCAATGACATCGCCTACACGCTGGCGACATGGGATGCGGGGTCGATCCCTGCCTTCGTGGTGAAGATGAACACGTTGGCGGCCTCGCTCGGAGCCACGGCGACTCACTATGTGGATGCCAGCGGCTACGACCCGCAGACGGTGTCCTCTGCATCCGATGTACTGCGGATGGCTGCCGTCGCAATGGCGATACCGACATTTGCTCAGATCGTCGCCATGACGGAGGTGACCCTTCCCGTAGCGGGCACGCTTTCGAACATCGTCTCTGAAGTTGGCAAAGACGGAGTGGTCGGCATCAAGTCGGCATATACGTCGGCGGCCGGAGCATGCATGGTCCTCGCCGCCAACCGCACCATCCGAGGGCGCAATGTGCTGGTGATGGCCACCGTGCTGGGTCAGCCGACACCCCCACCCACGATGCCGACCACGACCACCACGTTGCCGCCTCCACCTAAAACGACGACCACGACTACGACTACGACTCCGACGGACACCACCGATACGACGGATCCTGCTGCGCCGACCACGACAAGCAGCTCAACGACGACAACGACGACAACGACGACCCGACCACGGCCGACGACGACGACCACCACCTCCCTGCCGATCACCGACCTCCCCATTGCCGACCCGTTCAAGTTCGCTCGTCCGGTCGTAGACGCACTGCTGGGTGCAGCCAGGGTGGCTGTCGGCACCGTCGAAGTCGCTATCGCGGGTGAAGTGATGGGCACGATGACGTCGACCTGGGGTGGCGTGGCTCATCAAGTGCCCTATGTGACGGGATCAGGAGGTTGGCTGCCAGGGTGGCCAGGTCAGAAGGTGGTGAGCGCCAACCGGTTCATTGCGGTGCCCCCGGGGAGTCGGCCAGGAACCGTCGTAGGCAGCGCGGAGTTCACCATCGCCTCGCAGATCGAATCCGTTCCGCTGCAGCTTGCCGCCGTAGTTCCGGAACCGTCGGCATGGTGGAGGCTGGCGCACTCCTAGGCCGTATGAGTGGTCCTTGACGCAGATCCCGCTCGCAGGAACGTGCCGGGAGTACCGTGGAGCCGTGCGAGCACGTGTACCTGCATCTTCTGCCAATCTCGGGCCTGGATTCGACACCCTGGGGCTGGCCCTCAATCGTTACGTGACTGTTGACGTCGAGCCAGCCTCCAAGCTGATCGTCCGGTCGCTGGGGGAGGGCGAAGGCCTGGCAGACGACTCGTCCCACCTAGCCGCTCGAGTGGCCATCGATGTAGCCGGGACCGATCGGTTGGCTATCACTGTGCGCTCCGATATCCCGATCGCCAGAGGACTGGGATCGTCGGCAGCCCTGGCTGTGGCTGCCGCTGCAGCTGCAGGTGCCTCGGACCCACTCTCGGTGGCGACTGCCATGGACGGACACCCGGATAATGCTGCGGCCTCCATGGTCGGTGGGTTCGTAGCGGCCTCCATGGTCAGAGGCGGCGTGCAAGTGGTCAGACTTCCGCTCGACGTCAGCTTGGCCTTCGTAGTGATGGTTCCTGATGTTCCCTTGTCGACAGCGCGGGCCCGTCAGTCGCTGCCGTCAGAAGTCACCCGAGAGAGCGCAGCGTTCAACCTGTCGAGGATGGCACTGCTGATGGCGGGGATGGCCGATAGCCGCCTCTTGATCCCCGAAGCGACTGAAGATCGGTTGCACCAGGACTATCGGAGTCCGCTGTTTCCGACTGCACCCAAACTGCTGGCCGCGCTGGTGGCTGGCGGCGCACTGGCGTCATGCTGGTCGGGTGCCGGTCCATCGCTCCTCGGAATCTGCCGCGGAATCGATGCTCCCGGGGTCCAACTTGCGGGCCAGCAGGCGCTCGTGGCGTCAGGGATCGCTGGCCAGGTCCTGCTGCTGCATGCCGATATGGACGGCCTCATCATCGACAAGGACGGTTCGGCCGGCCTCTACGACGCCGACCGGTAACCTCGGTCCAGTCATGCCAACCCAACCCAGTAAAGACCTTCAGGCCGTCGCCAACCCGTACCCCGGCCGTGACTACGTCGTCACGTGTGACACCCCGGAGTTCACCTGTCTCTGTCCGTTGACGGGGCAGCCTGACTTCGCCACCGTCCGGATCTCCTACGTGCCTGACGAGCTGCTCGTGGAGCTCAAGTCGTTGAAACTCTATCTGTGGAGCTTTCGCAACGAGGGCGGATTCCACGAGGACATGACCAATCGGATGCTCGATGACCTGGTTGCTGTCATCTCTCCCCGTCGCATGACGGTGACCACGGACTGGCTCGTACGTGGGGGTATCCACACCGTGGTCGAGGTGTCGCACCCGGCCATCAGCTGAAAGCGGCGTCGCTGGCGCTTCGACGCTAGTGATCCAACGTTGGACTGATTTACGCCTTCACCTCCGGGGTACGGGCTCCGGCGGCTGCTCGTCGAAGGGGTGCAGGGGCGTGAAGGTCCACCCCGGGTCCTCGTCGGTCGGGCCGGTGCGGGCAAGTTGCCACCCCTCGTAGGTCTTCTGCCAGTGATGGTGGTGGCAGAGCAGGGCCAAGTTGTCGAGACAGGTCAGGCCGCCCCGCTCCATGGAGATGATGTGGTCGATCTCCAACCAATAGGCGACACCACATCCAGGGACCACGCAATGTCGGTCCCGAATGGCGAGCGCGGTGCGTAAGCGCTGGTTGATGGTCCGTCCCTGGTGGGAGACGGCCTTGATGTCGCCAGCTTCGCTGAACACCATGTTGAGGTAGGAGTCATCGAGGAGATGCCGGACTACCTCGACGGGGACCGGGCCCTGTCCGGCAATCTCGCACAGCTCGCCGCGTTGGACGGTGCCACGGCGCAGGGCTTCCAGATCGACCCGGACGATGATGGTTGCCCGAGGGGCTTGGTCAATCAGGTGTTTCGGGCCGACGTCGCTGTCGATGGTCCCGGAGTCGATGGTCCCGGAGTCGATGGTCCCGGAGTCGGCGGCCTCGGCGACGTCGGCCCTGGAAGAACCGGCGTCAGGTGAGTCAGGTGAGTCAGGTGAGTCAGGTGAATCAGGCGTCCCAGGTGAGCCAGCCAATCCCGAAGAACCCGAAGAAACCGAAGAGCCCGAAGAACCCGGTGGCCCCGTCGGTGATCGTCCGGTGACCAGGAGGTAGAAGGCATCGGCCCGCAGGGCGGCTTCAGGTTCGTTCTCCGGGGTGGGAGAACCCTTCGGGAGTGCATCCGCCGCCGCTTTGGCTGCCGCCCGTTTGTCCTTTCTCAGGCGGTTGACCACCGGAGTGAAGTGGGCCACCAACTCGGCACCTCGATCAGAGGTGTCTCGTCCCTGGAAGCAAAAGGCGCCCTCGGGGTCCGTCCACCAAGCGAACGAACGCTTGGCATGGATCCGCCTATGGGCGGCCAGAGGGTCACGACGAGTCGAGGTGGCCCGGACCTGGGCACACCGCTCCTTGATCACATGGAGGGGCTGGCTTTCAGAACCCTCGAGAAGCGCGGACTCGGACTCGGGGTCGACGAAGGCCGCTTGGGTGATCTCGGCCACCTTGGGCCCGGACAGGGTGCCGGCACGCAGCGCCTGCTCGGTCGAGGGCAGCAGGGTGAGTCGCTGCCCGGTCTCTAGGGTGCGCTTGGCTTGGCCGTCAGAGACCCCCTCGACCGCGGCCAACAGCGCAGCGGGAGATCGGTAGCCCTCGGTCCGCCAGTGGCCCGATGCGGCGATCCGAGGGGCCAGCACGGTCTTGGCCGCCAGCACCAGCCGTTCGGCCCGGGCGAAGTGGCCGTATGCGGCCGTCGCTCCTGCCCCCATGAGTAGTTCGGGGTCGAGATCGCCCACCAGAGATGCCAGTTCATCGGCCAGCAAGGAGGCCCGGGCCTCGATGCCAGGGTCGGGCGACCCAGTCGAGGCCCCAGTCGAGGCCCCAGTCGAGGCCCCAGAAGAGGCCCCAGAAGAGGACCCAGTCGAGGCCCCAGTCGAGGCCCCAGTCGAGGACCCTGAACCTGCCGCGACAGGGGGAGTCGGGGCGGAAAATATGCCCGGGGGTTCGTCGGAGAAGGTGGCCAGCGCCATGAGGAGAGCATCGCCGAGGGGTGTGACAACGTCCTCGGGGGTGCGACGGCCAGGATGGCCGTATCCTTGCCCGGGTGACCACCGATGCATCGACCGACGGGAGCGAGCGCGCCCCCGCACACGAAGCCGACAGCGCTGCATCCGATACCACGACCGTGAAGCCGCGCACCTTCCACATTCGGACCTTCGGGTGCCAGATGAACGAGCACGACTCCGAGCGGCTAGCCGGGTCGTTGGTGGCCGACGGCCTGGTGTCGACGCCGGACATGGAGACGGCCGACGTGGTGGTGTTCAACACCTGCTGCATCAGGGAGAACGCCGACAACAAGTTCTACGGGCACCTGGGGAACCTGAAGACCCTGCGCGAGAGCCGCCCCGACATGCAGATCGCCGTGGGTGGCTGCCTGGCGCAGATGGACAAGGAGAAGATCCGTGAACGTGCCGGCCACGTCGACGTGGTCTTCGGCACCCACAACCTGACCTCGGCCCCCGAACTGCTGCGCCGGGCATCGGTGGAGGGGCCGATCGTGGAGATCCTGGACGAGCCGATCCCGTATGGCGATCCGACGGCGGCCGATCAGCAGGCGGCGGCTCTGGCTGCGGTGAGGGACCTTCCGTATGCGGCGTGGGTGACCATCCAGATGGGGTGCGATAACTCGTGTGCGTACTGCATCGTGCCAGCCGTGCGGGGACCTGAGGTATCTCGATCCATGGCCGATCTGGTCAGCGAGGTGGAGGAGCTGGCTCGACGGGGTGTGACCGAAGTGACCCTCTTGGGCCAGAACGTGAACTCCTATGGCCGGGACATCACCAAGCGCAGCCCGCTGTTTGGCGACCTGCTGCGGGCTACCGGAGCGGTCGAAGGGATCCGACGGGTTCGCTTCACCAGCCCGCACCCGAAGGACCTGCGTCCCGAGGTCATCGCCGCCATGGCCGAGACCGAGGAGGTCTGCAACCACCTGCACCTTCCTCTCCAGTCCGGCAGCAACACCATGCTGGTGGCCATGCGCCGGGGCTATACGGCCGAGCGGTACCTGGACCGGTTGGCGGCCGCTCGGGCCGGCATCGACGACCTGGCCGTCACCACCGACATCATCGTCGGCTTCCCCGGCGAGACCGAGGACGACTTCGAACGCACCTTGGAGGTGGCGGCCGAGGCCGAGTTCGACAGCGCCTACACGTTCGTCTTTTCGCCTAGGCCGGGGACGCGTGCCGCGGCCATGGTGGATGGGTTCTTGCCCTCCGAAGTGACGGCGGAACGGATGGAGCGCCTGCGCAACGTGGTCGAGCGCTCTGCATTGTTGACCCACGCCGCTCGGATCGGTCGGGTCGAAGAGGTGGTGGTCGAGGGCCCGTCGAAGCGGAATCCGGTCATCACCACCGGACGGACGGGACAGAACAAGCTCGTGCACTTCGTTGTCCCTGATGGGCGGGTGATCGCGAGTGGGTCCTATGCCACCGTGTTGGTCACTGATGCTGCCCGACACCACCTGACCGGTGACTTCATCGAGGTGACAGCCCGGCCATCCCATCGGGTGAGTATCCCGGTAACTGCCGGTTGATCGCTCCCTGGTGATCCGATGATCACGGCCCTGGTCGGTCCCACGGCGTCGGGTAAGTCCCAGATCGCCCTCGAGGCAGTGCGGGCGGTACGGACTCGGACCGGCAGCGGGCCTGAGGAAGTCGTCGGCGACATCGAGCTCCTCTCGGTCGATTCCATGGCCGTCTACCGGGGCATGGACATCGGGACGGCCAAGCCGTCACCAGAAGTCCGAGCCGAAGTCCGCTACCACCTGGTGGACCTGGTCGACCCGTCCGAGGAGTTCACCGTCACCCAGTTCCAACAGGCAGCCAGGGAGGCGATGGTCGAGATCGCAGACCGGGGGAACCACGCCATCCTGGTAGGGGGGACCGGGCTCTACCTGCGCTCCGTCATCGACGATTTGGAGTTCCCGGGTCGCTATCTGGACGTCGCCCGAGGGCTTCGCGCCGAACTCGATGCGTGCGGGGTCAAGGGGACGGATCAGCGGGCCCAGGGGAGTGCGGTGCTGCATGCACGGCTCAAGTCGCTGGATCCGGTGGCGGCGGGAAGGATCGAACCGGGCAACGAGCGCCGGTTGGTGCGGGCCCTCGAGGTGACTGTGGGGAGCGGACGGCAGTTCTCGAGTTACGGACCAGGTCTGGAGCGCTATCCACCTACGGCGATCTCCCTAGTGGGGGTTGTGCCTGACCCCGGCCAGATGGACCAACGGATCGCAGATCGGTTTGCTATCTGGATGGACGACGGGTTCCTCGAGGAGGTCCGGAACCTGGCGGGCCAGCCGGGCGGCCTGGGTCGCACGGCGCGCCAGGCGCTCGGCTACCGGGAGCTGCTCAGTCATCTGGAAGGAGGGGTCCCGCTAGCTGAGGCGGTGGACGAGGCCGTCCGGCGTACCCGCCAGTTCGCCCGCCGCCAGTTGGCTTGGTTCCGGCGGGACCCACGAATTGCCTGGGTCGAACCCGACGCAGATCCGCTGGCCGCGGTCATGGCCAGCCTGGCTGCAGATGAGGGACCGCCAGAGCCGACAGCGCGGCCCGCGGCAGACCCGAACCGGTGAGAGACTGTGAAGGAGCATGATGACGCCCCCTACGACCGAGTCTCCACTCCTCCGGTTCACCAAGCACCACGGTGCAGGAAACGACTTCCTGGTCCTGGTCGAGCCTGACTCCAACGGTCCGCTTCCGGTCGCCCTGGTTCGAGCGCTGTGCGACCGTCAGTTCGGCATCGGCGCTGACGGGGTGATTCAGATCGTGGAAGGGGCAGGGGACGCCGATGTGGGGATGATCCTCCAGAACGCCGACGGCCGGGAGGCCGAGATGAGTGGCAACGGGATCCGCTGTCTGGCCCAGGTGGCTGTGCTGAGTGCTCTGGTGATGCCACCGGTCTTTACCGTGGCGACTGCCGCCGGCATCCGGACCATCGAGTACATCGAGGGTGATCACATCCATTCGGCCGAGGCATCGGTCGATCTAGGTGCTGCCGTGCTCGGTCCCGACCAGCCTCAGAAGTTCCCCGACCGTAAAGTGCGCACCGTCGACACCGGTAACCCCCATGTCGTAATGTTCGGTCCCGACTTGGACGGTGTGGACGTGGTCGACATCGGTGGGAAGTTGCAGTCGGTCTACGACGGTGGGATCAATGTCGAGTTCATCACCCTGGGGGACGAGCCCGACACGCTCGTTCTGCGGGTCTACGAACGTGGAGTGGGGGAGACCCAGGCGTGCGGCACTGGCAGTGCCGCCGCGGCCGCCGCTGCTCGTAGTTGGGGGCTGGTGGGCGACCATGTGACCGTGCACAATCCGGGTGGCACTCTGCACGTCAGTTTCGACGGTGACCAGGCACGGCTGCGAGGTCCGGTCCAACGGGTGGGATCCGTGGTGATCGATACGGCGGCCGTGTTGGCCGCCGCCCGTCCGGTGACGAACACTCGATGAGTCCAACTGAATCGGCGTTTACTGACACCCTGATCTCCAGAGAGGTCAGGGAGCGCATCGTCATAGTGGGGGTCACCTTTCCTCAGGGCACCCCCGCGGCCACCGAGGCTGGGCTGAACGAGTTGGCCCTCTTGGTCGACACTGCTGGCGCCGATGTAGCCGGCCGGATCACGCAGCGACGAACCGCACCCGACTCGGCGACGTATCTGGGCAAGGGCAAGGCCGAAGAACTCTTGGAGATGTGCCTGGAGATCGATGCGGACACCGTGGTATTCGACGATGACCTGTCGCCGGCCCAGCAGCGCAACCTGGAGAAGATCCTGGGCCGGACGGCCATCGATCGCACGGCGGTGATCCTCGACATCTTCGCTCAGAACGCCCGGACCCCCGAGGGCCGGGCCCAGGTGGAGCTCGCCCTGCTCCGCTACCGGCTGCCCCGACTGCGCGGCCGTGGCACTGCTTTCAGCCAGCAGGCCGGTGGGATCGGGACACGTGGTCCGGGCGAGACCCAGCTCGAGGTCGATCGGCGGCGCCTGGTCAACCGGATGACCCGCCTCGAAGCCGATCTACGCCAGCTCGACCGCACCCGGACAGTGCAGCGCAAGGGCCGTCAGCGAGGCCGCCAACGCACTGTCTCCCTGGTCGGCTATACCAACGCCGGGAAGTCGACGCTGCTGAACCGGCTGTGCGCCTCGGATGTGCTGGTGGAGAACCGGCTGTTCTCGACGCTCGATCCTCGAACCCGAAAGTTCGACCTGCCGGGAGGGGAGACCGTGCTGCTGACCGACACCGTCGGCTTCGTGCGCAAGTTGCCTCATCAGGTGGTCGAGGCGTTCCGGTCGACGCTCGAGGTAGTGCTCGAATCCGACCTCATCGTGCACGTGGTCGACGGGTCGGCCCCGGACCTACAGGGCCAGATCGATGCCGTGCACACCGTGCTGGCCGAGATCGGCGCCAACGACATGCCGGAGTTGCTGGTGATCAACAAGGCCGACGCCCTCGGAATCCGTGGCGGGGCCATCCGTGGCGGGGCCATCCGTGACGGGGCCATCCGTGACGCTGGCGCGGACGAAGCCGGCATGGACGAGGCCGGCACGGACGAGGCTGGCATGAACGAGGCTGGCGAAGAGGCTCGACAGCTCATGGCCGCGCATCCAGGATCGATCCTGGTGTCGGCCCAGACCGGGATGGGGATCGACAACCTGCTGGTGACGGTGGGTGATCGGCTGCGGGTAGGTGACCGGGTGGTGGAGTTGGAGATCCCATGGGCTCGGGGAGATGTGCTGGCCGCCGTGCATCGTGAAGGGGAGATCGTGGGCGAGGAGGCCGGGAATACGTCCATCCGGATCCAGGTAGTGCTCGACGATGCCGGTAAGGCCCGATTCGCCGAGTTCCTGGCGTCATGAGCGGTCTGGCTGATTCGTCAGCGACGCCCGGCCCGCGGGACGCAGTGAGCCCGGCGAAGGCTGTACCTGGGTTTGCGCCGCCGCCGTATCCCTACGAACGGCTCAACGGGGCCAAGGCTCGCGCCACACAGCGGTTCGCCACCAGCGGCGGCCTGGTCGACTGCTCGATCGGTACGCCCTACGACGCCCCGCCCGATGCGGTGCTGGCCGCCATGGCCGCCTCGAACGCCGAGCGGGGCTATCCGATGTCCCCGGGTTCGTCGGAGTACCGGCGGGCGGCTGCCGAGTGGATAGCGCGCCGGTTCGACGTGGCGGTTCGCCCGATGGGCGACGTGGCGGCCTGTGTCGGCACCAAGGAGTTCGTGGCCACCACGGCGCAGTTCTTGCGGCTGCGTAGCCCTGACCGGGACACCGTGCTGTACCCGGCGGTGTCCTATCCGACCTACGCCATGGGGGCCACGCTGGCTGGGGCACGGGCTGTGGCGGTGCCGGAGTTGGCGGGTGGGGGACTCGACCTCGAGGCCATTGATCCCCTCGATGTGGCGCGGACGATCCTGTTGTGGGTGAACTCGCCGGCCAATCCGACCGGAAACCTAAGCGACCTCGATGCCGCAGCAGTGTGGGGGAGGACTCACGGAGTCCCGGTCTTTTCCGACGAGTGCTACGCCGAGTTCACCTGGGACGGGCCGCCGCGGACGATCCTCGAATCGGGCATGGAGGGTGTGGTGGCGGTCCACTCCCTGTCGAAGCGGTCCAATCTGGCCGGGGTGCGGGCCGGGTGTTATGCCGGAGACAGCGAGTTGGTCAACTACCTGCTCGACGTACGGCGCCACGCCGGGCTCATGGTGCCGGGTCCGGTGCAGGCGGGGGCGGTGGTCGCCCTCGACGATGACGCCCATGTCGAGGTCCAACGGGAGCGTTATCGCAGCCGCCTGGCCTTCATGGCCGAGGTACTGGGACGGGCCGGGCTGCCGGTGGATCAACCAGCCGGGGGCTTCTATCTGTGGGTGCCGGTGCCGGACGACTACGGCGACGGGTGGGCACTGTGCGAGCGGCTGGCCGATGACGCAGGGCTGCTGGTAAGCCCGGGCGAACTGTACGGCGAAGGTGGGAGCGGCCACATCCGGGTGGCGGTGGTGCAGCCCATGGAGCGCCTCGAGTTGGTGGCGGAGCGTATCGCTGCTCGCTGAAGGCGGTTGACGGCTGGAGCCCTGGTGGATCGAGAGGGTAGGGCGTAGGGGCAGGGCGTAGGGGTAGGG
>Ga0194061_1001641_pt1 | contig 12793 bp, 10 predicted proteins | sample SepL2221m_MetaG_FD_163423 | JGI IMG/M metagenome (GOLD analysis project Ga0194061, IMG submission 163423) | Anoxic zone freshwater microbial communities from boreal shield lake in IISD Experimental Lakes Area, Ontario, Canada - Sep2016-L224-21m | ecosystem: Environmental > Aquatic > Freshwater >...
ATCGAGGGAATTATCCTGGTACCCGCGTTGATTTATTCTCAAAGTTATGAACTTCGAAGTATTGATGTTCTTGAAAAATTCTGCGACGTTTTCTCGACCAAGTTCCTTATCAGTTGGTATGACCGAATCTTCAAGGTCAATGATTAATCCATCTGCTTCAGTTGTGAGCGCCTTTTGCAGCATATTTGCCTTGTTAGCGGGAACGCACAAGAGTGATCGCATAGGGTGATTCTACTCGGACATTTAACTTGAAGGAAGGAACACTTTCTGAGTGATAGAGGCTGAAATGATTTCTCGTAACTTTTGGAGATCTGCAATTTCGCCCGCAGCAATGGCCTGCATTCCAATATTTCCCAAAAGCGTGGCCTCGACAAGTCCAGTGATAACCCGCTTTTGCGTAATATCAGCGGTTAACTGATTGAGGAAATCATTCGCACTCCCTCCGCCAACGACATAAATAGCTTCAAAAATCTGACTCTCCACTTCTTCAAAATCAGATATGACCTCTTTATATGCGTGCGCCAAACTGTCAAAGATGCAGCGTGCATATTCAGCTGGGTTGGAAGGCGGTTGAGCATTATTTATTAGGCAGTATTCGGCAATTCTTCCAGTCATATTTCCGGCCGCCAGAAAGAGATGGTCATTCGGATCGATTAGAAATTTATTTGCCGGGACTTTCTTAGCAAATGCAATTAACTCTTCCACTTCAAGATGTATTCCGGCTTCTGCCCAATCCCTCTGGCATTCTGAAAGTAGCCACATTCCTGCAACGTTCCTTAGTGATCTGACTGTTCCTTGAACCCCTAATTCGTTCGTCAAATCGATTTCGTATGCCTGTTGGGAGGTGTTGGCGATCCGCTTTTCATAACCCACAAGGGACCACGTACCGCTTGAAATATAAATCGAATTCTCTGGATTCACCATAGGAACCGCCGCAACAGCCGATGCCGTGTCATGCGAACCCACTGCAACTATCGGTGTTCCATCAAGTTGACCTTGACCTTTGATCTTTCCGAGGAGTTGCCCTGCTTCGTGGAGGAGAGGGAAAATACTTCTGGGGAGGTTGAGCTCATCGATCAGGCGCCAATGCCAGTCGCGGGTTGAAGGATCCAAGAGCTGAGTAGTAGACGCGTTTGTAACTTCTTGACTCCTGCTGCCGCAAAGAAAGAAGTTCATAGCGTCGGGCAACATTAAGAATTGGTCAGCATTCGCAAATTCGTCAATGCTAAGTCCAGCGATAAATTGATAAATTGTGTTGAAGGGCAAGAATTGAATCCCGGTGTACCGGTAAATATCTTCTTTCCTGATAGTTTTCAAGGTGTTTTCCATGACTCCTTCGAGCCTAAGATTTCGATATGAGAACACGCGGCTATCAAGCGCTCCGTCTTTATTGATTAATTGGTAATCGACGCCCCATGAGTCGACTGCAATCGACGTAAGAAGATACTTCTTAGTTGTTAGCCGCAGGCCAATTAAGACTTCCTCGCGTAATTTATTCCAGTCCCACAAGAGACCATAAATCGGATCCTTAATTGGTTCATTGTTAAAACGGTGCACGATTTCGTAAGAAATCTTTCCAGCGGAAATTGTTCCAACAGCTACTCTTCCGCTGGTAGCTCCCAGATCTATTGCAGCGTACGAAGCCATAGTTATCGCAGGAATGCGCTAGCGACGCCACTATCAACTGGGATGTGAAGTCCAGTTGTGAGCGGAAGTTCGCCCGAGACCAATGCAAATGCGGCTGCGGCGATGTGAGAAGGAAGTACCTCAAGCTTGAGAATACTTCGCTGTGCGTAGAACTGTCCCAACTTCTCCTCGTCGACGCCATACACGGCAGCGCGATTGGCACCCCAGCCACTGGCAAATATTCCCGAACCCTGGACCACGCCATCTGGATTAATGCCGTTTACGCGAATTCCAAACTCCCCAAGTTCTGCCGCCAGCAATCTAACCTGGTGGGCTTGATCTGCTTTTGTGGCTCCATATGCAACATTATTAGGACCGGCAAACACGGCATTTTTTGAAGTTATATAAATAATATTGCCAGCCATCTTCTGAAGAATTAGAGCCTTTGCGACCTCGCGAGAGAATAGGAATGATCCTCTTGCCATCACATTGTGCTGTAGATCCCAATCTTTAACTGTGGTTTCCACGAGCGACTTCGACAGTGATAGTCCAGCGTTGTTGACGAGAATATCAATTCCACCGAATGCAATGGAAATGGCATCGATAGCTTGGGACACTTCATCTTCAACAGTGACATCGACGCCGATGGCAATCAATCGTTCGGAATTTCCAAATTCCGCCACCAATTTTCTGGCGCCCTCGAGGTCTCGATCCGCTATTGCTACACAAGCGCCCTCTTCAAAATATCGTTGAACAATGGCGCGTCCGATTCCAGATGCACCGCCGGTTACAAGGGCAATTTGGCCAGCCAAAGGTTTGGGCTTGGGCATGCGACGAAGTTTTGCTTCCTCAAGTTCCCAATATTCGATGCGGAACTTCTCTTTTTCAGTTATTGGTTCGTATGTGGAAAGGCCTTCTGCGCCACGCATAACATTGATGGCGTTGACATAGAACTCTCCGGCGACGCGAGCTGTTTGCTTATCTTTACCGTAGGAGAACATTCCTATACCTGGCACAAGAATGATAAGTGGATCAGCGCCACGCATGGCTGGTGAGTCTTTGGCGGCATGACGTGCGTAATATGCAGAATAATTTGCCCGATAGTTTTCGTGCAATATTTGAATTCGCGCTATTACCTCTTCGATTGGAGCATTTGGCAAGGTATCTAGAACCATTGGTGAAATTTTTGTACGCAGGAAGTGATCAGGGCAGGAAGTGCCAAGTGCGGCTAATTTCATTAGCGATTCTGATGTTAGAAAATCGAGCACAACTTCAGAATCGGTGAAGTGGCCCACCATGCGAGAATCTTTGGAAGCGACTCCTCTTAAAACGGGGGCGAGTTTCGCAGCTCTATTTAGCCGATCCTCAGGCTTTAGCTCCGCAAACTTTTCAACTCTCTCTCCAAAAGGCTTAGGACGACTGTTCTTAATAATGTATGCCTCAGCTTTTGCGATCGCATCGAGCGAACGTTTTTGGCATTCATCGGATGTATCGGCCCATGTTGTGAGCCCATGTCCTCCGAGTATGCAACCTTTGGCCGTTGGATTCTCCTTAGCGATCTTCGCGATATCTAATCCCAGCTGGAAACCTGGTCGTCGCCAATCCACCCAAAGGATTTCGTCGCCAAAACATTTTTGAGTCAGCGAAGGGCCATCAGCCGAGGTAGCAAAAGCAATTACTGAGTCTGGGTGAAGATGGTCAACATGCAATTTATCGACCAGGCCATGCATGGAGGTGTCAATGCTGGGAGCAGCTCCGCCTTTACCGAAGAGGCAATAGTCAAAAAGTGCAACCATTTCATCTTCGCGTTCTTCGCCAGGGTAAACGCCGATCAACTCATGCACTTTGTCGGTAATGAGAACGGCCAACCCTTCCTCTTTCAAAGTTCCCAAATCACCACCGGAGCCTTTAACGAAAAGAAGTGATATCGGTTTGCCTGAAATTGGATCAGTTATTGTGCCCTTCGCTGAAGTATTTCCTCCGGCATAGTTGGTTACCTTTGGATCCGCTCCTAATCGATTGGAACGAGCGATAAGTTCATTAACTGCAGGCGTTAATTCAGATAGCTTTTTAATCATGCACCCCATCCGGCTTGGTTTCCACCTATACGTGATTCGGCAATTTTCTTTAGATAACCGGAAGCCTTGAATGCTTTCATTGGATTTGGATCAAGACCTTTTTCAGTCCGCCATTCCTCCAAAAGTGGTCGCACGTCAGTGTTGTATGCATCCATGATGACGCCATGGGCTTCCAAAACATCACCTTCCTGTTGAGCTCTGAGAAGTGCATCCTGATCAACTAGTAGTGCTTTAGCTGTCGCCTCTTGGACGTTCATGATTGAACGGATTTGGCCTGGAATTTTTGCCTCGATGTTGTGGCATTGATCTAAAACGAATGAAACTGGTGTGCCAACGTCGAAACCGCCATTGACATTTACTTCATGGAGAATTCTAAACAACTGAAATGGGTCGGCGGCTCCGACAATTAGGTCGTCATCGGCATAAAAACGAGAGTTGAAGTCAAACGCTCCAAGCTTTTTAGCGCGTAAGAGAAAGGCCACTATAAATTCAATATTTGTGCCTGGGGCGTGGTGTCCGGTGTCCACACAAACCATCGCTCGTTCTCCTAATTGGAGGCAGTGGGCGTAAGAAGTTCCCCAATCCGGGATATCAGTTGTGTAAAAGGATGGTTCAAAGAATTTGTACTCCACGAGCATTCGTTGATTTCCAGTCAAATGTGCGTAAGTTTCGTGTAAAGATTCGGATAGTCGATCCTGTCTGCCACTGATGCTGTCCTGACCAGGATAATTTGTGCCGTCGGCGAACCACAATTTTAAGTCCTGCGAGCCAGTGATATTCATAATTTCAATGCACTCTAGTAAATGCGCAACTGCCTTTTGGCGGATTTTCTTATCTGGGTGGCAAACTGACCCGAGCTTGTAATCATCGTCTTGAAAAGTATTTGAGTTGATCGTACCGAGCACAACTCCATGGTCTTTCGCATGGTTTGCAAAGGCCGCGTAATCTTCAACTTTATCCCAAGGAATGTGTAAGGCCACGCTATTAGCTGCACCGGTGTATTTGTTTACTTGCGCTGCATCTTCGATCTTTTCAAAAGGGTCTCTAGGCACTCCGGGCTGGCCGAATACTTTGAATCTCGTTCCAGAATTACCATAAGCCCAAGAGGGGGTCTCAATTTGGAGGCGAGATAAAACTTCTTTTACTTCGGACTTAGCTGACATTTGACTACTCCTTTTGAAATTGAAGCTAGGGCTATTGAAGAAAGAAAACTTGTTCCAACTTAGTGAAACCTTGATCGGCATTTACTCCATCTAGTTCTTCAAAGAATGGCGCCATATCTTTCTGCCATTTCTCGTTAATTTCCGTTTTGCCCATGCCAGCAAGTGCTGCATTCAGACTCGAGGTCTCAAAATATCCAAATAAGTTGCCATCCTGGCGATCTAGAAATATCGAATAATTGGTCCAACCAGTAGATCTGAGCGCATCCAACATTTCGGGCCAAACCGACTCATGGCGTCGAACATATTCATCCATCATCTCTTTGCGGACCTTTAAGCGAAAGGCAACTCTCTCCATTTAAATCTCCTTATTGAACCGATTTAACGCTGCGCTAACCGTATCTATCTGGCAATTCATCGTCAATCGAGCGTGGAATGGCTACCCTTTTTCCGTCAGTTCAAATTGAACAGGTAAGACTTTAGGCGCAATTTCCTGTATCGTTTCAATTTAGAGCGCTTCGCTGTTCAATATTTGAAAACCAATATTTAGAAATCTAGCGCCGGTCCGTAAAGAGGAGTCAGATGTCCCCAAGTATTCGCGAGGTAGCCAAGAAGGCGGGAGTCTCACTTGGCACCGTCTCAAATGCGATCAATCGTCCGGAAATACTTGCTCCTGGAACCTTAAGAAAAGTTAATCGAGTCATTGAAGAGCTTGGTTTTGTTCCAAATGCCTCGGCCCGAAAATTGCGAGTGGGGCGTACGAGAGTTATAGGCCTAATGGTTCCCGACATCTCGAACCCATTTTTTACCGATTTGGCAAAAGGGGTAAGCGAGGCCGCGCTCGCGGGGCGGTATGTCGTGATCCTTTGCAACACGGACGAAAGTTCAGAGAAAGAGCTTCAATACCTTGATGTGCTAACAGCCCAAAATGTTGAGGGCATTCTTATTACTCCCGCCAGGGATTCAAACCGAGCCTTAGTTGGCGTTGCCGAAAAGGGAATTCGCTTGGTTCTCGTGGACCGAATTGCCCAGGGACTTCAGGCCTGCAGCGTTGCATTCAACGACTCATATGGCGGCACATTAGCGATCGACCATCTTTATGAAAATGGTCATCGCAAAATTTTGCTTCTAACCGGCGAGGAAAACATTCCACAAGTAGCCGAGAGAAATTCCGGTCTTCGCAAGGCGATGAGCAAATTTCCTTCGGAAGATGCAACGGTGGTCTCAGAAATAAGAATTGAGTCAATGACTACTTTTTGCGCGTATGAAGCGATGCGCAAAAAATTGGAAAACCCCTTGGATTTCACCGGAATTATTTGCGGAAATGACTTGATCGCGTTGGGGGCAATTAGGGCATTGCGTGAGCGGAATATTTCGGTTCCAGGTGAAGTAAGTGTAATCGGCTACGACGATATCGATTTTGCCAGGAGCGCCGCTGTCCCGCTGACTTCGATTTCACAGCCAGCATTTGAACTTGGTTATGCCGCTGCTGAATTATTGATCTCTGAGTGTGAATATCCAGAACGCCATGTACATCAAAGAATTGAATTTCAGCCTAACCTGGTTGTGCGTGAATCCACTGGACCAGCATCAGAGCAGCTAAGTCACTTGAAGATCTCTTAAGGGTGGCGTGAAAAAGGCTCAATTTGCCCAATAGCTGGAAGGAAAACCCCTTAATATATGCCCATGTCAAAATCCCAGGAATCAGTATGGTGGCGTGATGCCGTTACCTATCAGATCTACATTCGTTCTTTTGCTGACGCCAATGGCGATGGGAAAGGCGATGTCGAAGGAATTCGTTCGAAGCTTCCTTATCTAAAGAAGTTAGGGATTGATGCAATCTGGATAACCCCTTGGTATCCCTCACCTCAGAATGATCACGGTTACGACGTGGCGGACTACATGAATATTGAGCCGGATTACGGCACGTTGGAACAAGCAGAGCAGTTAATCCGCGAAGCGCACGAACTTGGAATTCGCTTCATCGTTGATATCGTGCCAAATCACTCTTCCGATCAACATCGCTGGTTCCAAGATGCGCTCAATTCAGAGCCCGGATCACCGGAAAGAAATCGCTATATTTTCCGCGAGGGTAAGGGCGAGCACGGCGAACTTCCACCTAATAATTGGCAGGCAGTATTTGGTGGTCCAGCGTGGCACCGTATTACCGAATCCAATGGTGAAGCAGGCCAGTGGTATTTGCATCTCTTCGCCGTAGAACAACCTGACTTCAACTGGGAGAACCCAGAGGTTCGGGCACATTTTGAAGAGGTATTAAAGTTTTGGCTCGATCGTGGCGTCGATGGATTTCGCATCGATGTTGCGCACGGCATGATCAAAGAGCAGGGCTTGCCAGATATCACAACCGATCCAGAACTTCTAAAAGTTCAGAAAATGCCGTACTGGGATCAAGATGGCGTTCATGAGATTTATCGCGCCTGGCGCAAAATTTTGGATTCCTATCCCGACGATCGAATGGCGGTGGCGGAAGCTTGGGTTTCACCAACAAGTTTGCCGCTTTATCTACGCAATGATGAATTGGCTAACTCATTCAATTTCGATTTCTTGGATTCAAAGTGGGATCGCAAAGTTTTGAAGAAGAGCATTGTTAGAACGATAAAGAATCTATCTGGCGTAGGGGCTCCAGCATCTTGGGTCTTTAACAATCATGATGTGACTCGCTCGGTTACTCGCTTTGATTTGGGTTTAAAAGGTGGTGGCGTTAGCACGATTAAACAACGTTTTGGAAATACTAAGAAATTCAATGCCGAGCGGGGTGTGCGTCGTGCACGTGCTGGTGCAATGTTGATGTTTGCTCTTCCCGGTGGCGCTTATGTCTATCAAGGCGAAGAGTTAGGGTTGCCTGAAGTTACAAATATTCCGCAAGATCGACTAACCGATCCCCGTTGGAAGATGAGTGAGTACACCGACCCAGGACGAGATGGTTGCCGAGTTCCCTTGCCATGGGCTGCCGCTGAAGCTGGCTCACATGGTTTCTCTACAAATGCCGCATTGAGCGATCAAGATTCTTGGTTGCCACAACCAGCTTGGTGGGGCAAGTACGGTGCTGATTCCCAAGAGAGTGATGAAAACTCAACCCTAAATATCTATCGCAAAGCCTTAGCAATCCGCAAAACCGAATCTGGTCTAGGTGATGGCAAATTGAAGTGGGTAGATATGGGTAAAGAGGTATTGGCATTTTCACGCGCTGGAGATTTCTTGTGCCTAGTTAACTTTGGCGATCCGATCAAGGTTCCCAAAGGTGCAGAAGTTTTGCATTCGAGTTCCCCGCTAGATGGCAAGAAGATTCCTACTGACACAACGGTTTGGCTGCGTGCTAAATCCAAATGACCAGAAGAATTCATCCGGCCTGGACAGCTTTCGGGGTTACTTTTCTTACGCTCATAGCAACTGCCGGTTTTAGATCGGCACCATCAGTTTTGATTGTGCCTCTTGAAGATGCTTTCGGGTGGAGCAGATCCACTATCTCTTTGGCTTTAGCTATTAACGTGTTGCTCTATGGCTTAACAGCGCCATTTGCCGCCGCATTAATGGAAAAGTTTGGGATTCGCCGCGTCGTTATGTTTGCGCTAGCTACAGTTGCAAGCGGTGCGCTGGGTACGGCTTGGATGACCCATCCTTGGCACTTAATCCTGTTGTGGGGCGTAATCGTGGGAATGGGTACCGGCTCAATGGCATTGGTCTTTGCGGCATCGGTTGCCAATCGCTGGTTTATTCAGAAGAAGGGCTTGGTGCTGGGTGCCTTAACAGCAGCTGGTGCAACGGGCCAATTAATTTTCCTTCCTGGTTTATCTTCTCTAGCCGTTCATTACGGTTGGAAGTGGGTTTCAATCACCGTTGCTTCGGCGGCATTTTTAATGGTTCCGTTGATCGGCGCATTCCTCAAAGAGCGGCCATCGGCTGCTGGCGTTTCACCATATGGTGCTCCGAAAGATTATGTGGAACCTCCGATCGTTCGACGAAATGCCGCGAAGGAAACGATTGATACCTTACGGGCAGCTTCAAAGCACAAAGATTTTTGGTATTTAGTTGGATCCTTCTTCGTCTGTGGACTCTCAACCAGTGGTTTGGTCGGCACCCACTTTATTCCAGCCGCGCATGACCATGGCATGGCAGAAGTTACCGCCGCCTCACTTATGGCAATGATCGGCGTTTTCGACGTAATAGGCACGGTATTTTCGGGTTGGTTAACCGATCGCGTCGATCCACGCAAGTTGCTCTTCTTTTATTACTTGTTGCGCGGACTTTCGCTCTTCTTGTTGCCTTCAATTCTGTTTTCAACGCTTCACGCCTCAACTTTGGTCTTCATTATTTTCTATGGGCTGGATTGGGTTGCCACTGTGCCGCCAACCGTTGTTCTCTGTAGGAAAGTTTTGGGACTTGAGCGCGGGACGGTTGTTTATGGCTGGGTATTCGCGGCACATCAAATTGGGGGATCGATTGCGGCATTTGGTGCGGCCGTTCTTCGAGTGAAGTTCGGCAATTATTCAACTGCCTTCTACATCAGCGGCATATTGTGTGTAATAACTTCTTACTTTGTTCTTCAGATCGGCAAAGCGAAAGAGAAGGCCCTGGCTGCCTGATGACGGATAGAACCTTCTACGAGAAAGTCGGCGGCCATGAAACTTTCGTCGCGATCGTGGATGGGTTTTATCAACAACTAGAAGTTGAACCTTTGCTGCTGGCTATGTACCCGAAGAAAGATATGGCTGGAGCTAAAGAACGGCTAATGCTATTTCTCGAGCAGTACTGGGGCGGACCTACTACTTATTCCGATCAACGTGGACATCCTCGACTTCGGATGCGCCACGTTGGCTTCAAAATTGGCGAACCAGAGAAGCAGGCTTGGCTTCGCTGTGCACATGCCGCGATAATCGACTTGCCGATAGCGGAGGCACTCAAAGAGGAACTCTGGAGCTATTTTCAATATGCCGCCCATTCCATGTTGAACCAATCGGAGTAGCCTTTCATACGTGAATCTTGAGCAACTAGCCAAAATGCGTAACGGCGCTGGCTTTGTTGCCGCTCTGGATCAAAGTGGCGGGAGTACCCCAAAGGCACTTAAGTTGTATGGCATCGCGGAAGCGCAATATTCCGATGAAGCGGCGATGTTTGATCTGGTTCACCAGATGCGCGCCAGAATTATTACCAGCCCAGTTTTTACGGGGGAGCGCATCTTAGGAGTAATCCTCTTCGAGATGACCATGGACCGAAAAATTGAGGGTTTAGGCAGTGCCGAATATTTATGGAAACGAAAGCAGATTGTGCCTTTTCTAAAAGTTGATGTAGGTCTGCAATATGAAATCGACGGTGTTCAATTAATGAAGCCGATTACAAATTTAGAAGATAAATTGGAGAGCGCACTGCGGCATGGCATCTTCGGCACGAAGATGCGCTCAATAATTGCGCATGCTGATCCAATCGGAGTCACAAAAGTCGTTAACCAGCAGTTTGCCTTTGGCAGGCGAATCATGGAGAGCGGCCTCGTTCCGATTATTGAACCCGAAGTTGATATCAAAAGCACTACAAAGTTGGAATCCGAAGTTCTATTGAGGAAAGAGTTGATCCAAAACCTTGATTCACTTACCGGCTCACAACACGTGCTTCTTAAATTGACGCTGCCAGAACAAGCAGATTTCTATACCGAATTGGTAAACCATCCTCGAGTTATTCGAGTGGTGGCGCTATCAGGTGGTTATTCGCGAAATGCGGCCAACGAACTCCTTGCTAGAAATCATGGTGTTGTTGCCAGTTTCTCGCGAGCTCTTACAGAAGGATTGACCGTTCAGCAATCTGCCAAAGAGTTTGATCAATTGCTGGATGCTTCAATTGAAAGTATTTATCAAGCTTCGGTTAAGTAATTTGGTTATCCGAGCGCGGTATCGCGTCGACTAAAACCAACTAAACCCGCCAAACCAAGAACCGCCGCAATTCCGAGCAATAGCAAGTTCTGTCCACCTCTGGGCGAAGCTGCGGGTGCAAATGCCATGTGGTGCAAGAACGAAGTATCCAAAATGTAATGATTAAGTTTTAGCGTTGAGCCGATTAACTCCAGCAAAAAACTCCAAGCTAAGAGTGATTGCCCGACAATGCTCACAGCTCGGGGGTAGAAGCCGAAGACCAACAGCGAAACTCCAAATAAGACCATCGCACTTGGAACCATATTTAACCCAGCCATAAGTGCATCTTTGATTCCCAGATCTCCGGTTCGAAGGCTGGAACCTGCAAAAGCGCCAAAGCCAGCCATTAGCGCGATGAAAGTTAACCCAACGATGCTAACGAGCAGGCGGCTTAGGTAAACCTGAGTTCGAGATTTGGGGGAGACCAAGAGGTGGTCGATATAGCCCTCAGCTTCTTGTTCCCTAAAAGCTGCCGCATGACTGTTAGCAGCAAACATCAAGCCGGCGGAGAGCATTAGAAAGATGATCCCAAAAAAGAGCTCACTCATTTTGGTGATTCCTAAAGCGCCGAAAGTTTTTTGAATTGTTGAAGAGCCGGAGAATGCCTGGGTAGCGCCATGGGCTACTAAGCCGAAGGCAAATGACATAAAGAAGAAACCTGCGCCCCAACTGAGGATATTTAAACCCTGCAATTTAACCCAGAGTCTTGGGATGCTCTTGATTTCACGACCATTTGTATCGCTTATTCGTTCTGGGATGAGGCTGGCGGTTAAGTCACGATTGGAGCTCAGCGTGATGGCGATTCCGGTACAAATAACTGTGGTGGCGAATACCAGAGATAGACCAAGCCAATGCGATTTAGTGAGTGGCGCAGTGGAGGTAATCCAACCCAGAGGAGAGAACCAATGAACCCAGGCAATTGATGGCGATGAGTCCGCAACGGCTCGAATCAAAAAAGAAAGTCCAATTACTAAACCAGTGATTGTTGCGGCAGTTCTTCGAGTGCTAACTAATTGGGAAGCCACGGCGCCAATGCTGGCAAAAAGATATCCTGACGAGACCAGCGCAAGCGCGAAGAATAAAGCGGCGCTGACTTTGAAGTCGTGTGAAATTAATGCAGTTGCAGAGAGCGCTACCGAACCAATCACCAAGGTCATAGTCAGCGAAAGGTAGATGCCACGTAGCGCAGCCAAGGTTGCTGCTCTTCGCGTGATGGGCGCGGAAATTAGGATTTCCCATTGTCCAGTATCTTCGTTACCACGCAGCGCCTTGGTGGCAGTAAGCGCCGCCCAAATCCCAATTATTAATGGGATGACCGCGAGCGAACGAAATGCCGTGAACCCAGCAACAGTTTCTAGCGAGTGCGCGGGGCCAAAGACGGCCGCGATCCCAGCATCGTGTGAAAAGGAAGCCGATAGTCGCAGTCGATCAGTTAGATGCGGATAGGCAGTGCGATATGCGTAAACGGTAGAAATCGATACGACCGCAACCATCCACCCGAGCGCAGCTGCAACCTTTCTTCGTTCCTTTAAGAAATGCTTTGTGATAACCAAACCAGTAGACATGGGCTAACTTCCGTAATGCGAAAGGAAGATTTCTTCGAGCGATGCTTCGTGAGCTACAAGTTTGGTGACGTTGGCGTTGGCCAATGCCTGCATTAGAGCCGTGGGCGTGCCAGCTAACTCGCAAGAGACGCGATGCCCCTCGACCACAACGCGCTTAACATTTTCAACTTTGGAGAGATCTATCGGGGCGCCGGCAAAAGTAATTTGATAGGTAAGAGCAGACAGGTGACGCATTTCTTCCAGAGTTCCGATCTCAATGAGTTCGCCATTTCGAAGCAGCCCCACTAAATCACAGAGAACTTCAACTTCACTCAGAGTGTGGGATGAAAGAAAAATTGTTTGTCCGCGCTCTTTGGCTTCCAGCACGACGCTACGGAAGACTTCTTGCATTAATGGATCCAAGCCACTGGTTGGTTCATCTAGTAGTAGAACATCTGAACGGG
>Ga0194061_1001642_pt1 | contig 12789 bp, 11 predicted proteins | sample SepL2221m_MetaG_FD_163423 | JGI IMG/M metagenome (GOLD analysis project Ga0194061, IMG submission 163423) | Anoxic zone freshwater microbial communities from boreal shield lake in IISD Experimental Lakes Area, Ontario, Canada - Sep2016-L224-21m | ecosystem: Environmental > Aquatic > Freshwater >...
TTGTTGACCTATGACACGACCGGACATTGGATATTTGCGCTGCTCTCGGGTTTTATTTTTCTTTCTCTGACTGTCATGTTGTTTCCGTCGCGAACCACCGAACCACAGAATCTCGGCTATGTGTTTTTGTTCACCGGCACGGCAGGGATTATGCTCCTGCTGATGTTCCAATTCTTGGCGTTTGCACCGATCCCAATTGCGCCAGTGGGTATCTTCATTTTGATCGTGTTTTGCATTAAATTGATCGGATTTTCCTATTTGGCCGCCATGTCGCCGGAGTACGGATTCTTCGCAAGTCTGTTGGGCTTTACGTTTGGCGTCGGGCTGTGCGAAGAGCTGTGTAAAATGCTGCCGGTGTTGTGGCATTATAAACGCAAATCAGCGTTAGACTGGCGCGGAGCCTGCGCATGGGGTCTGGCGTCGGGTATCGGGTTTGGTGTCTCGGAAGGAATTTCATATAGTTCAGATTTCTACAACGGTTTCTTGAGCGGCGACATTTATTGGGTTCGCTTCATGTCGTGTGTCGCGCTACACGCGGTCTGGGCTGCGAGCGCCGGTATCAGCATGTGGAAGAATCAAGATAAATTAAGCGGTGCCGAAACCATTTACGACCTTGCCTTCAACATCATCGCGATCCTGTTTGTGCCAATGCTGCTGCATGGCGCGTACGACACTGTGCTTAAAAAAGACATGGAAATCGCCGCCGTGCTGATCGCGCTGTTAAGTTTCGCGTGGATGGCGTGGACCATTGAAGATGCCAAGAAGCATGAAGTTTCAAAAGACGAACCGCTGCAATAAGTTTGCGCTCAACCCTGTCAGTATTGAAGAGTACAAAAAGGGATGTAAAGCAGCCAACAATCGAAACATGACACGGGACGAAGTTGATAAATTTGAAGAAGATCAGGCCGTTAGAACGAAAGGAATTATTGGAAAGCGTCTATTTTTTTCTGACGCCGAGTGTTATTAAAATGAACGCATGAAGCGATGATGGCTGCACCGTTGAGACGAATGAGACATGAAGATCACCGTTCAATGCCGATGCGGGAAGCGGTTTGCTCAATAGACGAATTATGCGGGAGCTAATCGCAATTGTGTGGCATGCGGGCATTCGTTTCCGGTGCCGAGCATGCATTCCGTCGCGCACTCTATTGTGCTGCAATCAGGTGACGCAGGAAACCAACCCGTTGCGGAAGATCCGGCTTGGCGGTTTTCCAGCTTGCGGTGTGCGTGGATGATGTTGGCGCAGCTGCCGCTGGTCTATTTCACGTTTAATCCTGTGCAGATGAATTTTAACGAACGGCTTAACGTCGCTGTTCAATCCATGTCGGAACAGGACCGGAAGCGGGTTGTCGATTACGTCAAAACAGTCGCATCCAGTGAAGGTGAAATTCCGAAAACTGCACACCCGCATATCTTCGAATTGTTGCCAACGCACCGATTGCCGGGGGCGGTGTTTGGCTACAGATCGTGGGACCACTGGTGGATGGCTGTGGTCTCGCTGGTCGGATTTCTGATTCTTCTTGCAGTCCTTTTTCGTTCGCCCATGTATCGCATGAAGCATGTGATTGGAGCCAGCGTATTCACGGGATCCGCCGGGATACTCATGCTTTTATTGTTTCAAAGCATTTCGTTGCGCAGGAATTCGTTAAGCGAAGATGTGAGTTATGCGCTCGTCAAGGAATTGATCGCGTTCTCCTATACGGCGGCGCTCGATCCGCGCAGTGGATTTGGGTGGAGCCTGGTGGGCTTTACGTTTGGCGTCGGTTTGTGCGAAGAAGTCTGCAAACTGATCCCGCTGTACTGGAATTTCAGGAAGAAGCGAACACTGGATTGGAGCGGCGCGTTCGCTTGGGGCTTTGCGTCCGGTGCTGGGTTTGGCGTATCGGAAGGCGTGTTCTATGGCTTCAGTTTCTATAATGGGTATTCGACGGCGGAAGTGTATTGGGTGCGATTTGTATCATGTGTAGCGCTGCATGCGATTTGGTCAGGTACAGCGGGAGTCAGTTTGTGGAAGCGGCAGGACCAGATACAAAAATTAGCAGGACGGTGGAGCGCATTCTTCACGGTTGTGTCGATCACGTTCTGGCCTATGTTTCTACACGGGCTATACGACACTTTTTTGAAAAAGAACATGCAATGGGAAGCGTTGGCGACGGCGTTATTGAGCGTATTCTGGATGGCGTGGTCGGTGGAAACGGCCACGCGGTACGAGCGCAAATTGGATGTTGTTGTTGCGGTGTAAATGAATTATGAAGGCGAGAAATCCTTTCATTGTCCCATTGGCGCGGACCGAATTTTCATGCTCATTCACCTTCTGAATCTCGAATCAAATAAAGTGTCGTTGTCGGCGATGGCGTGGAAACGACATACATGCCTGTTGTGTGGTGCGGAGTTTCGGTATCGGATAACGCGCACGAAATCGGCAGCAAGCGCGTCTCAGTTAAAAGCCAATGCCAAGGTTCAAGCCAGTTTACGCAATATGATTAAGACTGAATCGGACCGTCGGCCGTGTCCGCATTGTGGACTGATTCAAACGCAGATGACCGGACAATCGAAGGTTCGATGGCATTGCGCGGTGACGGCTGTCGTGTTGCTTTTTAGTCTTGTGCTCATTCCATTCTATCTCTCTCACGAAGCCACCATTCCAGATTTAAGCCGTTCGGCGGGCGTCGTGTCTGGAATTGCGACGATCCTTCATCTGCTTGTATTTCTTTATAATCCAAACCGGAATCTGGCTGCGAATAAGGCTGCGGCGGAGAGCGATTGCACGAAAGGTGTGACGCAGTTGATCGCGCCGGGCGTTCGGGATTTTCCGGGAGATGTGCCGGGATCGCGCGTCGGATTGTTGCCGGTCGCCGTGCTGTTGGCGAGTTCAGTTCCGTTTTTTCTAAGCGCTGAATTGTTGCGAACGCGCTCAGGCTGGCCGGTCAATCCGGACTGGTTTCCGGCCGTAGCCGGGGCAGGGGACGTGACCCGAGTTTATGTCCGGCGGATGGCAAGTGTGCGGGGTCGGTGGTATGCGCACCCAACGGTTTCTGTGCGAAATGCGGCCGAATTGGGGCTAAATCAGAAAGGTTTGGAGCCGTTTAAAGGGAGTTCGAAATCGGGCTATTGGGGCGGTTCATTTACGTTCCCGGTCAACAAAAATCCGCTCAAAGCGGTCTTCTTATATTGCGATGTCATTGTTCCCAAAGCGCCTGACCAGGCTGGAAAAACAGCTCAATTGGACATCGCGTTGGAAGTTTTCAGCCCTCAAGTCATCGAAGGCTGCGGCGCGTCCCGGGATACGCGTGACGTCATTTCGCAACGCGATCCGTTCCCTTTAATGCTGGCGTCGCCTGGTGCGGGCGCGAAATATGAAGCGTATTGGATTTACGGTGCGGTGACGGCAGCGCTGGCGCATTTGATTGCCGGCGCGATTCTGATCATAAAAGCGTGGCGTTTGTATCACGGCGAGCCGGCCAAAGTCCAGGAATTTCAATACGGAACCACGATGCGCCGACCACTCAAGAAGCCCGTTTCCGGCGCGTGAACCCCGTCAATTTACCTCGCAACAGATTCGAGCGGCTCACAAGAAACGGACCGCAGCACTCGCTATTATCATAGGAGAAGTCGCCTACAGTAGCCTCCCGTGGCCAGAAAAGGTATTTTCTTAACGTCCGATAATATACGTTATGTAAGGTTGCCTATGTACGGCTCCTGGGAGGCTTGGGCTGCTCAGTAGAGTGCCTTGAATGTAGTTTATGGGCCGCGAAGACGCATGTGAACACCCACAAGAATCCAAACGTGGCGTTTGTTAATATTCGAAGTGCTAAATCTGGTTTGAAGGCTTCTGTAAATTGGATTCCGAAAAAGTTGGAGCCTTGATCATTGATTTGAAACAGGAAACACGGAAATCCGAAATCCCAGGAATGTGCTGATGTGCGGGTCAGGCTGATGCCGATGTAGATTGCGCATGCGCAGACGATCACCAACGCGGTGCTGAGATGAAATTGGAATACGGGTTGCGAACGTGGGTTCATGTTGGCTATTATCACTTTGTCGCTGTTTTCAACCGGAATGACATGAACGGTCGCTCGATCCATACAAACAGGATTCCGCTCGTAACAAGAACTGGCGGCGCGAACACGAGTGTTTGGATAAGCAGGTTTGCAGTCAAACTGAAGTTGGGCATATACAGCCGCATGGCGATTTTTCCGATCACGTAGATGATGAGCATGTGGTAGAGGTAAATCGTATAGCACATGCCGCCAATGGTTGTGATTGTTCGCAATGACAACAACCAACCCAGCACTTTGCCGCGCAATGCACCCCATTCGAACAAAAAGACGCACAAGGCTGCAGTGCCAGTGCTGGATGGCATCTTCAGGTAAAGCCGACCGATCAATACGATAAACGCTACGACGCTCAACACGTCGAAGACTGCAGATTTTGGCCGCGTCCGGAAGTCGTCGGCTACGTACAAATCGGCAAGCAAGATGCCCGCCAGGAAGAACTGCAGGAAACCGGTCAAGAATAAATGCTGTGCATCGGTGTTCACAAGACTCGGGTAAAGAAGCATGCAAGCCAATAAAATTCCACGCCGGAACGCTTTCTGCTTGATGTGAAACACGCTAAACAAGAGCGGTGCGATAAGGTAGAATTGGACTTCAATTTCCAACGACCATGTGACAAAGTTGACCGGGTTTTTCGATCCATAAATCGCACCATGAACATAGCCCATGCCAGCGAAAAGATTGGGCGTCCACGATAGCATCTGTGTACCTCGAACTGCATACAGCATGGCAAACGCGAGCAGTAAGTTTATGAGGAATGGTGGCTCCAGACGTGTAAGACGCCGCAGATAATAGCGCGTCAAGACAGGGGCCGGTTTGCCTCGCAAAGCAGCTTCTGCAAATGGGAGGCTCAGGATAAACCCGCTGATTGCGAAGAAAATGGGGACTCCAACAAAACCGGTCAAATACAGACTTGCCACGAAACTGGAGTCGTAATCCGTTTGAATACCGGTGAACTCGAAGCGTTTTTCACCGATGTAGTAGCAAACGTGATTGAAGAAAACCAATGTGATTGCGATGAAGCGCAGCCCGTCAATTTCGGGTATTAACGCCCCTCCCGATGTGACGCGAGAACAGCGATCCAGCAGCTTCGCGTAACTCGTTTGTATCGCTTTAAACATAGGTGTATGTGTTCCTTGATCATAAAAGCAAATCAGCGATGAGTCTATTTATTCAAACGTTCTTGTATCGAACGTTCGATTTCACGGCTCGGGAATCCTGGGAAGGCGTTGAGTTTTGTCGCGAGTTCGAGGTACTTGGTTTTGTTTTCCGGGAATTTATCGGACAGGCTGATCAGACTCAGCGCTTTTTCTGCTGGAGCGATGGGTACGTCCAGAACCTCGTCGATGGATGGCGCGTACGTGCCGCGCAGGTACTCTGCCATTTTCGCGCCACCGGCATCCATGGTCATAAGCATTCCTTGCGCGCTTCGAAGATAGTCGTCGGTTTTGATCAAATTCTTCGCTCGACCAAAGGCCTGCGCCACGACCATGTACATGCTGAAGTCCGCGCCTTGGGAATCCACGGCTGCGGCGGCGGCGTCTAGTTGCTCGGTTTCAAGCAGATAAGGAACGTGGAATGATGTGGGCGTCTTTTTGTATGCTTTTAATTCACCCAACAGATAGGCCGCCAGTTCCTCTTGGTAATCGCCCCAGAAACGCCCATTGTTTTTATCGAGGATCGCTTTGTGCCGCATTCTGATTACGAACTGCCGCAGCTCGGCGACTTTCTTGTGGGCGGTCAAAACGACCAGCATTCGTTCCACGTCTCGCGGATCAGGTGCGTTCACGAGCAGCGCATTCAGTTCAGTTTCGAGCGCGGTCAAATCGCCTGCCGTGACACGTGCTGTGAAATGTCGGTCGATGAAAAGCGAGTTCTTGGGGTCGGATTTGATAGCGAGCGTCGACTCCTCAAGCGCTCGTGCCCACTCGGCTCGCACACTGGCTGCGTAGCTGAGGCTCGCATGCGCGTGAGCGTTGCTTGGGTTGGCCGCTGCGGATTTTGTGGCGTAATCGACCATCGTTTTTATGCTGTCGCTGATCCGCGAGCGAAGATAGAGAACGTCGGAGTCGCTTGGCGAAGCTTTCAAAAGTGCGTCATATTCAGCAATAATCGACTCGCCCTTACCCATCTCAAACGCGAGGGTCTGATAGGACCGGTGCCACTCCACTTCGATTGGCCGGCGTGCGCATTCCGCTTTCAGGAACGCCAACGCTGGCTCCGTCTTGCTACAGGATTTGGCAAAATACACGAAGCTGTTGAGCGCAGAAATCGGTGTTTCCGGGCGGCATTTTAGATGTGCCAAGGCCAGGTCATAGCCCTCGGCAAATTTGCTCTTGTTCGCAAGCGCGCCGAAGAGTTGTTCGACTGTGGCGTTTTCGCGACGCAAGCAGGTTCGCTCCTCTCGATTGCCGCCCTTGACTTGGAGACTTGATGGCGGATTCTCGAAGATGTGGTCCACGTTGGGACAGACTATGAAGCGTTCGCCGATGTGATACGTTGGCGTGCTCGGAGGGCTGGATAATCGTGAATACACGACGGTTGAATAGGACAAGGCAACCGATCCTGCCACATCGACGATGTACGCAGGCGATTTGGTGAAGCGTTCGACGTAGCCAGATTTAATCGCGATGTCGTATTCGTCGGTGGCTTCGCCCAGCACTTTGATGTGATGCGTACCTTCAGGGACGGTCGCGACCGTTGTACCCGAAGCTGGCACGATGTAGGGTACGCCGTCAACTTGCACCGTCACCGGCTTCGGCAAGCCGCTGACGATGTGGATCGAACGGTGCTGGGATCGATAGTAGTTGCCGCCGAAAACAGCCACGAGCACGAGAACGATTGCGGCTGGAAGTATGACTTTGTTGCTCCACGAAAACGGTGGCGGAGGAAGCGACGAAGGTTGCCCCAAAGCTTTTTCAGCTTCGCCGACGATTCGGCGGTATTCCCATTCTTTGACGATTGCAGGATTCGCTTCGCGCAGAAGGCGTGCAATATCTAAAACGTCCTTGTCTCGCTTTGCTTTTCGCAGCGCCTTGTACACGTGACTGGCCATCGCCGTGTCGTGGGGATTCGTTGACGGGAGCATGGCTTTGAGTTTCGGTAGCGCGTCGTCAAATTTTCCGGCGTCAGTGAGCACACCGATGATGTTGCGCGGAGCGTATGCGTTGGCGGAATCCAGAGCGAGCACGCGCTCGAAGCATTCCTGCGCTTCGGGGTAGCGCTTCAAATCCCAATACTCAATTCCCGCAAGATGCATGGCTTCGGGCTCGTTCGGAAAAACGTCGCGGATATGCGCGAGCATTTTTTCGGCGTCACTCAGCTTTTGGAAAACGACGAAGTTCGAATAGAGTTCGAAGGCTGCTTTGTACGATCCGGGAGTGGCTGCGAATTCGTCGAGCGCTTTGGTCAGGCTTTCTTCTTTGAGCTTTTCCCATTGCGCAAACGGCATGGTTTTCCACTTACTGCAGTACGAACAATGATCGATGTTGTGGTAGCGCGTCAGCGGGATGATCGGTATGAAAAAGACGACGACGAATTCGCGCGTGTCGTATGATTCAAGGGTGCTCGACTTGCCGCAGAGCGTACACGTTCCGGTGCGGACGGTGCGATTCTTCTTGCCATATTGCCACGTGCCGATGCCATTGATGACGCTGGGCATATCGAGATTCTCCGTCGTGACAATGAGTTTTTATTTGACTTCTTCGACGACCAAATCCGGCGCAATCTTGGCCTTCAGACGCGTCTCGACACCATCGCGCAACGTGAAGACGGAACTCGGGCAGGTTTCGCAGGCGCCTAGCAATTTGACGCGGACTTTGTTGCCGTTGATTCCGACGAGTTCGATGTCGCCACCGTCGGCTTGGACGAACGGGCGGATGTCGGTGTCGATTAATTTGCGTACGGACGCCAACAAGCCGTCGGCGGCGTCTGAGTGCGACGGGGTCGTGGTGACTTTGGCTGGTGTGCTCACGTCAGTGCGTAATCCCTGCGTCAATTGAATCTGAAAAAAGCCGCGCGACGTAAACGGGTCGCGCGGCTCGAATGGAATTGCGCGGATGCTGCTTACTTCGCGTCGGCGCGAGTTGTGGCGATTTTGTCGCATAGGCCGTACTTCAGAGCACCTTCCGCGCTGAGCCAGAAGTCGCGATTCGAATCTTCCTGGACTTTGTCGGCCGTGGTGGCTCCGATTTCAGCGGCGACGATGTCGGCGTAGCGGCGGCGGGTGCGCAGGATTTCCTGAGCGGTGATTTCCATGTCGCTAGCCTGGCCCATCGCGGACGTGGACGGCTGGTGCAGCAGGAAGCGCGAGTTCGGCAGCGTGAAGCGGCGGCCTTTGCTTCCACCCAGATAAATCAAGACGCCAGCGGATGCGCAGAGTCCGTTGCAGATTGTGCGGACGGGACACGAGATGAATTTCATCGCGTCGTAAATCGCAAAACCGCTGTCGGCTGAACCGCCGGGCGAATTCACGAAGACGGTGATTTCAGCAACCGGGTCTTTCGATTCCAGATAAGCCAGTCGCGAGAGCACAGCGCGATACATCTTGTCGTTGACGGGTCCTTCAACGATGATCGTGCGGCTTTCGAGGAGCTTCAATTCGAGATTGTCCGACTTGGGCTCGGGCTTCTTTTCTTTCTCTTTTTCGTCTTCACAGCCCATCCGAACGGCCAACTCCGCCGCCATTGCTTCCATTTCACTCACAGGTGTCATCCTCGCGTTAAGTCGATACGATCTACTGACCGGAAGTTTATCGGAACAACCGGAAATGCAAAATGCGAAATGCGAAAATCATGAAGACAAGTCGCGTACCATAATCCCGGCGATCTGTTCTGCCGCCGTCCCGTCTCCATACGGGTTCCCTACCCCGGTCATGGACGCTCGCGCGGCGGAATCCTTCAGCACGCGTTCGACTTCCGCGATGATCACGGCTCGATTCGTCCCAACAAGTTTCACCGTTCCCGCCGTAACAGCTTCGGGCCGTTCGGTCGTATCGCGCATGACCAGCACGGGCTTGCCAAGGCTCGGGCCCTCTTCTTGAATCCCGCCGGAGTCCGTCAGAATCACGATGCTTCGTTGCATCAGCCAAACGAACGGCGCGTAGTCCAGTGGCGGCAGCAAGCGGATGCGCTCGTGTCCGCCCAGCAGCCGCGTGACGGGTTCGGCGACGTGGGGATTCAAGTGGACCGGGTAGACGATCAGGACGTCGGGATTGCGGTCGGCGATCTCGCGTAACGCGGCGCAGATTTGTTCCAGGCCTGCACCGAAATTTTCGCGCCGATGGCCGGTGACGAGCAGAATCTTTCGCCCGGCCATATCGGATTCGCTGAGGCCCTCGATAACTGGCGGATGCTCGTTGACTCGCCGCACCGCTTCGAGCAGCGCATCGATTCCGGTGTTTCCGGTGATAAAAATATGGCCTTCAGAAACACCCTCCTTTTTAAGATTATCGGACGCCAATATCGTCGGCGCAAAACACCACTTGCAGAGCGGATCGACGAACCGCCGATTCATCTCCTCCGGCCACGGCGCGTTGAGATTTCCGGTGCGCAAGCCGGCTTCGACATGCCCGCATGGAATGTGTTCGTAGAACGCGGCCATGGCTGCGGCGAGGCAGGTGGTGGTGTCGCCGTGAACGAGCATGGCATCGGGTTTAATGCTGCGGATTGTGTCTCGGACGCCGGTTAATACGCGCGCGAAGAGGTCGGTCAATTCCTGGCCAGGTGTCATGACGTGGAGGTCGATGTCGGGCGTCAGGCCAAAGAACTCCAACGCTGGCCCCACCATATCTCGATGTTGCCCCGAAACGCACAACACCACCCGCACCGAATCGCGCGCCTGCAAGGCGAGTACGACAGGAGCCATTTTGATGGCTTCGGGACGGGTGCCGATGACGATCAGGATGGAGTGCATGTGGGGATGATACGGATTTGAGGGGGAAAAATCAAACGGGGGTGAAAAGCATTCTCAGCGTTTTCATTTGATATTCAAAGCGAATCATTGACGAAGTCAGTTTTACAATGTAAAGTCTACTCCAGTTAACGAGGCATTTTCAGTATCAGGGGGCGCGCGCGTGAAGACGATAATCGAACTACCCGACGCCGTTCACAAAAAAGCAAAAGCGCGCGCCCGCGCCAAGGGCGTGGCGTTAAATGTGTTTTTGAAAGACACGCTCGTCGCTCAAATCGACACGCCCGAACAACCCACCTCAGCCAAGCCTTGGATGCACATTTTCGACGATTTGAAACGCGACTCGGCATTCCATGCTGAAATTCAACGCATCAACGATGTCATTGAAGCCGAATACGAAAATGTGGAGCCCGAGAACGCCCGATGATTCTCGACAACGCAGGATCGTGCAAATTAAGGTGAAATCGTGCGCTTAGGACGAAGGTTCGCGTGAGCTTTGCACACTCACACGAATCGGGTGAACCACCTGCGGAGACAGCGCAATGAAATGGTTATTATTTGGATGCATGATTTTGGAGTGCATTGTTGTGTCGGCTCGCGAGTGGCCGTTGTGGGATGGGAAGGAGACAGTGGCATCGTATGCAGCGCGGGTGAAATTGCCTGCAACGAAGGCGATTGATTTAGGGAATAACTTGACTTTGGAATTAGTGTTGATTCCTCCTGGAAAATTTATGATGGGGAGTCAGGATCTTGCGCAGTCGTACGGGACAATTGAAGAAGCGATTGGAATGATGATATTGGGTGCTATTCTAACGGTAGTGTTGTTTGTATTGCTGCGAATGAATTACCGCAAGAATCAGCGGCGGCATTTTTCGTTGGGATGGTTGGTGTTGCTGACATTTACGGTGGGGCTGTTTTTTGGTGGGATTGCGCGGGGGTATGCAGTTGGGGTTCAGGCACATGAATTAAAGAAACATGTAGTGCTCGGACTAGCATACAATGAATTTCCGGCTCATAGTGTTACGATTTCCAAACCGTTTTATATGGGAAAGTATTCGGTCACCTACGAACAGAGTGATATAGTATTGCGAACGAATATGGGACAATATATGAATCCGAAACACGTTGCAGTCGGTAATAGTTCATGGAATATGGCGGTTGATTTTTGTCGTAAAATAAAGGGATATTTACCAACTGAAGCTCAATGGGAATACGCATGTCGTGCGGGAACTACGACGCGGTTTTATACAGGTGATAAGGAATCAGATTTGGACCGTGCGGGCTGGTATTACCTGAACACTCGTAATAGGAATGAATGTGTAGTAGGAGAGAAAGTGGCGAATGCGTTCGGACTATTCGATATGCACGGAAACGTCAGTCAATGGTGCGAGGATTGGTTCGGTGAGTATAAAGGGGAAAGTCAAGTAGATCCCAAAGGTCCGTTGTCAGGAACCCGTCGAGTGCTTCGTGGCGGATCTTATTGGACTATGGGAACGGACTGCCGTTCTGCATCCCGAAGTTGTGAATCTACGGACGGTGAAAATAGAATATTTGGATTTCGTGTTTGTATGCCGGTTGAGGAGTGATGGATTGTAGAGCGTGGGGTTGGATGAAGTTCGCTCCGTTGGAGCTATGGGATTGAAAATGCGATGACCTCCGCGAGATCGGCACTGGCAGGAGTACCTGCCAGTGGCACACGACAACGAAATAAGAGCCGCGTACGTTAGTAAGCGGCTTGGGTTGAATTGGGCGCTTGGGATTTTGCGGCTTACTTACGTGCGCGGCTCTTGAATGGACGCTTGCGAAAATAATTAATATTTTGGCTTGACTTTTAGGGTTTGTGTTTTGTAGAGTTTGGGTATCTTAGGTGGTCGGCACGTTTGCGCGCTATGCGCTTTCGTCCTTGGAATCCGATCAAGGGTTTGTCGCTTTGCGATGGGCTTTTGATGTTGGGCTGGGATTCCATGGAGGCGAATATGGAACGGTGTGCGACTGGAGTTGTTTCGCAGGCTTCTGAATTTTCTGACAATTTAAATGGGACGGTTGGGACGAGTGAGGCTCGCTCGGCGGGTCGGTCACGTCGTGATGATTTTGATGAGGATCCGGATGTTGCTCGGTGGGAGGAGGTGAAGAAGGTTCAGACGGCTCGGATGGAGTGGGCGAAGAAGCTTGGAATGAGTGAAGATGATGTGCAGGCGTTTATTGATAATAAATTGGATTTGGAGGTGTTGCTGGGGCAGTCGCCGCAGAATCGGCGGAATATGGCGGCATACCTCAAACGGTCTTCGGGGCCGATGCCTCGGTGGATGGCGATTTCGGGGTTGTTTCCGGAAGCCGAAAAAGGGAACTGTCTGACTGAAGAGGGCCGACGGAAGCGGTTGCGGGCGCTTTATAAGACTGCGGTGTTGTTGATTAAACGGGCTTTGGGGCGTCATGCGGCGGATCCGGATCGGGCGGAGCGGTCGGTTTATTGGGATCCGATTGGGATGGTGTGCCGAGATTTGGACATACCGCCTTCGAAGTTGTCACAGTTATTGAAGGAGCATTCGGGGCATTCGTTGTCGCAGGTGATTGATACGGTTCGGGCTGCTGGGTTGAAAGGGAAATTGCGGGCTGGGGTGCGGGCGTTTTTGGAGGGGCGGATGGCCGAAGCTAACGCACAATGTGATTGTGTGGGAATCGAAAAAGAGGTTTGGGCGGTTTGGGGGGAATTGCGGTAAGCGTTCCACCAACCGCATGTGCTCGCTTTGGATCGTGGATGTCAACCGAGCTGGGCGGGTTTCCAGTTGTGTGGCAGCAGCGCGTCGATGTCGCTGGCGGGGTG
>Ga0194061_1001645_pt1 | contig 12769 bp, 11 predicted proteins | sample SepL2221m_MetaG_FD_163423 | JGI IMG/M metagenome (GOLD analysis project Ga0194061, IMG submission 163423) | Anoxic zone freshwater microbial communities from boreal shield lake in IISD Experimental Lakes Area, Ontario, Canada - Sep2016-L224-21m | ecosystem: Environmental > Aquatic > Freshwater >...
GCACATCGACGGTGACCCCGAACCCGGCATTCAGCGCGACATCCTCACCCAGCTCGACGGCGAGCAGCACATCGACGGTGACCCCGAACCCGGCGTTCAGTGCGACGGCGTCACCGACTTCGACGGCGACCACGACGTTCACATCGACGATTACGCCAAACGCAGCGTTCAGCGCGACATCCTCGCCAAGTTCGACGGCGAGCAGCACATCGACGGTGACCCCGAACCCGGCGTTCAGTGCGACGGCCTCGTCGACTTCGACGGCGACCACGACGTCCACATCGACGATTACGCCAAACGCAGCATTCAGCGCGACATCCTCACCCAGCTCGACCGCGAGCAGCACATCGACGGTGACCCCGAACCCGGCGTTCAGTGCGACGGCCTCGTCGACTTCGACGGCGAGTGGTACGTCCACGTCGACCATCACGCCGAACGCAGCGTTCAGCGCGACGGCTTCGCCAAGCGCGACGGCGAGCAGCACATCGACGGTGACCCCGAACCCGGCGTTCAGTGCGACGGCCTCGTCGACTTCGACGGCGAGTGGTACGTCCACGTCGACCATCACGCCAAACGCAGCATTCAGCGCGACACCTTCGCCTAGTGCGACGAACACGTCGACGGCGACGATCACGCCGAACGTGGCATTCAGCGCAACACCTTCGCCGAGTGCGACGAACACGTCGACGTCGACGATCACGCCGAACGTGGCATTCAGCGCGACACCTTCGCCGAGTGCGACAAACACGTCGACGGCGACGATCACGCCGAATGTGGCATTCAGCGCAACACCTTCGCCGAGTGCGACGAACACGTCGACGGCGACGATCACGCCGAACGTGGCATTCACCGTTACGGCCTCGCCGAGTGCGACTGCGGTAGCGACATCCACATCCGCCGCATCCGCGACGGCAAGCGAAACCGCGACGTCATTGCCGACGGTTACTCTGACGCCTAGTTACACGGCTACCAGCACCGCCGTACCTACAGTCACCTCAAGTGCGACAGTCACTGCCTCACCGACATTGACCCCGACGGCCAGCAACACAGCTTCCGAGACCCCGACCCCGACGGCCAGCAATACGGCAACGTTCACCTCGACGCTGACCCCCACGAATACGGCAACGTCGACATCAACCCCCACCTCGACTCCGACGAATACTCCGACCAATACGTCGACCCCAACGCGGACCCCGACGAATACGCCGACAACCACGCCGACCGTTCCGACGGGTGGCGTGATGACCGGGTTCTCACCCCAGAGCACCGAGATCGTGCAGAACCGGACCTCGTCAGTCACGGTCAGTGTGGTCCTGGGTCCGAGCACCAACTTCAAGCGTGCGACGTTTGACCTCACCTATGACACGAGCGAAATCTCGATCATCAGTTGCAACCTCAACAGTGCCATCGTGACGGGCACGTGCACGAACCAGGGGAGTGGCAACTACCTGGTCAGCCTGACTACAAGCAGCGCGAGTGGCCAGACCGGCACGGTCCAGGTGCTGACCCTTTCACTGCGGGGTTTGGTAGTCGGGACGTCAAATATAACGTTCTCAAACCTGGCCTTCACCAACGCGGCGGGCGCGGCACTGACCGTGAGTACCACCCAGCAGTTGAACCTCACCATCATCGAGCCTACGGCGACACCAACGGCCACCTCCTCAAACACGCCGACGTCGACTCCGACGAACACCCCGACGAACACGGCGACGCCGACCGAGACATCCACGTCATCACCGACGCTTACACCGACTGAGACGTCTACCCCAACGCTGACGCCGACCGTGACCGAGACCCCCACGTCATCACCAACGCCGACGGAGACGCCGACGCCGACGGAGACGCCGACGCCGACGGTAACGAACACGCCGACGGTAACGAACACGCCGACTGAGACCCCGACGTCAGTCGCGACCGTTACGCCGACGGCCTCCGGGACCGCAAGCCCTGGTGTGTCAACAGACACCCCGACGGCAACTATCTCGCCCACGACTGCATCTGGTGCAACTGCAACCAGCACGCCTACGACTGTCCCTGGCGCAACCGCAACCAGCACGTCCACGAGCCTCCCTGGCGCAACTTCCACTAGCTCGCCTGTCCCTGGTGCAACCGCTACCAAGACCTCCACGACTGGACCTAGTGCAACTGCAACCAGCTCGCCCACATCTGGTCCTAGCCCGACACCGAGTGAGACGTTGACACCGTCGAATACCCCGACCGCAACGAACACGCCAACGGTGACGAACACGCCAACTGAGACGCTCACGCCAACGCAGACGCTTACACCGACCGAGACGCTGACCCCATCGTTGACCTCGACCAGAACAGCGACGAAGACAGCGACGCTGACGCCGACGGTGACCTTGACGCGGACTGAGACCCTCACTCCGACGATCACGAACACGCCGACGATCACCGCGACGCGGACGGCGACCACCGTTCCGCCGACGGTAACGATCACGCTTACCCGGACGCAGACACCAATCCTGCCCACGGTCACGATCACGCGTACCCGGACGGTCACGCCTACCAAGACGATCACGCCGACAGTGACGAAGACCGTCTTGAAGACCGCCACCAATACGCGGACGATCACGCCGACAAAGACGATCACCAAGACGCGGACGATCACGCCGACGAAGACGATCACCAAGACGCGGACGATCACGCCGACGAAGACGATCACCAAGACGCGGACGATCACGCCGACGAAGACGATCACCAAGACGCGGACGATCACACCGACCATCACGGTCACGCGGACGGCAACGATCTCACCGACCATCTCGATGACGCCGACCATCACGATGACACCGACCGTCACGACGACTCGCACGATCACGCCCACCCGTACGATCACGCCTACCCGTACGATCACGGCAACGTGGACCGTCACCGTGACACGGACGGCGACACGCACGGCGACGGCCACACGGACGGCGACGGTGACGCCGACACCGGCAGGTTCGGCGATGTCAGTGCAGTCGCTGCGGGTTGAGGACTATTACACCGGGTTCGAGACGGTCAACGAGGTTGTTGCGTCGCGAAGCGCGGATACTGGTCCACCGTCCGGCAGTGCGCCGGATCAGGCACCACTGATGGGTGAGGTGTCGGTCGCCTGGTAAGGCGCCACGAGGCCGGCAATCGAGACGCAATGGGCCACCCCTCCAAGGTGGCCCATTTTCGTTTCACCGGCTCAGATCACCGACCCTGTATGTAGCGGAAGGCCTGCACCCACCCTGCGACAAGGTTCGACCGGGCGGTCGAGATCGCGGTTGCGACGGCTTCGCTGACCCCATCGCCGATCACGCTACGTCCATGCCCTGGGTAGAGGCGTGAGACGGGCAACCTCAGGAGACTGACCGGCGGACTGAGGCGGAAGAAGGGGTGTGCACCGACGGCGTTGGCAGCAGCGAAATATCCTGCCGTTCCGATGGTATCGCCGGTGATGAGGAGGCGGTGTTCGGGCCACCAGATGGCACATTCCTGGAACAATGCCATTGCACCCCGGCCACCACATGGCAGAAGCTGAAGCGGGCTGTGGGGGATTTGCCCGGCCACTCGCACCGCCGGTCCTCCCTTTGGCGCTGCGATGAGGTTTCCCGGAACGTAGAGGGGCACGTCATAGCGTTCGGCGAACCAGATGGCGTCGCGGTCGTGGTGGCCGACGGTGAGGATTATCCCGGCAATTGTTCCAAGGGCCTCGATTTCAGCGTCGATGCCAGTGGTGTACACCGGATCAATCACCCACACGCCCCCGTCATGCACGAGTGCCGTTGATGAGCGACGCATGAACTCATTCGGATAGGCGATCCATCCGAAACCACCGCTGAAACGCCCATGGATCAGGGCGGTCATGGGGTAGGGATGCGAAACGTTTCCAGGATTCTGGGTCTGGTTCATCATCTGGCTTTCCGAGGCAAGCTGGCCCTCAGGAAAGTGTCGCAGGTACCGCTGGGTGTGCGGTCGGTCTGCTGCGGGAGGTCCGGAACCGCGTCCCGTCTGACCTGCCTACCCGGCGGGATCAGAGACTGGCAGGTGCGATCTCATGGTGGGAGGCACTGTGATGGACGGCTTCGTTGCCTGATGGCCGGACGGTGCCTAGTGCCCGGTCTTCCTCGCGATGGCGATAGGCGTCCGGACGGGCGCCGAAGTCGGCGAGGACATCGTGGAGTTCCTCGGCGGACCGGGCGCGGGACAGGGCGCGCCGGGCCTCGTTGGCACCGGGTGTGCCCCATACGTACCACATGACGTGAGGGAGCAGGTGCCCCAGGGCACGTCCACTGGCGAGGCCATGGATGGTGGTTTCGGCACGCCTGGCATGGGAGGGATCACGCGCGACGCACGCCGCTTCGTAGGCGATCTGTCGCGAGATGTGATCGAGGCCCAGGGCGATCCGGGTTGCGGTGTCCGGGTCTGGGGGAAGCGGTTGCCCGGCCATTGCGGCGGCGATCTGCCCGAAGATCCATGGACGCCCACGCGCGGCGCGACCAATCGCGACACCGGACACGCCTGAGGTGCGCAGGCGGTGCATGACATCCGCGGGCGTCTGGATATCGCCATTGCCGATCACAGGCACTGAGACGGCCGCTGCAACGGCAGCAATGGTGTCCCAACAGGCAAGGCCCTCATAGCGCTGCTGCCTCGTCCGGCCGTGGACGGTGATCATGCGGGCACCGGCATCCACAAGTTGCTTTGCGAGCGACACGGCGACACCCGATTGCTTGTGGGCATCGTCCCACCCCACTCGAATCTTCACGGTGGTGGGCGTTGGAGCGATTTCCTCGGCGATGCCCCGTACGATGGCAATGGCGCGGTCTGGATCACGCAGGAGGGATGAACCACCCTGTCCCGCGGTGACCTTTGGGGCAGGGCATCCCATGTTGATATCCAGGATGTCGGGGGATGCGTGGGACATGACGAAGGCAGCGGCGCGGCGCATCGTATCGGGGTCGGACCCGAAGATCTGCACCCCGGCCGGGCGCGCGTCCAGTCTGAGGTCTATCAGGTCCACCTGGGCCTGAATACCCCGGAGGAGGGCCTCGTCACGCGAGAACTCGGTGGTGGCATACCCGGCACCTGCCTCACGGCACAACTGCCGGAAGACCGCGTCGCTGACGCCCGCCATTGGGGCAAGGAAGACCGGGTGCCGGATCACGACACCGTTGCCAAGGTTGATGGGTGAGTGTGGGACGGTTTTCATCTTGATGCCGGAGCAGCCTGCAGCGGACCGGCCTGGTGCGAGCAACCGGGCCGTGCCGGGAGAGACTACCACCCGTCGCCGGCAAGCCATCCACGGATGACCTGGGCAACCCCGTCATCGTTGTGGTGCGGTGCCGTGCGCGTGGCGACGGCGTGGACGCGCGGATGGGCATTTGCCATGGCATATCCGGCACCCACGAAGGCGATCAGGTCGTGATCGTTGCGTCCGTCACCAAAGCCGGCGGTATCGGCGGGTGCAATCCCCAGTTCGGCACAGACATGTGCGGCGGCGACGGCCTTTGTGATTCCCATGGGATTGATGTCGCGTCCCTCGATCAGTGATCGTGGACGTCCGATCATTGCCCCGACACGGCTTGTCCAGTGTTCACACTGGGCACCGAAGAAGTTGGTGTCGCGAACGTTGGCATCGAGGGGACGCAATGCCCGGCTGGTCCCGATGACCCAGCAACTGAGGGTCGCCGGTGCTTCGGCTTCCGGGAGGTTGGCGATGGCGCGCGTGCGCCGGGTCTCCCACCCGATGGGCAGGGGGCGAAGGGGCACGTTTCGACTGTCGGTCGTGGTTCCGGCCGGTGGGCCCCAGATGAATGGTTCCAGTTCGGGTCGGATGCGCCCAGCCGAATAGACCTTGTTGTTGCCGTCGTCGTCGACGGCCTCGAAGATCGTCCAGAGGGTCGGACCACTGACGGTGACAGCGGCATGCACGGCGGCATGAGGCATTGGCGAGCGCCGGACGAGTTGGCCGGTCGGGTTCCAGATAGCAGCCCCGTTGTGGGTGATCGTCCAGACTGCCGAGACGCCGGCATCGCACAGGGCATTCGCGACGGCCTGGGTTCGTGCGGTGAAGCCTCCAGTGGCAAGGATGATGGTGGTCCCGGTCCGTGAGAGGTCTACCAGCGCACTGGCGGTTTCCCGACGCAGGTGTGATCCGGTGGCCAGGAGGGTGCCATCGAGATCGAAGAAGACGGCACGCGGAGATCCTGGGTGGCGTCGGGCAGTTGCAAGTTCGGCTGGATTGGGGCCTGTGGCGATCATGACGGTTCAACAGTACCGGAGTTCGGGTCAGTCGCCCGAAGTTGATCGGTTGGTACGGTTCGCGTGCGGTCCGGCACGGCGGACCCTGGGCGGAATGAGGAAGGTTGCAACGATGTCGGTTGATTCCGGGGTGATGGCGATCCGTCCGGTGGTGCTGTTTGATCTGGATGGGACGCTCCTGGATTCGTTCGGGTCAATCGGCGACATGATCGACGCGATGCTGGCTGATGCCGGTCACGTGCCGTGCGACCGGATGGCACTGCGCAGGATGATCGGGGCGCCACTGGATGAGGTGATCCGGATGGCGTGGACCGGGCCGGATGAAGTTCTTGATGCCGCGCGCATGGAATGGGCTATCGCAACCTACCGCGCGCATCAGTTGCGCGGGCACGCGCCGTCGTTCTTCGACGGTGCCAGTGAGTTGCTTGGTGCATTGCACGGTGCCGGACGACGACTGGCGGTGGTCACGACCAAGGGGGCAGCGGCGGCAAACCGGGCACTGGCGGACGGCGGTTGCCTGGGCTACTTCGATGCGGTCATCGGTGGCGACATGGTGCCGCACATGAAGCCCCATCCGGCCCCGGCCCAGATGGCCTTGCGACGGTTGGAGATGTCTCCCGGCGATTCCGTGGTGGTTGGGGATACCTCCCACGACATGCACATGGCCGTGGCGGCCGGGTGCCTGGGGATTGGCGTGACGTGGGGTGCGCACGAGGCATCGCAACTGCGCGAGGCGGGTGCGAGTGCCGTGGTCGACTCGATGGCGTCGTTACGTGCCCTCTTGATGGGTGGCTGAACGGGTGGGACGGCACGACCGTTCCCACCCGGTGTGGTCTGGGGAGAACCCTCAGGCGGCTTCCTCGCTGTTGTGCCGGTTGTGGATCCGCCGCGCGATGATGGCGGCGCCAGTGACGCCGGCATCGTCTCCGAGGGCGGACTGCACGATCCGAAGTGGTCCGGTCGTGGCCGCGAACGGCTGTTCCCGGACAAATGCGGTGATCAGGTCGACGTACGGTGCACCGAGAGCCTCGACGACGCCTCCCCCGAGGACGACGAGTTCGGGGTTCAGGAGGTTCGAGACACTGGCAATCCCGACTGCAAGGTAGCGGGCAGTCCGTTCGAGAACGGCCAGGACAAGCGGATCACCCAGGGAGGCGGCCTCGGCAATGTCACTGCTCTTGGCCTTGAGGATGTTCTTGCCGGCAATCCGGGTGAGGCGCGTCTTGTGACCGCTGCGCACCAGTTTGTGCAGGCGCTTCACGATGGCAGTGCGGCTGCAGTAGGCCTCAAGGTGCCCGCGCCCTCCGCAACCGCAGGGGGCACCCCCGACCTTGACGGTGATGTGGCCGATTTCCCCGGCATAGCTACCGGCACCGGTGTAGATCTTGCCGTTGATGATGATGCCACCGCCAACTCCGGTCCCCGGCCAGACAGCGACCATGTTTCGGGCCCCCTGCCCGGCACCGGCACCGTGTTCGGCGATGACCGCAACGCGCACGTCGTTGTCCACGGCGACCGGGATCCCTAGCCGTGATGAGAGTTCATCCCGCAGGGGCATGAGTTCCCATCCGGGGATGTTCGGGGTCACATGGACAACGCCGGTGTCCGGATTGACCGGGCCGGGCACGCCGGTACCCACGGCAGTGATCTGGGAGAGGCTGAGGCCGGCAACACCGGCGGCTTCGCGCACGGCTGCAGCCATCCGGTCGATGACGTCGAGGCCACCGACGCTGCCGGTGAGGACCTTGGAACGACTGACGATGGTCCCATCGGGTGCGAAGATCGCAGCGAGGATCTTGGTGCCCCCGAGGTCGATGCCGGCGACGTATCCCTCGCCAATCAAGGCAGGCGAGGCTGCACGGGTGTGCACCTCGGTGTGGGCTTCCATCGGATGTTCGTCATCGAGGATCACCTCGGCCACGTTGCCGTCGTGATCGGCAGGGATGGAATCTGCGTCTTCATTGTGCGCATCGGTGATCGACGTGTCGGTCATGCTGATCTCCCCCGGGGGCAAGTCTCTTGAACCTGATACTCGCAGTATAGCCATGGTTTGGACACCCGATTTCTTTGGGTAGGACCGCTATCACGCGGTTCGTGAAATGAATCGGGTGTATCGGGAACCGACACATGCGTTGGGCGGATATGGGCGGTTGTCCCTCCGGGATGGGAATCCTGTCAGGCAGGGATGTGCGTTGGTGCGCCGAAGACATCAAGCCACAAGCCAACCGCGGCCCGCGCGTGGTCGCTACCGGACAGGTCAATCCCGAGTCTGGCACCGACACGGATGAGGGCATCCGCGACGAGCGCGCGGCGTGGCCCGTGGCGGTTTGCCTGCCATGCCTCGGCGGTGCCTGCCTCGATGTCGAGCGCCGTGGTGAGCGTGTCTGCCAGGAAGGTCCGCGCGAGGTCGCCGGGGCGCGCCGGGGTGACAACGGGATTGGCGGGTGGTCGGAATGGGTACCTGTGCGCGGGACCGACGAACTCGACATCCAGGTGCTGCACGTCAAGGACGGTCTGGCGGTAGGTCACCACATTGGACAGCAGGGGGAAGCGTCCCTCACCGGCGCTGCCAGTCAGGCTGTCACCACCCAGAAGGGCACGGGCGCGGGGAACGTAGAAACTGCACGAACCGGGCGTATGGCCCGGCGTATGGATCACGTGGATGGTCTGACCACCACCGAGGTCGATGACGTCACCCCCGGCATGGGTGCGATCCGGGATCGGGAAGTGTGCCGGCGCATCGGCGAGTTCGGCGAGACGCTGGGTGTGGAATGCCATCGCGGCGGCGTCGATATCTCCGGCGGCGAGTCGTCGCTTGTGCCAGAACTCCAGGAGGCTGGTCTGGTGGCGCAGGAAGATGTCGGCAGCGTGGAGGGAAATGGTGGCGTTGGGGGCGTGACGCTTGAGGTCGGCATTGCCCCACGCATGGTCGATATGCCCGTGCGTGTTCAGGACAAGGTCGATGTCTTCGATACGCCGGCCGAGTTTGGCGAGGGCGGGGGCAATTGCCTGCGTGGGGGAATCGGTGGTGCCGGTGTCGATCAGGGCGCGGCGGGTGCCCTCGACGAGGTAGCACGCCATCAGGGCATTCTGGCCATACCAGATCTCAAGCATCGCGATACCATCGGCAACCCACTCGGCGCGGGATACCCATTCGGTGCGTTCAGGCGTGGCATTCGCGGTCATGGGTATCTCCTTGGCGTGATCTTGACAATGCGGCGTGCATCGTAACCCAGACACGCATGGCCGGACGCGGGTGGCGTGTGGCCCGCGTACGATTGACGGCGAGATGCCTGATTCCAGCCGGAGAACCGGATGACCGAGCTGGGAACAGGCCAGGTTTCCGGGGCGGGTGCCCGCCTGCGTGAGGCATTTGACCTAGACCGCAACAACCGGCTCATGGCACTGGCGAACATGCTGTGGGGTGCCGGAACGGGCGTGTACCTGCCAATCTGGCCGCTTCATCTGGAGAGGCTTGGTGCCGAACCGGCAATCGTGGGACTGCTGCTGGGGATGTCGAGTGCGCTGAGCATCCTGGTGTCGATTCCGGCGGCTTCGATGGCGACGCGTCTGGGATGGAAGCGGACACTGGTGGTGGGATGGGGACTTGGTCCGGTCGGGACGTTGCTCTACGCGATGGCTGACCGCTGGCAAGGGGTCATTCCCGGGATCATCTGCATGGCACTGGTTTCGCTGTGCGGACCGGCCTATCTTGCGTACATCGGTGGGGCGGCGGGTGGACGCAACCTGCCCCGGGTCTTTGGCGTGATGGGCGCATCGATTACGGTCGGGACGGTCCTGACATCACCGATCGGGGGTGTAGTCGCCGACGGGTTCGGCATGCGCTGGGTGCTGGTGCTTTCGACGGTGTTCTACACGGCATCGTTCATGTGCGTGTGGTGGCTCGATGACCTTGATGATGGGGAGCGTTCCGGTCCGGCCGGCAGCCATGCGTCAGTGCCGGAAGTGTCCGGAGAAGGTTTGCCGGTTGCGGTGATCGGTGCGCAGACCGGGTACATGGCGCTGCTCCGGGAACGCACGCTGTGGCGTCCGGTGGTTGGATTGCTTGCGATGATCGCCGCTGCGCAGGTTGGCGTGGTTCTTGCCCCGGCATGGCTGGCGGATGCCCACGGCTATACGCGTTCGCACATCGGTGTGCTGGGGAGCCTTGATGCGCTGGGGGCAATCACGCTGAACATGGTGCTCGGACATGTGGCATCCCGTCGCGGGACCACAATGGCGCTGGTGCTTGGGGCGGGATTGACGGTACTTGGGCACGTCGCGTTGCTGGAAGCATCGTGGTGGCCGGTCGGGGCGATGGCATACCTGCTTCGCAGCGGGGCAGGGACGTTCCACTGGATCGGGACGGGTGCGGTCGGAGCCATCCTGCGGGGGTTGCCGGGTTCGTCGAATGGGCGCACCGAACGTGGGTTCGCCCTCTACTACATGGCCGAAGGGGCGGTGCTGGCGACATCGACGATGCTGGCTGGCTTGATCTATGGATGGTGGTCGCCGGGACCGTTCATCGTCTCGATGGCTGGCCTTTCACTGCTCGTGGCCATCGCGCTGGTGGCACGCACCGGATGGTGGTCGGGCCGCTACCCTTCTGGCCGGGAACGGCCATCCGGAATGGCACGCATTGGAGAAATCAGATGAGCGCACCGACACATACCGGACGTCTCGCAGGCAAGGTTGCGGTAGTGACCGGCGGGGCACAGGGGATTGGCCAGGGGATCGTGAAGCGGTTTGTCGAGGAGGGTGCACGCGTCCTCATGACCGACATCCAGGTGGAGAAGGGCCAGGCGACCGCAAGTGCGATCGCCGCCGAGGCGCCGGATGGTGCCGGGGTGACGTTCATGCGGGCCGACATCCTGCAACCTGCCGACATCGAGGCGATGGTGGAGCACGCGGTTGCCACGTATGGGCGCCTGGACATCCTGGTGAACAATGCCTACTGGAATGCCGGCGGAACCGCGGTGTCGATTGACCTGGATGACTGGAACAAGGCGCAGGCGGCGATGGTGACGGCACCGATGCTGGGGGCGAAGTACGCGGTCCCGCACATGGTGGCGAGCGGTGGCGGCAGCGTGATCACGATCTCATCGGTTCACGGACTATTGGCGGCGGCGAATGGCGTGGCCTATGAGACGGCGAAGGGTGCCCTGATCCTGCTGACAAAGGCGATGGCGGTGGACTTCGGGCCGCAGAACGTGCGGGTGAATGCAATCTGCCCCGGCTACATCAGCCACGACGCCCAGAACCGCGAGTGGCAGTCTGACGGGTTCTCACGTGGATTGCAGGAGATGAACTATCCGCTGCGCCGGTGGGGATCGCCCGTGGACATCGCGAATGGGGCGCTGTATCTGGCTTCCGATGAGGCGCAGTTCGTGACTGGCCATGCCTTGGTGATCGATGGTGGAATGACGGTGCAGTTGCAGGACAGCCATTCCGGACGCGTCACCGAGTTCGTGCGCGGGTTCACTGACGGCAAGTGAGGCGCATTCCCCCCCGGTGTGACGACGACTGTCACACCGGGGTCTCCGGCGTACCTAGATGTGCAGGAGGGTAGGCGCCGGATGCACGCCTGACCGGACCCGGGATCAGCGCAGGAAACGTCCGCCGTCGACGACGATCACCTCTCCGGTAATCCACGGGGCGGTGGCCAGGTATTCGACGGCACCGCCGACATCGTCGGGGGATCCGTTGCGTCCAAGGGGGGTCCGTTCGCGTGAAGCAGCCGCGGCGGCGTCACGGCCGGCGTGCCATCTGGTCTCGATGTGGCCCGGGGCAACGGCATTGACCCGGATCCCTGACGGACCGAGGGCAACGGCGAGCGACTGCGTGAGGGAAACCATGGCGGCCTTGCTGGCGTTGTAGGCCAGGTTGCTGCCGACCGGGCGCAGGGCCGATATGGAGGCGACATTGACGATGGCGCCACCGCCAACGGCACGCAGGTGAGGGGCAACGGCGCGGGCGGCGAAGAAGGCGGACTTGACGTTCAAGCCAAGGATGCGATCCCAGACCTCATTGGTCAGGGCGTCAAGGTCGGCATAGTCGGTCACAAATACGGTCGTGCCGGCGTTATTCACCAGGACGTCGATGCGACCCCAATGGGCGACGGTCTCGGCAACGAGGCGGTCAATCTCGGCGGGATCAGCGACATCGGCCTTGATCGCCCACCCTTCACCGCCGGCGGCAGTGCAGTCGGAGGCTGTCGCCTCGGCATCATCGTGGGAACGGGAGTAGTTGACCGCGACCCGCATGCCGCGGGAGGCCAGGGCAAGGGCGCTCGATCTGCCGATGCCGGTGCCTCCGCCGGTGATGAGTGCAACCTTGCCGTGATCGGGTCGGGGTTCAGGTGTGGTCATGGGCCGTCATCCTCTCGATGGGGGCGATGGGATCGGTGGAACGGACAGTCGACGCGCGCGAGTGTGCCATGCCTGTACTGCAAATCGTCACGTCATTGTCACGACTAATGGGAACAGGCAGGGTTACAGTGAAACCGGGTCCCATC
>Ga0194061_1001647_pt1 | contig 12763 bp, 10 predicted proteins | sample SepL2221m_MetaG_FD_163423 | JGI IMG/M metagenome (GOLD analysis project Ga0194061, IMG submission 163423) | Anoxic zone freshwater microbial communities from boreal shield lake in IISD Experimental Lakes Area, Ontario, Canada - Sep2016-L224-21m | ecosystem: Environmental > Aquatic > Freshwater >...
GTCTTTATGAGCATTGCTTCTCTTTCGCTGGATTAGATCGTTTCTCGCAAAAACAATCATACCTGCATAAAGGGGAGCAGTGCTCCTGTTTTTAATCGACCACTAATCCAAATTCACCGGAAGAGGCGCTAATATTTAAAATTGATATGTTTCTCATCTCCCTCTTGCAAGCTCCTCATCAAGCGTTTATGCTGTCCCCGTTTATTTCATCCGAACGGAGGCCCCCATGAGCAAAGTCTATTTCAGTGACATGAGAACCAGCCACAAGGAAAACCTGTTCGATAAAATCGCCAAACTGTTGAGTTCGGCCGGACTGGCGCACACCGTTGCCAAAGGGGATCTGACCGCCATCAAGATCCATTTTGGTGAAAAGGGAAATCACACCTACATCAGGCCGGTTTTTGCCCGCACGGTTGTGGAGGAGATCAAGAAACTGGGGGCGCTGCCGTTTCTGACCGACTCATCAACGCTCTATCCCGGTCAGCGCAAAGAGGCAATTTCTGCACTGGTCTGCGCCGTTGAGAACGGCTTCGATTATTCCTGCGTCGGGGCCCCGCTTGTCATAAGCGACGGTCTGCGCGGCGTCACCGAAACTGAAGTTGCAATCGCGGGTGAGATTTTAACATCAACTTTTGTCGGTACCGAGATCGTCGAGGCCGATTCCATTGTTGCCATGACCCACTTCAAATGCCACGAACTGACTGGTTTCGGTGGCGCCATCAAAAACATCGGCATGGGCTGCGCCAGCCGCAAGGGAAAACTGGTGCAGCACTCCACCGTGGCACCCAGAGTACACGAAAAATACTGCACCGGATGCGGCATCTGCCCCCGTTCCTGCGCCCATGACGCTATCATCATCACCGGCGGAAAAGCTGCCATCGACCCGCAGAAATGCGCCGGCTGCTCCCGCTGCATCACCGTCTGCCCGGTTAAAGCCATCAACATCCAGTGGAACGAGGCTGCCGACATGACCATGCGCAAGATGGCCGAGTACACGAAAGGAGCGTTGAGCGGAAAAGAGAACAAGACGGTCTACCTCAACTTCATTACCCAGGTTTCACCGGCCTGCGATTGCTACGGCCACTCTGACGCCCCGATAGTCAACGATATCGGAATTTGCGCATCAACCGACCCGGTGGCCATCGATCAGGCCTGCGCTGATCTGGTCAACGGTGCACGCGGCAATGAGGGCACCGCACTGCAGTCGGGACACGAGCCGGGGGGTGACAAGTTCCGCGGCGTCTGGCCCGAAATTCCGTGGGAAGTACAGCTGGAGCATGCCGAGAAAATCGGCGTAGGAAGCAGGAAGTATGAACTGGTGCGGGTTTAAGCCTGCGTTTATCGTTTCATGGACTCATCGCATCCCGGCACAAATGTACCGGATAAATCCTTGCGGTGAATCTGCATGATATGGTACGTTCCTACCCCTTTAGATGTAAATTTAACCCGTCCTTCAGGAGACACCTGTCATGGCTGAAAAAAACAACGCTCCGGAAAAAAACAAGGCCATTGAGCTGGCGTTAAGCCAGATTGAGAAGCAGTTCGGCAAGGGTGCCATCATGCGGCTCGGCAATGACGAGGCGCTCCCCGGTGTCGAAGCGATTTCGACCGGTTCCATCTCTCTCGACATGGCCCTGGGGGTCGGTGGAGTGCCGCGCGGCAGGGTGATCGAAATCTACGGCCCCGAGTCGTCCGGCAAGACGACCCTCGCCCTCCATATCGTAGCCGAAGCCCAGAAAACGGGCGGGATTGCCGCGTTTGTCGACGCCGAGCATGCGCTTGATATCGGCTATGCCCGCAAACTGGGGGTCAAGACCGACGATCTGCTGGTGTCCCAGCCGGATACCGGCGAGCAGGCACTGGAAATCGCCGAAACGCTGGTCAGAAGCGGCGCCATCGATGTTCTGGTGGTCGATTCGGTGGCGGCCCTGGTGCCGAAGGCCGAGATCGAAGGAGACATGGGTGATTCCCATATGGGACTGCAGGCGCGCCTCATGTCCCAGGCGCTGCGCAAGCTGACCGGCATCATCAGCAAATCCAACTGCTGCGTGATCTTCATCAACCAGATCCGCATGAAAATCGGGGTCATGTTCGGCAACCCGGAGACCACCACCGGCGGCAACGCGCTCAAATTCTACGCCTCGGTTCGTATGGACATCCGCAAAATCGCCACACTCAAGCAGGGGGATCAGATCATCGGCTCCCGCACCCGCGTCAAGGTCGTCAAGAACAAGGTCGCTCCCCCCTTCAAAGAGGTCGAGTTTGACATCCTTTACGGCGAAGGAATTTCGCGCACCGGCGATGTACTTGATCTGGCGGTCGACAAAAACATTGTTGAGAAGAGCGGCGCCTGGTTTTCCTACGGTAAGGAGCGCATCGGGCAGGGGCGCGAGAATTCCCGCACCTGGCTGACCGAGCACCCCGAAACCCTGGCCGAGATTGAAGGAAAACTGATGGCCCTGCTCAAACCGGTTGCTGCCGAAAAGGCGAAAACAGCCTGATTCGCTGCGGAGGTAGACTATGGAACTGAACGAGATACTCACCATCGCCTTCAAGGCCAAGGGTTCAGACATTCATGTAAAGACCGGACTGCCGCCGATTGTCCGTATTGACGGCCGGTTGCATCCGATTCCCAATGCACCGCGGTTATCACCCGATTTCGTTTCGGCCACGGCCAATTCGATGATGAACGACCGCCAGCGGCGCATCTTCGAGGAAAACTACGAAGTTGACCTGGCCTATGCTGTTCCCGGTCTGGGGCGTTTCAGGGTCAGCGTTTATCGCCAGCGCGGTACAGTGGCAATGGTTTTCCGAACGATTGCCTTTATCATTCCAACGCTGGAAGGGCTCAATCTGCCGCCGGTGATGAAAAAAATCTGCCTGGAAGAACGCGGCATGATTCTGGTGACCGGCACGACCGGCTCCGGTAAATCCAGCACCCTGGCTGCGATGATCGATTTCATTAACCAGAATCGTACCAGTAATATTATTACGATCGAGGATCCGGTCGAATTTCTCCACCGGGACAACAAGAGTATCATCAGCCAGCGCGAGGTCGGGACCGATACCCCTACATTCTCGGCCGCCCTTAAAGGAGCCTTGCGCCAGGACCCGGATGTAATCCTGGTCGGCGAAATGCGCGACTACGAAACCATTGAGACCGCCATGACCGCCGCCGAGACCGGCCATCTGGTGCTGTCAACGCTCCATACCATGGATGCCGCCGAGACAATCAACCGCATCATCGGCGTATTCCCCCCCTATCATCAGCGCCAGGTGCGCATACAGCTGGCCAGCGTCATCAGGGGAGTTATCTCCCAGCGGTTGGTGCCCAAATCTGACGGCAAGGGGCGTGTTCCGGCGGTTGAGGTAATGCTGGCATCAGCGCGCGTCAGGGAATGCATCGACGATAAAGACAAAACCAAACAGCTTCACGACGCCATATCGTCCGGATTCGTCACCTACGGCATGCAGACCTTTGACCAGTCGCTGATGAGGTTGTATTCTAACAATCTGATAACCTACGAAGAAGCGGTACGCCAGAGTTCGAACCCCGATGACTTCGCACTCAAGGTTTCCGGCATCTCCTCCACATCGGATGCTTCCTGGGAAGGCTTTGAAAACAAACCTGACGACCCGGCAGCAGAACCAGAAAAAATTGACATCGAGAAATACTGAACAGCAGGACACCGGGTCGGGATACCGCTACGCGTTAAGGCTTCTGGCGGGGAGAGATTACACCCGTTCCGCCATATTGACCAAGATGGCAGCCAGGGACGTGGCTCCATCGGACGCAGAACAGGTCGTTGAACGCCTGCAGCAGGAAGGGTGGCTGGACGACCGGCGCTATGCCGAGCGGTTTGCGGCTGCTGCGGTGTCGTCAGGTCGTTTTTTCGGCGCCCGGTTGCGGCAGGAAATGAGCAGACGCGGCTTTGAACCGGCCGTTGTCGGCGAAGTTCTTAAAGAAGTTTTCGCAGAGCATGATGAGCCAACCGCCGTCAGGTTAATTCTGCAGAACCGCTACCCCCAGTTTTCGTTTTCCAGAGCGGATGACCGTGAAAAGCGCAGAGTGGTTGGCTATCTCCAGCGTCGCGGTTTCGGCTTTTCTGCCATCATGCAGGCACTGCGGTCGGACGATGAGTAAATTACAACACCGTACGAGGGTACTATGACAGGAACAGAGATTCGTGCACGCTTTCTGAAATATTTCGAGGACCGTGGCCACCGGGTGGTTGGCAGTTCGGGGCTGATACCCCACAACGATCCGACCCTCATGTTTGCCAATGCCGGTATGAACCAGTTCAAGGACTGTTTTCTCGGCCTTGAAGACCGCGGCTACTACCGGGCGGCCAGTTCCCAGAAATGCGTGCGGGCCGGGGGCAAGCACAACGACCTGGAGAACGTGGGCCGGACTGCCCGCCACCACACCTTTTTTGAAATGCTGGGAAATTTTTCCTTCGGGGATTACTTCAAAAAAGAAGCCATCGCCTATGCCTGGGAGTTTCTTACCGTTGATCTGAAGCTTGATAAAAGCAGGCTTTACGTGACCGTGTTCACCGACGATGACGAAGCGGCCGATATCTGGCATCTGCAGGAAGGGGTGCCGCGGGAGCGGATTTTCCGCTTCGGCGAAAAGGACAATTTCTGGGCGATGGGTGATACCGGCCCCTGCGGCCCCTGCAGCGAAATATTTTACGACCAGGGAGCCGAGATCGGCTGTGACAGCCCCGACTGCAACGTCGGCTGCGACTGCGACCGCTACATGGAAATCTGGAACAATGTCTTCATGCAGTTCAACCGCTCGGACGGCAAACTGACACCGCTCCCCAAGCCGGCGGTCGATACCGGCATGGGACTTGAACGCATTTCGGCGGTCATGCAGGGTGTCACGACGAATTACGACATCGACATCCTGCAGGGGATCATCCGTCATATCGAACGCCTGTCCGGCAAACGTTATGGCGCCGATGAGAAGGACAACGTCTCCATGCGTGTCATTGCCGACCATTCCCGGGCAGTGACTTTTCTGATTTGCGACGGCGCACTTCCCAGCAACGAGGGACGCGGCTACGTCCTGCGGCGCATCATGCGGCGGGCTGCCCGCCATGCCAAGATGCTCGGCTGTTCCGAGCCGATGCTCTACCACACGGTCGATGCGGTGCGGGAAATGATGGGGGAAGCCTATCCGGAACTACAGGAGCGCGAAGCCTACATCAAGAAGGTTATTCTGGCCGAGGAACAGCGCTTTGCCGAAACCCTTGACCGTGGCCTGGCACATCTGAACGACGAGGTCGCCGCCCTGCGCACCGCCGGAGGCAGCGTCATTCCCGGCGATGTGCTTTTCAAGCTGTACGACACCTACGGCTTTCCGACCGACCTGACCGCTGACATTGTCGAACAGGAAGGTTTTACCATTGACGAAGCCGGATTCGAAATCTGCATGGAACGGCAGCGGGCACAGGCACGCGAGCACTGGAAAGGCTCCGGTGAGGAGGGGATCGCCCAGGTCTATAAAGAACTCCATACCAACGGCGTGCGCGGTCAGTTTGTCGGTTATGATGAGATGTCGGTCTATGCTCCGGTGCTGGCAATCATCCGGGATGGCGTGTCGGTTGCGACCGCTGTTGCAGGCGACTCTGTTGCCGTGATTACGGAGAAAACCCCTTTTTATGGTGATTCAGGCGGCCAGAAGGGGGACTGTGGCACCATATCGACCGGCAGCGCTCACCTCGATGTACTGACTGCCAGTCGGCCATTCACCGATATGATTGTTCATCACACGGTTGTTAAAGAGGGCGTCGTAAAAATTCGTGACACCGCTGACCTGAAAGTTTCGCGAAATGAGCGGGATGCCACCTGCCGCAATCACACGGCGACACACCTGCTGCAGACCGCTCTGCGCCAGGTACTGGGTGAGCACGTCAAGCAGGCAGGATCGCTTGTTTCACAGGATCGGCTCCGTTTCGACTTCACCCATTTTTCAGCCATGACAGCAGAGGAAATCAGGCAGGTGGAGATGATCGTCAACCGCTTCATCATGACCAATGATCAGGTCGTAACGCGCGAAATGGACGTTCATGAGGCGACCGAGGCTGGCGCCACGGCACTTTTCGATGAAAAGTACGGCGACGTGGTGCGGGTGGTGCGGGTCGGTGACGTCAGCATGGAACTGTGCGGCGGCACCCACGTCCGGGCTGCCGGTGATATCGGCCTGTTTAAAATCGTATCGGAGTCAGGCATCGCAGCCGGCGTCCGGCGCATCGAGGCACTATCCGGTGAAGGGGCGTTGGCATTCATCAGCCAGATCGAGGATGAGCAGCGGAGCATCGCCGCCATGCTCAAGGCCGAAAGCGGTAGCGCCGTTGACCGCCTTGAAAAACTGCTGGCACGCCAGAAAGAATTGCAACGCGAGATTGAAGCCCTGCATGGCAAACTGAATGCCGCCTCGTCCGGCGATCTTCTTTCACAGGTGGTCGAGGTAAAGGGGATCAAACTGCTGGCGGCGAAGGTTCAGGTGGATGACGTCAAAGGACTGCGCGACCTGTCCGACACGCTGAAAGATCGTATCGGCGAAGGGATTGTCGTTCTGGGAACGGCAATCGGCGGCAAAGCCAATCTGCTGGTGGCGGTCACTTCCAGCCTGAGCACCAGATTCAAGGCCGGCGATGTCATCAAACAGCTGGCTCCGATCGTCGGCGGCAGCGGCGGCGGAAAACCGGAACTGGCCCAGGCGGGGGGCACCGACCCGCAGAAGCTTGACGAAGCACTGGCAGCGGCAGCCCGGATTCTGGAAGGGATGTAAACAACAAGGGACTATGGCTGTGGAGAATAACAAAACAACCATACTTGTCGTCGACGATGAACGGATCATCCGTGAACTGTGTGAGCGGGCATTGCGGGAATATAATGTCCTCTTGGCCACTACCAGCGACGAGGCTTTGCAGATTTATGAAACCGGGGTGGTTGACCTGGTACTCTCCGATGTCATGATGCCGGGTGATTCGGGCATTATGCTGCTAAAAAAAATCAAGGCACTTGACCCCAACGCTACGGTTGTCATCATGACCGGCTTTTCCGACAAAGGGGTCATTCTCGATGCGCTCAGGGAAGATGCCGACGACTTCATCAGTAAGCCGCTCAACTTGCTGCAGCTTAAAACGGCCATTGACAAATCCCTCAAGAGAAAAGTGCTCAAGGAGCAACTGACAAGCATTAAGAGAGCAGACCGGCTTAAGAGCAATTTCCTGTCACTGGTTTCTCATAAACTGCGCACCCCGATTACCGGCATTTCTCTGTCACTTCAGAACGCACAAAAGTGGCTTTTCGATTGTGACGAAATACACTTCCGCCAGAACATTGAACTGGCGGTCGCCGAAACGGAATACCTGGCCAATCTGGTGACCGATCTGCTGCGCTTCAGCCAGATTATGGTCGATGAGCAGGACATCCATCGTGAAGAGTGCGACCTTGTGCCGCTGGTAGCCGAGCTGCTTGCCAAGAGATGTGGGACTGACAGCAAACGTTCGATTGAAGTTGATTTCAATCCGGAATCTTTGCCATTACTGAAAGTTGACCGGCGTAAAATTGAATTCGCCCTCGATCAACTACTTGAAAATGCTTTCAAGTTTTTCGACGGACACAGTCATGCCAGCGTAAACGTGAGCACAAAGGCTGAAAACGGAGTGGTATCAATTGTCATATCAGATACCGGCATTGGTATCCCGCAATCAGAACTGGAGAAAGTTTTTGAAAAATTCTATCAGATAGACCCTGATAACACCGGCCAGGTGCGGGGTTTTGGCCTGGGGCTGTTTTACGCCCGTGAATTTGTCCGTCTCCACGGCGGGACCATCAGTATCGACAGCGAACCGGAACAGGGAACCACGGTCACGGTAGCAATTCCACTGCAATAACGCATTTCGTATTTTCTCTGATTGCGGTAGACTGCCCCGCCTGAAGGTCGGCAGTTTTTATTTTTACACGGGACTGAAAACTATGAAACATCTGATCGAAAAAGCGAATACCCTGATGGAGGCGCTTCCCTATATCAGGCGTTTCTCAGGCAAGACCTTTGTCATCAAATACGGCGGCCACGCCATGGCGGATGAGAAGCTGAAGGAATCGTTCGCACTGGATGTGATCCTGCTCAAGTCGTTGGGGATCAACACCGTCATCGTGCATGGCGGCGGGCCGCAGATCAATGACACTCTCAAGCGCTACGGCATCGTGTCCGAATTTGTGCGCGGCATGCGGGTTACCGACGCCGAAACCATGAGCGTCGTTGAGATGGTGCTGGCCGGGCAGGTCAACAAGGAGGTAGTCGGCTACCTAAACCAGCACGGAGGGCGTGCGGTCGGCCTCTCAGGCAAGGACGGCACCCTGCTGCTGTCGAAGAAGCTGCTGCAGGAGGTCAAGGGGGAGGACGGTTCGCTCGAGATGGTCGATATCGGCTATGTTGGCGATGTGGTCAAGGTCAACACCGACCTGATCACCACTCTGGAGCAGGGGAAATACATTCCGGTCATCGCCCCGGTGGGTGTGGGACCGGAAGGGGAGAGCTACAATATCAATGCCGACCTGGTTGCCGGGAGGGTGGCTGCGGCGCTCAATGCCGAAAAGCTGATCCTGCTTACCGATATTAACGGCGTCAAGGACACCAGCGGCACACTGCTTGAAAGTCTTTCCGTGGCGGAACTGCATAGGCTGATCGAGGAAGAGGCTATTACCGGCGGCATGATTCCAAAGGTTGTCTGTTGCGCCGATGCCCTCAAGGAAGGGGTCAAAAAAGCCCACATCATCGATGGTCGCGTGCCGCATGCGGTACTGCTTGAAATATTTACCGACGTCGGTATCGGCACGGAGATAACCAAATGAACAGCCAGCAATGGGTTGAAAAATCGGACAGGTACATCATGAAAACCTACGGGCGCTACCCGATCGTACCTGTCAAAGGCGCCGGGTCTACTCTGTGGGATGCGGACGGCAAGGAGTACCTTGATTTTCTGGGCGGCGTGGCGGTGAACAACCTGGGCCACTGTCACCCGAAGGTCGTAGCGGCCCTGCAGAAACAGGCCGCCGAGCTGATCCACTGTTCCAATTACTACCAGATACCCCAGCAGATCGAGTTGGCGGAGCTGCTTTGCAGCCACTCCTTTGCCGACAAGGCCTTTTTCTGCAACAGCGGGGCCGAGGCCAACGAAGCGGCTATCAAACTGGCCCGCAAATACAGCCGCGATACCTTCGGGCCGGAGCGTTACGAGATTATTACGGCAGCCGACTCCTTCCACGGCCGCACCATGGCTACCGTCTCTGCAACCGGCCAGGAGAAGGTGCAGCGCTTCTTCGACCCGCTGCTGCACGGATTCAAGCATGTCCCCTTTGACGACGTGGCAGCTTTGGAAGCAGCGGTGACACCGGCAACCTGTGCCGTCATGCTGGAACCGATCCAGGGGGAAGGCGGCGTCAACATGCCGTCCCCCGGCTATTTCGAAGCGGTGCGGGAATTGTGCGACCGACACGGTCTGCTGCTGATTTTCGATGAAGTGCAGGTCGGTATGGGACGTACCGGCACCCTTTTCGCCTACGAGCATTTCGGCGTCACCCCCGATATCATGACCCTGGCAAAGGCGTTGGCCGGCGGTGCCCCGATCGGCACCATGCTGGCAAAAGACACATATGCGGCGGCTTTCGTACCGGGTACCCATGGTTCCACTTTCGGCGGCAACCCGCTGGTCTGCGCTGCTGCAATTGCCACTATCAGGACGATCCTGGAAGACGGCCTGCTTAACCGCTGTGAGGAGATTGGCGAGTATCTCGTCGGCGAGCTGGAAACTCTGGGCAAAAAATACCCTTTCGTCACGGAAGTGCGCGGGGTTGGCCTGATGATCGGCATGGCGCTGACGATTCCGGCCGGTGATCTGGTGAAAAAGGGGCATGAACGGGGGGTGTTGCTGAATGTCACCCACGACACGGTGCTGCGGTTTGTGCCGCCGCTGGTGGTCACCAAGCAGGAAATCAACAGTATGATTGAGATACTGGACGGAATTTTTGCAGAAGTTGAGGTTTAGGAGACACCGATGACGCGACATTTTCTGGCACTGCACGACTACAATGAGATCGAGCTGTACGGCATGCTGACGCTGGCCCGCGACCTGAAGGCGCAGCAGAAACAGGGCTTACCCCATAAACTGCTGGACGGAAAAACGGTGGCGCTGATTTTCGAAAAGTCTTCAACCCGCACCCGTGTTTCTTTCGAGGTCGGCGTGTTCCAGCTCGGCGGTCACGGACTGTTCATGGCGTCCGGCACGTCACAGATGGGACGCGGCGAACCGATCAGGGACACCGCCCGCTGCATGGCCCGCTACTGTGACGGGATTATGATCCGCACCTTCGGCCAGGAGATTGTCGAAGAATTTGCGACATATTCTGACGTACCGGTAATTAACGGCCTGACTGACATGTTCCATCCCTGCCAGATCATGGCCGATCTGCAGACAGTCATCGAACAGAAGAGAAGCTACGAGGGGCTTACGTTTGCCTGGGTCGGGGACGGCAACAACATGGCCAACACCTGGATTGAGGCAGCCGCCATATTCGGATTCGAGCTTCGCCTGGCCTGTCCTACGGGCTACGAGCCGGACAGAAGTGTTCTGTCATGGGCACAGGAGAAATCTCCCGGACGTATCATTCTGACAGATGATCCGCAGGTGGCGGTGAATGGAGCCGATGTCCTCAACACCGATGTCTGGGCCAGCATGGGCAAGGAAGCGGAACAGGGTGAGCGGGAGAAAGCGTTTACCGGTTTCTGCCTGAACGACGAACTGGTTGCCCTGGCGCAGCCAGATTGTATCGTAATGCACTGCCTCCCCGCCCATCGCGGCGAGGAGATTTCCGATTCAGTCATCGAAGGGGCGCATTCGGTGGTCTGGGATCAGGCGGAAAACCGCTTGCACGTGCAGAAAGCCATTATGGCGCGGTTGATCGGCGGGGCTTGAACCGGTATGAACACAGCGCCGGTGCATAAAAGATCATAATAAATTTTAAATTATCACCACAAGGAGAACAAGAAAATGACTACAACAAAAAAACAGGACATCAAAAAAATAGTGTTGGCCTATTCCGGCGGCCTCGACACCTCCATCATCCTCAAATGGCTGAAAAACGAGTATGACTGCAAGGTGGTGGCGTTTTCGGCCGACCTGGGGCAGGGGGACGAACTGGATCCGATCCGCGAGAAAGCTTTGGCCACCGGTGCGGACAAGGTCTATATCGATGACCTGAAAGAAGAGTTCGTGCGCGACTTCGTTTTCCCCATGTTCCGCGCCAACGCCATTTACGAAGGGCACTACCTGCTGGGCACCTCCATCGCCCGTCCGCTGATCGCCAAGCGCCAGATGGAGATTGCCGCCAAAGAAAAGGCTGACGCCGTCTCCCACGGCGCCACCGGCAAGGGTAACGATCAGGTTCGCTTCGAGCTGGCCTACTACCATTTCAACCCGGCCATCAAAGTGGTGGCCCCCTGGCGCGAATGGGATTTGAACAGCCGCATTGCCTTGATTGACTATGCTAAAAAGAATGGCATTCCGTTGCCGACCATCAAAAAACGCCCCTGGTCTTCAGACCGCAACCTGCTGCATATCTCCTTCGAGGGGGGCATTCTGGAGGATACCTGGGCCGAGGCGCCGGAAGAGATGTATGTGCTGACAACACCGCCGGAGAAGGCTCCCAACAAGGCTCAGTACGTTGAGATTGAATTCAAAAACGGCAACGCCGTGGCGGTTGACGGAGTGAAGATGACACCGGCCCAGCTGTTGGCGCACCTCAATACTATCGGAGGACAGCATGGTATCGGCCGCGTTGATCTGCTGGAAAACCGCTCGGTCGGCATGAAGTCGCGCGGTGTCTACGAGACCCCCGGCGGCACAATTCTGCGCGAAGCCCACTCTTCGGTCGAGCAGATCACCATGGACCGCGAAGTCATGCGCATCCGCGATAGCCTGATCCCCGAATACGCAAAACAGATCTACGCCGGTTACTGGTTCTCTCCCGAACGCCAGATGCTGCAGACCCTGATTGACGACTCACAGAAATGCGTCAACGGTGTGGCCCGCGTCAAGCTCTACAAAGGGCTCTGCCGCACCGTCGGCCGCAAGTCGGAGAGCGACTCTCTCTTTAATCTCGACTTCGCCACCTTTGAAAAAGATCAGGTATTCAACCAGGCCGATGCAACCGGCTTCATAAAAATCAACTCCCTGCGACTGCGCATCCGCGCACTGATGCAGGCAAACCGCAAACGGTAGCATGAAAGCGGGTACCCGTACCATGTTGACACTGACCGTCACAGCAATTCCTTTCGGGGAAGGTTGAGAAGATGGTGCCGCTCCGTACATTGTCCGGCAACAGCAGGGGGTACATGGCCACCCTGCTGCTGTTCGTCGTAACGCTGGGAGTCGTCGCCCTGCTGGGGGTGACCGGTTACGTGTTCTACCTGATGGCCAAGCTGCCGCGGGTTGACCGGCTGGCCGACTACAAGCCCCCCATCGTGTCACAGGTGTTCGGTGACGATGGCAGCCTGGTGGGAGAGTTTTTCCTTGAACGTCGTATTGTGGTGCCGGTCAACAAGATGCCGCGCAAGCTGATCCAGGCCTTCGTATCGGCGGAGGATGCCAATTTTTATTCCCACAAGGGGATCGATTACCTGGGAATTGTCCGCGCGGCATTCAAGAACCTGGTCTCCATGAGCAAAAAAGAGGGGGCTTCCACC
>Ga0194061_1001648_pt1 | contig 12759 bp, 11 predicted proteins | sample SepL2221m_MetaG_FD_163423 | JGI IMG/M metagenome (GOLD analysis project Ga0194061, IMG submission 163423) | Anoxic zone freshwater microbial communities from boreal shield lake in IISD Experimental Lakes Area, Ontario, Canada - Sep2016-L224-21m | ecosystem: Environmental > Aquatic > Freshwater >...
GATCTGTCCGGTCTGGAGGAAGCCGAGCAGCTTGTTCCCGACGCGGACGGGGACGACGGAATCGGTGAGCCCGGCGGCGCATGTCGCGCTGTGCGTCGTGCCGTCGGCCCCGGCGGCGGAGAGTTTCGCCTGCATCTCCAGGCAATGGCGGCAGCCGGCCTCGGTCTCGGCCATGTGCGTGCAAAACGGGTTGGCCTTCGCGCTGCCGCGCATCCCGAGGCGCCGTTTTCCGGCAGGCGCGAATTTCAGCGGAAGGCCGGTGGCCTCCGAGAATGCCGCCTCGTAGTCGCGCAAGATTTGCGATTCGGAGAGCTTTTCCGAGATGACGCTGTTTTCCGTTCCACTCACAGCGCATCGGGTATCAGCGCTTGTCGTGATCGGCAACGCAATATGCGGTGAATCTTGCTCAAACCACGGTGAGCGGAAATGCGCGGGGGCTCATACAAATCTTTCCGTGATGGAAACACAGACAGTCAGCTCCAAGTCCGACCCCGGCAAATGCGCCGGGTGCGGGCAGTGCCGTTGTGGTGAGAAGCGCCCGGCACCTCCCCAGATAGAGGCGGCATTCCGTGCCGTTCGCGAGAAAGTGTCGCCTTCCGTTTCCATCACAGCGATGCCCGTTGTGAACGGTGCGGAATCCCGTCTCTATCCGGTGGGGGGAGTCCGCGGATGAACGTCCTCGCGCTCACCATTTTCGTCGGCCTGCTGCTCGCCGGGTCGTTCGTGATCCTGTGGATCGCGTCGGCATGCGACCCGCGCAGCTTCAATGAGCGCGACGCGCTCATGCCGCTCGAACCTGACGCGGACGATTCCTCTTTTCCGGAAAAAAACAGACCATGAGCACCGTACCCGCAGGCGCCGCGTCCGGCGCAAAGACACGCATCGAATACGATGACACGCCCGTGCGGCAGTTCATGATTGCGTCCATTTTCTGGGGCATCATCGGGATGCTCGTGGGTGTGCTCATCGCGACGCAGATGGGCGTGTGGCAGGCAAATTTCGAGACCTCGTGGCTGACGTTTGGCCGGCTTCGTCCGTTGCACACGAATGCAGTCATTTTCGCGTTCGTGGGCAACATGATGTTTGCTGGTGTCTATTATTCCACGCAGCGGCTGGTGAAGGCGCGCACGGCGTCGAAGCTGCTCTCGCGAATTCATTTTTGGGGCTGGCAGCTCATCATCGTCGCCGCTGCGATCACGCTCCCGCTCGGGCTCACACGCGGGAAGGAATACGCGGAGCTGATCTGGCCCATCAACATCGCCGTCGCGCTGATCTGGGTCGTGTTCGGCATCAATTTTTTCTGGACGCTCGCACGCCGCAACGAGCCGAGCCTCTACGTGGCGATCTGGTTTTACATCGCGACGATCATCACGGTCGCGATGCTGTACATCGTCAACCACCTCTCGATTCCCACGAGCTGGACGCACAGCTATCCGATCTTCGGCGGCGTGCAGGATGCGCTCGTGCAGTGGTGGTATGGGCACAACGCGGTCGCGTTCTTCCTCACCACGCCAATCCTCGGCATCATGTATTACTTCCTGCCGAAGGCGGCGGAGCGGCCCGTGTATTCGTATCGCCTCTCGATCGTGCATTTCTGGTCGCTCGTGTTCCTCTACATCTGGGCGGGACCGCATCATCTGCTGAACACCTCGCTGCCCGTGTGGCTCCAGTCGTTGGGAATGATTTTCTCGCTCATGCTCTGGGCGCCGTCGTGGGGCGGAATGCTGAATGGCCTGCTCACACTGCGCGGTGCGTGGCACAAGCTCCGCACGGATCACGTCCTGAAATTTTTCGTCGCAGCCGTGACCTTTTACGGCATGGCGACCTTCGAGGGCCCGCTGATGTCCATCCGCTCCGTGAACGCGCTCTCGCACTACAGCGACTGGACCATCGCGCACGTCCACGGCGGCGCGCTCGGCTGGAACGGCTTCATGGCCGCGGGAATGTTCTACTGGCTCGCGCCGCGGCTGTGGCGTCGCCCGCTGCATTCGCCCGCCGCGGCCAACATGCACTTCTGGCTCGGGACCGTCGGCATCCTCATCTACATGCTCTCGATGTATGTCTCGGGCATCACGCAGGGCCTCATGCTCAGCGCGACGAAGGAAGGCGGCACGGTGCTCACGTATCCAAATTTCCTCGATGCCGTGACCTCGACAAAAGTGCTCATGCACGTCCGCGCGCTCGGTGGCCTGATGTATCTCGCGGGCTTTGTCATGCTCGCCTGGAACATCTGGAAAACCGCGCGCGCTGGCGAGGCGGTGAACGGCAGCGTTGACGTCTTCGTCCCGGAAAAGCCCGCGCGCCTCGGCATCGTCGGCGGCTTCCTGAATGCGCCGGTGATCTACACCACGCTGCTGCTCATTTTCATCTCCGGCTGGGCCGCGCTGCCCGGCGCATGGAGCGCGATGAGTCTCGTCGCGACGATCGCGACGGTCGCGATGATGAGCATGAACTTCGAATTTTCGCAGAAGGGCTGGAGCGAGTGGCACGAGAAGCTGCTCGCAAATGCGCTGCCCTTCACCGCGCTCGCAGTCGTCGCGGTCTTCATCGGCGGCCTCGTGCAGATCATCCCGACCGTGATGGTGAACACAGCGAAGAGCATCGAGGGCGTGAGGCAGATTCCGTACACGCCGCTCGAACTCGCGGGCCGCGACATCTACATCCGCGAAGGCTGCTACACCTGCCACTCGCAGCAGATCCGCACGCTCGTCGGCGACGTGCTGCGCTACGGTGAATACTCAAAGCTCGGCGAGAGCATCTACGATCATCCGTTCCAGTGGGGTTCGAAGCGCATCGGCCCCGACCTCGCCCGCGAGGGCGGGAAATATCCGGACTCCTGGCACTACTTCCACATGCGCGACCCGCGGCAGATCAGCCCCGGCTCGACGATGCCGACCTACCCGTGGCTTTTCACTGACAAAACGGATCTCGCCGCACTGCCGAACAAGATTTCCGTGCAGCGGAAAATCGGCGTCCCGTATCCGCCGATGACCGACGCGGAAATCCAAAAGTCCTGCGACGCCGACGCCGCACGCATCGTCGCAAGCCTCAAGGCCGCCGGCGCAGAGATCGCGCCCGAACGCGAAATCGTCGCCCTCATCTCCTACCTCCAGAAGCTCGGCAAGTCCGAAAAGATCATCCCCGCCGAAGCACCGAAAACCGCAGCCAAGTAACGCACCATGTTTCACCGCATTCACGGAACACAGGCTTCCAGCCTGTGCGGCCGACGGGCTTCCAGCCCGCGAAACCTTTCAACCACGCAGGCAAGATGCCCGCGATCCGCACAGGCTGGAAGCCTGTGTTCCTAGCATGTTCCGCCGCATCATCGTCGAGGAATGGCAGCGCGCGCTCAGCGTCGTGAGCATCATGCTCTTTCTCGCTGTCTTCGTGCTCCACTTCTTCCGCGTCCGCCGCATCCCGCGAGAGACCATTTCGCACATGGAAAACCTTCCGCTCGAAAAAGACGACCATGACTGATCCCGCAGACACTCCGCACGACGACACGTTGCGCCCGCACGTGTTCGACGGCATCCAGGAATACGACAAGCGGCTGCCGCGCTGGTGGCTGCTCACGCTCTATGGCAGCATCGTTTTTGCCGTGGGCTACTGGGCCTATTACCACGCCTACAGCATCGGCACGCCGCCTGCGCAGGCGCTCGAAAAGGAGATGGCCGAAAACGCCGCGCTCGCCGCGAAGAAATCCGGCGTGATCGACGACAATACCCTCTGGAAAATGAGCCGCGACACGAAGGTCCTCTCGGCAGCCAAGGTCACATTTGAGACCATGTGCGCGGTCTGCCACAAGCCGGACATGACCGGACTCATCGGCCCGAATCTCATGGACCAGGAATGGATTCACGGCGGCAACCCGATGGATGCATTCAAGACGATCAACGAAGGCGTGCTCGTAAAAGGGATGCCAGCGTGGGGCCCGATGCTCGGACGTCAGAAAGTCGCCGAACTCGTCGCGTATATCTTTGCCCATCATCATCCCGGTGAAGAAGTGAAAATTGTCCCCGGCTGGACACCGCCGCCCGGTGTCATGCCCATCGCTCCGCCACCGCCGCCGCCACCGGCAAAATGACCGCCACGCCGCAACGCCCCTCGCTCGATTCCGTCACGACGATCAACGAGGACGGCTCGCGGCGCTTCATCCACGCGGCGCGTGCGAGCGGGCGTTTCGCGCGATGGCGCACGCTGCTCGCCGTCGTGCTCACCGCGATCTACGTCGCGCTTCCGTGGATTCAGATCAACGGCAACCCCGCGCTCTTCCTCGACGTGGCGCACCGGCAGTTCCACTACTTCGGCCTCACGTTCGTGAGCCAGGACATCTGGCTCGTATTTTTCGTGATGAGCGGGGTCGGCTTCTGCCTCTTCTTTCTCACGGCGCTGCTCGGCCGCGTGTGGTGCGGATGGGCCTGCCCGCAGACAATCTTCCTCGATGTCGCCCGCCGCATCGAGCGCTGGTGCGAGGGCGACGCGACGGAACGGCGGAAGCTCGACGCCTCGGCATGGACCTTCAACAAGACCGTGCGCCGCACCGCGAAGCACGCGCTCTACCTGCTTTACTCGCTCATCCTCGCGCACGTCCTGCTCTCGTATTTCGTCTCGCTGCCGCGGCTCTACGCGATGATGCGCCATTCGCCCGGCGAAAACTTCGCCTCCTTCGCATTCGTCTTCCTCATCGCCGGCGCGCTGTGGTTCGATCTCGCGTGGTTCCGCGAGCAATTCTGCATCGTGCTCTGTCCGTATGGCCGTTTGCAGGCGGCGCTCATCGACAGCGACTCGCTCGGCGTCGCCTACGACACAAAGCGCGGCGAGCCCCGCGGACGCAAAGGCACGACGACAGGCGACTGCGTGGACTGCCTGCGCTGCGTGCAAGTCTGCCCGACCGGCATAGACATCCGGCAGGGCCACCAGCTCGAGTGCATCGGCTGCACCGCGTGCATTGATGCGTGCGATTCCGTGATGGAAAAGCTGGATCGCAAGCCCGGCCTCATCCGCTACGATTCGCGCAACGGCTTCGAGGGAAAGCGCACGCGCTGGGTGCGTCCGCGCACGATGCTCTACACCGGCCTCGCCGTGCTCGGCGCCATCGCGCTCACGCTGGAGACGCGCTCGCTGAAGCCCGCCACCGTGAGCCTCACGCGTGTCACGGGCATTCCCTACATCGTCGAGGGCGGAGTCGTGCGGAACCAGTTCCTCGTCCGCGTGCTGAACAAGCGCAACGCCGCGATCACCTTTCAACTCGAAATCGCTGACGGCCCGCAAACGCTGCACTGGAGCGGCTTCGAGGGCGGCATCACCGTCGCGCCGCTCGGCGAGGAGATCCGTACCGTCGTGCTCACCCTGCCGCGCGCCGATTTGAAAAAGGAAATTCCGCTGCGCTTCCGCGTACTGTCGAGCGACGGCACGATCATCGAGAAAACAGCCACATTCCTCGGCCCCATCATCCCATGAAAAGCCGCCCTTGGATCTGGCTCATCATCGCCAACGTCATCTTCATCTCCGGCATGATCACGCTCGTCGTGATCGCCGTGCGCAACAAGCAGCCGGATGTACTCACCACGCATGGACACTGAAATCGCCACGTCCATTGAACACGAAGTTGGAGCCTGCCATGAATTTTGAATGTGACGATGCCTTGAGGGCCAAAGGCCCTGGACAAGCCAGCCCAGGGCAAGCGAGGAACGAGCGCCGCCCTGGGTATTGCGTGAAACAAGGACCGAGCCCTGAAGGGGCGGCACCATTGTTGTCGCGCCCCTTCAGGGCTTTGATTTTTCTTGGGTCGGTTACTCAGGGCGTTGCCCTGGGCTGGCATGTGGCTGGCCTTTGGCCCTCGTTGACGGATGGGCAACGACAACGTTGGCAACTTCATCCGTTTCATCGGAATCGGAGACACTGAAGAATGATGACGAACGATTCCTCCATCATCACACCCCTCGCCGCCCTCGTCGCGGGTCTCGCGACGAGCGTGCACTGCACCGCGATGTGCGGCCCGCTCGCTTGCGCGATGCACGTGCGTCCGGCCGAGTATCACGCGACGCGTTTCATTTCCTACACGCTCGCCGGTGCGCTGTGCGGCACGCTGGGACAGGCGGTCGCCGGAATTTTGCAGGGCAGCACCGCGCGCATCGTGCCCTGGGTTTTCGTCGCGGTGCTCGTGATGCTCGGCTTCGGCTTGGAGAAGAAAATCCCGCAGCCGCGCTTCATCGCCAAGCTTCTCCTCCGCGCGCGTCTGAACCGCACGCTCGGCTGGCTCACGCCGCTGCTGCCGTGCGGCCCGCTCTGGCTCATGCTCGGCGCGGCTGCGCTCACCGGCTCGTGGACGGGCGGCGCGCTGCACATGGCGGCCTTCGCGCTCGGCACGATTCCACTCCCGCTGCTGCTGCACATGCAGGCGCAGCGCACGCAGCGAAAACTTTCGCCACGCGCCGCGCGCTGGATGCAGCAGGCGCTCGCATTCGGCTCCGCCGGCATCCTCGTCTGGCGCGCAACGCTTCCGCTCCATGCGTGCTGCCATTGATCAACACGTCTGCATCCACTGCGGCACGCCGTTCCGACCGGCGGCGCACCGCCCGGATTTCTGCTGCGCCGGCTGCCAGTTTGTCCACGACCTGATCGCGCAGAACGGCCTCGGCCAGTTCTACGATTTGCAGGAAGGCGGAGTGCCGCCCGTGCAGTCGCTCGTCTTTCAAAAGCGCGACTACGCGTGGCTCGAAGACCTCGCGCGCATTTCCAACGGCACGCTCACGCTCGATTTGCAGGGCCTCTCGTGCATCGGCTGCGCGTGGCTCATCGAGAAACTCTTCACGCGCAAACCCGGTGCGCTCGCGATCCACGTGGACCCAACGCTCGGCCAGCTTGCGCTCCGCTGGCAGCCGGGCGTGTTCGATGTCGTCACATTTGCGCGCGAGTTGCAGACCTTCGGCTACCTCGTCGGCCCGCCGGGAAAATCCGCCGTGCCCGCGAGCCGCGCGCTGAATCTCCGCCTCGGCCTCTGCGCCGCGCTGGCGATGAACACGATGCTCTTCACGCTGCCGCGCTATCTCGGCATGGAGGACGGCTTCGAGTTCGCGCAGCTTTTCCAAAGGCTCACGCTCATCCTCGGCACGCTCAGCTTTCTCATCGGCGGCAGCTACTTTTTCATCCGCTCGTGGCACAGCCTGAGGCAGCGAGTGCTGCACATTGATCTCCCGATTTCGCTCGGCCTCGTCGCCGCGTATGCCGGCTCGGTCTTCGCGTGGATGCGCGGCGCGCATGGTTTCGTCTATTTCGATTTTGTCTCCACGTTTACGTTCCTCATGCTCGCGGGCCGCTGGCTCCAGCAAAAGGCCGTCGAGCGCAACCGCCACCAGCTCCTCGCCGCGCAAAGCGAACCGCCGCCCGTGCGCCTCGTCGAAAGACAGGCTTCCAGCCTGTCACGGCCATCGGGAGTCCCGCCTGATGGTTCTGAAGACGACAGGCCAGAGGCCCGTCTGCCGGGACAGGCTGGAAGCCTGTCTTCCGAGCGAGTCCCTGTCGCGCGCATTGCTGTCGGCGATGTCTTCGCCGTCGATCCGGGACAAGTCGTGCCGGTCCTCTCGCGGCTGTGTTCCGAGGGCGCGACGCTCGGCATGGAGTGGATCAGCGGTGAAAGCGAAGCGGCCAGCGCGCGGCGCGGACGCCTCGTTCCCGCAGGCGCGATGAACTGCGGGCAAGCCGCCATCGAACTCGAAGCCCGCGAGCCGTGGGCCGATTCGCTGCTTGCAAAGCTCCTCCGCATCACGCCCGCCGGCACCGCGCGCGACGCCACGCTGGAGCGTTTCCTGCGCGGCTACATCGGCGTCGTGCTTTCGCTCGCAGTCACAGGCTTCTGCGCGTGGTGGGCGTTCACCGGCGCGCTGCTGCCTTCGCTGCAGGTGCTCATCTCGGTGCTCGTCGTCTCGTGCCCGTGCGCGAGCGGCGTCGCGCTCCCGCTGTGCCGCGATCTCGCCACGTCGCGGATGCGCAAGCTCGGCATCTTCATCCGCGACGGCGAACTGTGGACGAAGCTGGATCGCGTGCGCAAGATCCTCTTCGACAAGACTGGCACGCTCACGCTCGAAGCCATGTCGCTGCTGAATCCCGATTCGCTGCGCCACCTCCACAGCGACGAGAGCGCCGTGCTTCTCGCGATGGTGAACGACAGCCTGCATCCCGTCGCCGGCTGCCTGCGCGAACAGCTCCTCGCCGACCGCGTCGAGCCCGTGCCTGCATCCGCGATTCACGAGGCGATCGGCCTCGGATTGGAAATGGAGCACGGCGGCGCTACATGGCGGCTCGGACGCCCGGAGTGGCACAGCCGTCCCGGCTGTGAGGCCAGCGGGCATCATGCCCGCAGTGACGCGGCGGGCAGGATGCGCGCTGGCCCCACAGGCATGATGCCTGTGCCACAACAACACGCCGACTGCATCTTCACCCGCGACGGCGAGCCGCTTGCCGCATTCCGCTTCGGCGAGACGGCGCGCGACGACGCCCGCGAGGAAATCGCCGCGTTGCGCGGGCGCGGCTGCGAAGTCTTCATCCTCAGCGGAGATCGCCGTGGGAAGGTGGATTCGATGGCCGACCGACTCCACCTCCCGCGCGAGCAGTGCCTCGGCGAACTTTCACCCGAGGAAAAGGCCGCGCGCGTCCGCACGCTCGACGCCCGCGACACGCTCTACCTCGGCGACGGCGCGAATGACTCGCTCGCATTCGATGCCGCGTGGATCAGCGGCACGCCCGCGATCGATCGCGGCCTGCTGGAGCAAAAAGCCGGCTTCTATTTCCTCGGACGCGGACTTAACGGCGTGCGCGCGTTGCTCGACACCGCTGCGCTCCGCCGCCGCACCGCACGCGCTGTTGTCGCTTTTGCCATCGCCTACAACGCCGTCGCCGTCGCGCTGTGCCTCGCCGGTTTCATGAGCCCGTTGCTCGCGGCGATCCTCATGCCCGCGAGTTCGCTCGTCTCGCTTGCGATTGTCTTTGCGGGATTTTCCGCGCGCCGCCTCGAATGAAGATTGGACTCGCGCGCGGGAGTCCCTTTCCTTCGCCGCGTGCCTGAGACTCTCGAAAGCATCGCGCTCTCCATCGTCCGCCGCCTGCGCGAGGCGGGCTTCATCGCGCTGTATGCGGGCGGCTGTGTGCGCGATCAGCTTCTCGGCCACACGCCTCACGACTACGACATCGCGACCGATGCGCGGCCCGAGCAGGCGCGCAATCTTTTCCCGCACACGTATGCCGTCGGCGCGCACTTCGGCGTCATCGTGGTGCATGAGGGCGGGCACGATTTCCAAGTGGCGACGTTCCGCAGCGACCTCGCGTATGTGGACGGACGCAGGCCGGAGGGCGTGACCTTCAGCACGCCACAGCTCGATGCGGAGCGGCGCGACTTCACGATGAACGGGCTGTTTTTCGACCCGATAAAAAACGAGATCCTCGATTACGTGGACGGGCAGCGCGACATCGCCGCGCGCATCGTGCGGGCCATCGGCGGTCCCGTCGCGCGTTTCCGCGAGGACCGGCTGCGGCTGCTGCGCGCGGTGCGGTTCACGGCGGTGCTTGGATTTGAAATCGAGCACGCGACGTGGGCCGCGGTGAAGGAGCACGCGGCGGATATCCACGACGTGAGCGCCGAGCGCATCCGCGAGGAGCTGGTGAAGATTTTCCTCCACCGCAGCCGCGTGCATGGCTTCGATCTGCTAGTGGAGAGCGGGCTCATGCACGAGGTGCTGCCGGAGATCACTGCGCTGAAGGGCTGCGAACAGCCGCCGCAATTTCACCCCGAGGGCGATGTGTTCGTCCACACTCGCGCGATGCTCGGACTGCTGCCGGAGCAGGTCAGCGTGCCGCTCGTGTTCAGCGTGCTCTTTCACGACATCGGCAAGCCCGGCACCTTCGCTGTGGATGAAACGGGGCGCATCCGTTTCAACGGTCACGACAAGCTCGGCGCGGAGATGACCGAGGCGATCATGACGCGCCTGCGCTTCAGCCGCGCGGAGATCGAGGCGACGGTGATGGCCGTCGCAAATCACATGGTCTTCAAGGACGTGCAGGGGATGCGCGTCGCGAAACTGAAGCGCTTCATGGCGCGCCCCGGCTTTGACGACGAGATGGAGCTGCACCGCGTGGACTGCGTGAGCAGCCACGGCATGGTGGACAACTACGACTTCGTACAGCGCAAACGTGAGGAGTTCGCCTCGGAGCCGCTCATTCCGCCTCCGCTGATCACGGGCGAGGATCTGAAAAGGCTCGGGCTGAAACCCGGGCCGCGTTTCAAGGAAATCCTCGACGCCGTCTCCACGCGCCAGCTCGAAGGCACGCTGCGCACGAGCGAGGAAGCGCTGGCATGGGTGCGGAGCGAGGGGATGTGAGCCGTGATGATCGATCGGGGCGCGCAGGTGATGACGGCGCGGGATTCCAATCCGCCGTGCCCGAACCGCTCACGCTGCGCTTGCTTCCGCGCACCGTTTCCTTTTAAGCACCCGCAGCGTTTCGGATTACCCCCCTGCGACTCTCAACGCTCAACCCTCACCTCTCAATCTCCCATGCCGCTCCCATCGCTCTCCCGCCGTCATTTCATCAAGACCTCCGCGCTCGCTGCGTCGGCGCTCGGCTTTCCGTTCATCGCGCGCTCGCAGTCGCCGAACAGCGAAATCCGCGTCGGCATAATTGGCTTCAATGGCCGCGGCCAGTCGCACATCAGCGACCTGCTGAAGATCAACGGCGTGAAGATCACCGGGCTGTGCGATGTGGACGCGGCGGTGCTCGGCAAGGCGAAGGATTCGCTCTCGAAAACAGGGCAGACGATCAGCACTTTTACCGATGCGAGAAAGATGCTCGACTCGAAGGAGATTGATGCCATTTCCACCGCGACTCCGAACCATTGGCACTCGCTGATCGGCATCTGGGCATGCCAAGCAGGGAAGGATGCGTATGTGGAAAAGCCCGTCTCGCACAACGTCCGCGAAGGTCGTGTGCTCGCGGAGGCGGCGCGAAAATACGGGCGTATCGTGCAGTGCGGCACGCAGAGCCGTTCGAGCGTCGGCCTCCAGCAGGCGGTGAAATGGGGGCAGGCGGGAAATCTCGGCAAGCTCCTGTGGGCGCGCGGCACCTGCTACAAGCGCCGCCCGAGCATCGGCAAGGTGGACGGCCCCACGCCATTTCCCGCGGGGATCGATCAGGATTTGTGGTTTGGCCCCGCGCAGGTGAAGCCGCTCATGCGCAAGAAGCTCCACTACGACTGGCACTGGGTGTGGGACACGGGCAACGGCGACCTCGGCAACCAGGGCATCCACCAGATGGACATCGCGCGCTGGTTCATGGGCGAGCAGGCGCTCTCGCCGAAGATTTGGAGTGTCGGCGGACGCCTCGGTTACATCGATGACGGCGAGACGCCGAACACGATGTTCGCCGTGCATGAGTATGAAAAGGCGCAGCTCATTTTCGAAGTGCGCGGCCTGCCGTCGAAGCCGGCCACCGGCGGCGAAAAGGAGAGCATGGACACGTATCGCGGCAACAACGGCGTCGGCGTGTACGTGCAATACGAAGGCGGCCACATCGAGGTGCCGAGCTACACCGGCTGTGGCGCATTCGACAAGGACGGCAAGATCGTGAAGCGCTTCGGCAATTTCAAAGGCCCGAAGGACGCGCCCGACAGCGCGAAACCCGACACCAGCGAACACGACGACAGCCATCACCTCAACTGGAGCAAGGCCATCCGCAGCCGCAAGCCCGGCGAACTCAACGCCGAGATCCTCGACGGCCACCTCAGCAGCGCGCTCTGCCACACGGCGAACATCTCTTACCTCCTCGGCAAGAAACAGGAGCCCGGAGCGATCCTCGAAAAAGTGAAGGCCAACAAGGAGGCGCTCGACAGCTTCGAGCGCATGAAGCAGCACCTCGCGAAGAACTTGGTGGATATCCGGTTGGACGAACTGACGCTCGGCGAATTTCTGACGATGGATCCGAAGACGGAGAAATTCATCGGCAACGCCGCCGCCGACAAGCTCCTCACGCGCGAATACCGCAAGCCTTACGTCGTCCCCGACGTGGCGTAGCAAAGTTCCGGGCAGCATCAGGAAAAGGGTTGGCAAACGGGCTCCTCTTGAGCCCGCTCACGCCATATCTTCGGCCATATTTGTGTGGCGAAGTTCTGGAAACGTGATAATTTCAAGAATGCTGTTCAATGTGATCAGCGCATTCTAACAACCCAAAAAATCCCCATGAAAACCATTCTAGTATCCTTCGTCGCCTTGGTTGCCGCTGGCGGCGCCTTCGCCGGCGAGAGAGTCGTCGCCACAGACCGGACTGCCCGGTATTCCGAGGGCAAATGCGACCGCACGAGGAAGACGAGGAATGCCGGGACTCCCGGAGCGTACTATCGCTCCAATTTCTTCCACAACGCCATCATGCTCATCAATGATACGCCGGATTACATGACCTTCTTTGTCTATTCGGGCGATGTATGCGGACCGAATGACATCGATGGCTTTATCCGGCGCGGAGCACACGTGTACCCGACGTTAGTGCCGCCTTACGGGCGGAGTTTCGCCGACGAGCGGGCGCACCATTATTGGATCGGTTCGAAGCGGGGCAAATGGGCCATTGATCTTACGAGAAACTGCGTGACTCCCCAGGGCAATCGCATCAAATGGCGAGGAGCTTGAGGAGGTAGCGATGATCCCATGCGGCGATTTTCTGTTTGGTGCGCACGCCGCGTTTTTTGGTGGTGTCTTGGCGCAGGAGATTGAGGGCAAG
>Ga0194061_1001649_pt1 | contig 12753 bp, 14 predicted proteins | sample SepL2221m_MetaG_FD_163423 | JGI IMG/M metagenome (GOLD analysis project Ga0194061, IMG submission 163423) | Anoxic zone freshwater microbial communities from boreal shield lake in IISD Experimental Lakes Area, Ontario, Canada - Sep2016-L224-21m | ecosystem: Environmental > Aquatic > Freshwater >...
TCATTGGACTGGCAGGTTGCTTAATGTTTGGATACTTTTAGCTTACCTGCTTAGTCTTTTTTTCTAACCAACGTCAGTTCCGCTTAACCCGAACTGACGTTAGCTAAAAACGAAGAAGCTGATGCGCCCGCAAAGCGGGCGCATCAGCCAATAGAGTCGCGTTCTGCGGACGCGACTCTAACTGTTTATTCAATTGGTGCATTGGCATTCAATACCTTCTTAAAAGTCTCAAAATCAAGGTTGGTATTGGTGGCAAAGCCTAAATTGAGAATTTGATTTCGAGCCGCTCTCGCATCTAAATCATTGGGCTTAAAGTTTAACCATTGCGTATAACCATCGATCGCTTCAAACCAATAGCCAGCTTGAGCATAAATCTTGGCGTGATCGCGATTTGTTAAGGCTCGCAGTAATGATTTACGGAGATTCTCATTAGGTGGAGTATAAACAATCCATCCACTCGCAATCACATCTTCTTCCTCGCTATCTTCCAGTTTTATTTGCCAACGGTAGGGCTGAGCGGGTTTTAAAGCAGCAGCGATCGGCAACTTGAATCTAGACAAACCATGATGTATTTTTAAATCAGCTTGAAAAATAGCGATCGCATCAGAATCGCCTGTTGTCACCGTCATCTGACCGATCATGTCTTGATCTGTATTGGGAGCATATACATACCAATACAGCACAGGTTGTGAACTAGCTGTCCTACCGCCATCTTCAGGCGTGATTAATGTTAGCAACGGTAATTGCGGGCGCTTCTTTTCTGGAGAGGAAGATGGCGCTGGTGGAACCGATGGCATAGGATTTCTATTGCGACTATAAGATCTCCCCCCGCGTAAGCGTCCCTCCTCTGGATTTACAAGGCGAGTACCACCACCCGTACTTGCTGTTTTAGGAAAGCCTAATCCGTAATTGCTCCCACTAGACTGTGCAAATAGAATAGTATGAATATCTATTTCTGAAGGAATTAGATGATTTGGCATTCCGACAACAGCTAAACAAAAAGCTGAGAAACCTGTCAGGATATTTCGATAATTACGAAAATTCATTTTATTTATTATTGCAGCCGAAGCAATACTTTTGAGAGTAACTACTTTAATTTTCATAGCCAAACTTTGTCGTTCATTGAAGTGTTATGGAAGTGTTTTTGAGAGAACTCACTAAAAGTTACGCGAAAGCAATGCAAAAGAGAGCGAGTGCTATAGCAATTCTAAATGAGTCGTGAAAACTAAGAGTATATAACAAGGGGCTTAAGCCCCTTGCCTTTCTCACAAATGAAATAGGATTGCTATATGCACCCGCTCTTTTTTTAGTACTTAGGAATTGCGGGATCGATTTGATCGCTCCATGCATTAATGCCACCCACAACATTAATACCATCAATACCAGCTTGCTTGAGAATCCCCAAAGCTTTCATCGATCGCCCACCCATCTTGCAATGAGCAATCAGCTTATGTCCATTGAGCAAGGCTTTCACTTTCTCCACACCATTACCATTTTCGATTTCTGGTAAAGGTACTAAGACCGTGTTAGGAATCTTACCAATTTCCCATTCGTTGGGATTACGAACATCAATGATCACATAGTCTTCAGCACCAGCATCAATGATGGCTTTGAGTTCAGTAACGCTAATTTCGGCGATCGCCTGTTGTGCTTCCATTTCAGTTTCTTTTTGTTGAGGAATACCACAGAACATTTGATAATCGATCAATTCTTCGATTACAGGACGAACTGGGTTGGGACGGAGTTTTAACTCGCGGAAGGTCATCTTCAATGCATCATAAAGCAATAAACGACCACTCAAAGTATTTCCCTGCCCAAGAATAATCTTCACAGTTTCTGTCGCTTGGATCACACCAATAATGCCTGGTAAAATTCCTAAAACGCCACCTTCAGCGCAGGAAGGAACCAATCCTGGTGGTGGTGGTTCGGGATAAAGATCTCGATAGTTGGGACCATCTTGATAATTAAAGACTGTGGCTTGTCCTTCAAATCGGAAAATCGATCCGTAGACATTCGGCTTATTCAGCAATACACAAGCATCGTTAACGAGATAGCGCGTGGGGAAGTTATCCGTACCATCAACAACAATGTCATAGGGAGCCATGATCTCTAGGGCATTGACTGAAGATAAATGTGTATTGTAGAGGTCAATCTGGCAATAGGGATTGATTTCCAAGATTCGCGCCTTTGCAGATTCGATCTTTGGTTTACCGACCGAGCTAGTGCTATGTATGACTTGACGCTGAAGATTGGAGGTATCTACCACATCAAAGTCAACAATGCCAATGCGTCCGACTCCTGCGGCGGCGAGATATAACAACAATGGCGAACCTAAACCACCAGTACCGATGCACAGTACACTGGCTGCTTTGAGTCGCTTTTGTCCTTCTACCCCCACTTCTGGCAAGATCAGGTGACGCGAGTAGCGCTCGTAGTCATCTGGGGTGAGTTGAATTGTATTTGGGTCTGGGTTGAGCATGATTAAATGAATCGCACTTTAGCTAAATTGACGATCACCTTGGCGATCGCTTGTGCGTATTTTTGTATTCCTATTGTAGTTTCTCAGTTTACCCTTTGTGGAAATGTTGTATCTTTGTTGCAGTTGGACAACTTGACCTAACTGCGATTTGGTATTGACAAATGTGGTACTTACACAAAAGAACGAAATGTAGAGGCAATTCATGAATTGGCTCTACGATGAAATGTAGATTTCAAGTCACTTTTGCGTAAATCCTAAAATTATGTGCAAGTCCTAAAATCAATCGTTACAAACATTTACAAATAATATGGAAACCCCCTACATTTACTACATTCCCATCTATCCAGATGATGACAACTGCGAAACCTTAATGCACTTATTTATCGGTAAACCTGGGTTAGACTCGGAAATTCTCACTTTACTGGAAACTCTCGACAAGCGTGAACATGAAGGTGAGGCGGTAGATTATGTTCATGAACTTGAAGATAAGTTTGAGCTAAAACGTGTTTCTGTCAGATTTTTGCCACGAAAACGCGATCGCGCCGTGCCAATAATGACATAAATCAAAAAAGTCGCGCAAAGCGCGACTTTTTTGATCTGGGGTGATATCCCCACTTTTGGTAATTTTTGTAAAGTTGAGCTAGCCTGTAAAATTAGAATAGATGTAAGAAACAGTAAATGTAAGTGAGGCAAAGAATTAGTCATGGCATTTTTTGAGTCTGAGATTGTTCAAAATGAGGCTCGTAATCTATTTCAGGATTATCAAGCTCTAACTCAACTGGGTGGTAGTTATGGCAAGTTCGATCGCGAGGGCAAGATTCTCTTTATCGAAAAGATGGAAGAGATGATGGATCGTTATAAAATTTTTATGAAGCGCTTTGAGTTGTCCGATGATTTCATGGCGCAAATGACGCTGAAACAGTTGGAAAGTCAATTGGGAAATTTCGGGGTGACACCGCAACAAATGTTTACTCACATGAACATGACTCTCGAAAAAATGAAATCTGAGTTAGAAAATCACGTTTAAATATACCCTGCAATAAATTGCGGGCTGAAAGCTAAAACCCGTTGAAACGGGTTAGTTTTAGCAATTAGTCAGTTTTAACTGACTTTAGCTTTGAGCAAAGAACTAAAGTTCTTGGTTATTTAATTTTTAAATTGTGGACGAGCTAGGACGATCACACCACGCACTGCAATGTTGCTGTTAGCAAGAGTAGCGATCGCCTCGCGAATTGTCGCACCAGTCGTATAAATATCATCAAATAAAATTACATCTCGGTGATTAGCCTGTGGCTGAACCGTAAAAGCTTGAGATAAATTTTCTTCACGCTCCTTAACGGTTTTTGTCTGCATTTGCGCTTTCGTGTCTTTGATCCGTTGCAATAATTTTGGTCTACATGGCAACTGAGTCGATTCACAAAAACGACGCGCTAAAATCTCCGCCTGATTAAACCCCCGCGATTTTAATTTGTTGGCATGGAGGGGAATGGGAACTATTGATATTTTCTTTAAGTTTTGGTTGCTTTTTACTGATCGCTTCCATGTGTCGGCAATTTTCTCGGCGATCGCTTCCATGATTTCAGGATGATTGTCATATTTGCAAGCAGCGATCGCTCGTTTTAACGCGCCATCATAAATACCCCAACTATAAAGTGGAATCTCTGGCGAAATGGGATGGTCTTTCTGAAAAAATTCTGGTGCTTGATGGGCGCCTATTTGCCGATCGCAGTCTTTGCATAAAATGCGATCGGCGGGACGTTTACACAATGGACAATTTGCTTGCCAGAGCGAGTTGGTGAGGGTATTCGAGAGACGGTCAAACCATTTCATATTTATTGGTTAATTCGCTAGATTAGGACTAATACAAAAACCTTACTGGGTTTGGTTTTTAATTCACAAAAGTGTTTTCACACTTTTGTGAATTGGGATAACAATGTGGGAATATGGGATCGAGAGAACACATGTTATTTAATTTTTATTTTTTGAAATTTTAATCTATGTCCCCCGATTACATAAAAGCTCAATTAATCCTACTTATTTCGATAGTCGCGGCGATCGCCTTTGTCGGATGCATTTATGAACTGTCCTATGGTGCGCCAGATTTTGGTTTTGCGATTACTTGGACAATTTTACTAATTAGCTTACCTTTGGGTGTCTATACTTTTGTCAAAGCAGTTACCCTCGCCAGAAAATCCATGAATTGATAAAAGGTTTGCAAAACAAACCCAAATAAACTGATGCGCCCGCTTTGCGGGCGCATCAGTTTATTGGAGTTCAAAGCTAGCGATCGCCGCTAGTAAAAAAGGTACGGCTTCTGCATCCCAAATCCCTTCTGAGCGCCGCCTAGTCAATAACTGCAAATGCAAACTAAATGCATTGGGAAAACCATTAACCTCAAGACTAATATCTTCAGTTTCCTGCGTACAACAAATTTTTTCGCCGTCTGACAACTCATTTGCCATAATCTGCATTGTCTCAGCGAGTTGCGAGGTCAATTTACAAAAATCGGCAAATTCAGATTCAGTTAGCTCGATCGCCCAACTATCAGCCCCCACTAAACCCTTATATACATCCACATCAGATCGCCAACCAATACGCCAACCTTCCCCACTCAATAGTTGCTTAGACGTATGTTGAGAAACGAAATTTAGCATAATTAACTATGTGCAATCAAATATAAATTCAAAAGAAATTCAAAAGAAATTCAAAAGAAAGTGATTGGCTTGCTAAGCAAGCCAATCACTTTCTTTTAATTCCCGTTGTCATTTGCCGAGCAAGATTGGCGACAATATTTGTGGCTAACCGCCTTCATTACTAGGGCTTTCAGTCGCTTAGAATTTCAGGCTGTGAAATTTCGTCAGACATTTCCATAATTGCGCGTAAAATCGGCTTCATCATGCGATCGTCATAATCGTCATCTTCATACCGTCTGAGCTTAGCGCGGTTTGCCACCTGTACCGTGATCCGATAGCGGTTGGAAGATGCGTTGATCAGTTCTTCGACGCGACGAGTAATTTGCGCTGAATCAATGGTGTAGCGTTTTGCCATAAAACCGAAAGAAAATGAGTTTCTCTAGTCTAACGCGATCGCGTACATCTTGAGCAGCTTACAGCCGTCTTACTGCCAAAACTAAAAATAGCCACGCCATTTTTAGTTTTGAATAACCCTGCTGGGTTGGTTTTTAATTCACAAAAGTGTGAAAACACTTTTGTGAATTAGTATTACAGCTTTAAGTACTTAGAGTAAACCTAGCGCCGCTAATTGAGCTTGAGCTTTTTGCAAAGATTCTCGCCACTCGCGATCGCTAATGCTGTCAGCGACAATTCCTGCGCCCACCTGCCCCCAAATGTGAGCACTCGTTTTGAGAAGCGTGCGAATGAGAATATTCAGATCCATGTTGCCGCGTCTATCGATATAACCACAGGAACCATAAAATAGACTGCGGCGTTGCGGTTCTAACTTCTCAACTATCTCCATACAACGAACCTTTGGACAACCTGTAATCGTTCCGCCAGGAAAAGTAGCGCGAATTAAATCAACAAGGGTGCGATCGCTTCTTAATTTTCCAATAACATTACTCACCAGATGCATAACATGGCTATAACGTTCAATTACTAATAATTCATCGACTTCCACCGTTCCCCATTCACATACTCGCCCCAGATCGTTCCGTTCCAAATCCACTAACATGATATGTTCCGCTTGCTCTTTCGTACAAGCGAGTAATTCTTTCTCAAATTCTTGATCCTGTTCTTCGGTTTTGCCGCGTGGTCTTGTGCCAGCGATCGGACGAGTTTCGATATGGCGATCGCGCAGGCTGACTAGACGCTCAGGTGAGACGCTGATCACTTCACCCCAAGTTGTGCGCCAGTAACTAGCAAAGGGGGATGGATTGATTTTTTGTAAATGCTTATATAACTGCCATCCATCCGCCGCCCAAGGATAACCAAACCGCATTGAGAGATTTGCCTGAAAAATATCTCCCTCATAAATATGTTTCTTGGCAGTTTCCACCATTGCTTCATAGCCATCCTGCTCAGGTGAATAGGTTGGAGCCGATTGTGAACCGCTGTGATTATCAAGGGCAAGGGGCTTAAGCCCCTTGTTCAGAAGATTGTTAAGCCGATCGCTTAAATCCTGAAGTTCTTGGCGATCGCTAGCGGCTAGCCAAACATCTTGAGTTTGATGATCAATTACCGCAAAACTTGACGGCTCGTACCAAAAGGCGACAGGAAAGGGTAAATTATCGGATTTCGTATAGGGCAGGCGCTCTATTTCCCATGCAAGATCATAGCCCAACCACCCCAAATAGCCGCCAGTAAAGGGCAGATGATCGGGTAAATTTTGATTGTTGGGGATAGATTGCATTTGCGATCGCAAATTTTCTAGACATGGCAAAATCTCGCCCACCGCAGGAGTCCAAATCTGACGTGGCTTACCTGCGGCGATCGAATAACGGGCTAGTTTCGAGGACCTGATGGCTGGGCTTTCGAGCAGAACTGCGACTGGCTCATCAGCATAAAGACATTCCCATAGATCCGCCCCTGTCATATCTATAGGTAGCGATCGCTGAAGCCACAACCAATTGAGCATAGAAAGATTAAATAATTTAAATAATTCTGTACGGTCTTATTATAGAGATGTCGCGCTTTTAACTAGTAATTTGCCGTATGAATCGCAGTGTATTTATCGGAATTATGATCATCCTTGGGCTAATGGTACTGGCGAGTTCATTGCCCAATAGATTTTATGGTGCAAGCGATCGCAAATTTGTGATCATCACCATCATTACCTGTATTGTGTCAGCGATCGGCTTAGCCGTATTTTTCAGCATTCCCTTTTTCACAGACTACAAATTTTAGAGAGGGCGCAAAGCGCTCTCTCTAAAAAGTTAATACAAAGTCAATATTTTGCCATACTTGGCTCGATCGCATAGGCATAGGCATCTATACCACCACCAATATTTTTAACATTCGTAAATCCTTGATTAACCAACCATTGACACATTTGCCCAGAACGCATTCCATGATGGCATAACACCAAGGTTTCGGCATGGGGATCAAACTTAGCTTTGAAATCCACGCCCCACTGGTCATACTCACTTAGAGGCAAGATCTCAAAGCCAGCGATCGCTGCAATTTCAACTTCATCACGTTCCCGCACATCAATCAGTTGTAAATCTTCATGGGGACTTGCCAAACGTTCGGCAAGTTCTTGGACAGTAATTTGTATGATAGACATGCGTACAGAATATCTCTAAGGTATGTGTAAAACCTAACATAAACCATTACTCCACACCATTAGCCCAGACCCATGAACCAGCCCATCGAAGAATTATTACGAGATCTTAAGAGTGAAGATGAACGTATCCGCGATCGCGCCACTGATGGGCTATGGGAAATGTGGTTTATGCAAAAGGGGATGCAGGGTTTACAGGTTTTGCGCCAGAGTCAAATGATGGCGGATAGTGGCAACATTCGTCAGGCTGAATTAATGCTGACACAGTTGATTCATTCCCAACCTGATTTTGTGGAAGCGTGGAATCGCCGCGCTGTTTTGTTTTATATGCAGGGTGATTACAATCGCTCGATCAAAGATTGTCAAAAGGCGATCGCCTTGAATCCCTATCATTTCGGCGCAGTGCATGGCTTGGGGTTAGGGTATGCGGCGATCGGAAATTATCGTGAAGCGATCGCTGCTTTTCGGATCGCGCTAGAAATTCAACCCCATTCACTCACCAATCAAAAGCTAATTCTAGAATGTACGGCGATGCTCAATTAATTGAGCAAAATTTATGCCTTCAGGCATAAATTTTGCCAATGCTTCCAAATAATTACCATCGCCATCGTGTCGAGTCGGCAATATTGATAGAGCAGTTCCTTCCATTGCGATCGCACGGCTTCATTGGCTGCACCTTGATCGCGATTTTCGCCGTACATGAGATCTTGATAGGCTAACATGGCTCCCGCACCTTCATTCACAACTTGAATGCGATCGCCTATTTGTAACTGCGGTAGAACCTCATAGGGACTGAGAATTTCGCCATCAACCTCGCGATAATATTCTTTGAAATAGGGGATATCGTGGAGATAGGGATTAGTTTTCCATACTGAAGGTAAAACACATTTAAGGGAAGTGCGTCCTTTCATTAGGGGATGGAAATAATGCTTGAGGGTGAGGGCATTCATGTCTACTAAATGCGACTTACCCTTGTTACCGAGTTTCGCAGTATTGGCAAGCCATAACTGCAATGCAGGATTGCGATAGTCAAGTGCTTCCATCTGATAATAGATATCGCGTAATACACTATTTTCATGGGTCGCCCATGTCAAGATCGTACCGCGATCGCCTAAGCATTCCATTAGAGATTCCGCAAACTGAAAATTCGGAAAGGTATTTTCTAGATCCAGCCATTCTTGCTGCACTGGGGTCGCGTCTGGTTCGGCGATCGTATGACAACTCCATTGAAACGCAACCTGTTCAAAGGGTTTCATCCCTGCACGATAGGGAACCGCCATTCGCGAAGTCTCAAAATCAATAAAATGGATGGGATATTCTACCTGCTGGACAATTTTAGGTAGATTTTCTGATATCCATTCTTTGTTTTTTTGCGTATATTCAATTTGAATTAACTGGCGATAGCCATAGGTATAGTCATTGAGTTCTTCTAAAGGAACATGAAACATACTTACTTGTTTTTGTTGAATTAATTCATTAACTAAAGGTGTCTCGTTGCCACCAATCCGACCCATTTGATACAGATCTAACACATGATTTTCGACATCCGCAAGATCTCCCCAACATTCTCGAAATCCATCCCGTGAGTCATGATCGCTAGCGCGATATTCACAACCTTTACAATTTTTACCGATGGGAGCAAAGATTTCAGGCGATCGCTCAATTAAATAGTTAATATATTTTTGTGCTTGAGCAAGGGTTGGCTGGATTAATTCCGTAACTTCGGTCGCGATGCTAACCTGTGTAAGCAAGCGATCGCGCCGAATCTCATCAACATCACCACTGAAACTAATATCAATTCCATTAAACTTAGATAAAGAGTTGCGATGGGTAGGTAATTGTTCAATTTGAAAATAGGAAGCAAGATAATCGATCGCTGTAGTTTTAGCGCGATCGGGAACCAGCAAATAGGGGGAAATCTCGGCTTTAAGGTCAGGAAGGTATTCCGTTAACATTTCTTGTAATATGCCCACCTGATAAGCAACATCTTCAATAATCTGTCTCCATTCACCGCCAACTTTACCCGTTTTTTTATTGCGAAAGAGCGAGAGATTACGATAATTAACTAGGTTTTCGTGGGCGGCACTATCAAACCCCTTTGATCTGATTTCAATAATCTCAAGGCGATCACCTTTTTTGATAAGAATATCTGCACGCGCCAATTTATGCCCAGAATACAAAACTGGTTCAAAGAGAACGACCTCCTCTTTTTGTAAGTGAGTAATTGTTTCTTTAACAGCATTAGCGATACTTTCTTCAGAGTTAAAATTGGCGGAGATATAAATCCCTTCGGGAAACAGAAGATGAGCAATCTTGGTAATGATAAAATTCCCATCAGCTAAAATTCTGGTATACGCATCCACGCGATCGCCCGTGGGATAGCCTAACTTTTTGTAATAAAGCTTGGTCGTACAACTACGAGCTGTCTTGAGATCGGATTTCGTCAGATAAATAGGATGGGACATACAGCCTTAAAAACTTCGCAGTACAAATCTAGCACGAACTAATAGGTAATCAGGTTTATTTCATTCGCGCTGTCAGTTGATTGAGAACTTTCTGATATTTTTCGAGCCGTTGAAAATCTTTGACCGTGGGGTTGGCAATCCGACTGATATCCATATTGTGTCTTACATCAGCAATTTTGACTTTGAGAGCGCTCGCATTACCCATGACTCGCAGCAAATAATCATCGTACAATTCGCCATCTAACTTGGTGATGGCAGCGATCGCCTCAGTGATTAATTCGGGAAATCCTTGCTGCGATAACTCAGTAATAGTCAGATCTGAATCTTCGATCGCATCATGTAAAACCGCCACAATTTTGCTCTCAACATCATCCATTTGCGCCATCACCGTCAACGGATGCAATATATATGGCTTCCGAGCTTTGTCAATTTGCCCCGCATGAGCTTTTTCAGCGATCTTGATCGCCAACTCTAAAAGCTTTGTATATTCTTGACTCGTAGCTTTGATCACGGTTGAGAGCTATAGTGACGAATGCAGGTAAGGGCGATCGCCACTTTAGATCCATATTGTTGAATTGCCACAATATCTTCCGTATTTACAGCATCAGGTAGTAGCCACAGCATCGACAATATCCCCAGTAATTCTTTGCGAAAAGTAATCGCGATCGCTAAATTTGTCTTAAATTGCTGATTGTCTTGATCATCCTGAACAGGATTCAAACAAAATTGTGATTTACCTGTAGCGATCGCGGTTTGCACTAACGGATCATTCGACAAGTTCCAAACATAATCACCGCACACAGCTTTAATCTCAGTCAAGCATCCATCCTCAGTTAACTGAAGTGTAACCATATCCGCACCAAAATTTTGGGCAAAGGCTTTAGCCAATGGAGTCACACAATCAGATAGCTGTTGAGAATCTTGGGCAATTTCCACAATCGCTGACAATAGGGCATTCTGAGCCTGTGATCTACTTAGTTCCTCAGAACGTTGTTTTAGAACATCGTAGGTTTGGGTCGCCTGAGCAACAACTAACTTGAGTTGTTCTGGTTCCCAAGGCTTTGTAATATATTTATGGACTTGTCCCGAATTGATCGCCTCGATCAAATCCGAAATATCCGTATAACCCGTCAACACAATCCGCATCGTGTCAGGAAAGTCTGACACAGTACGACTCAAAAATTCTGTGCCATTCATTTCAGGCATACGCTGGTCAGAAATAATTGCCGCCATTTCCCCCTCTCGTTCGAGGATTTTCAGCGCATTAAATCCACTATCCGCTCGAAAAACTAAAAAATCCTTACGAAAAGTGCGATACAGCAAGTCCAGATTATCTTGCTCGTCATCAACCACCAATAGCTTTGGTTTTTTGGAAGAATTTGCTTTATTTAAGTCAGCAGTAGAAAAAAAAGTCATGGGCAGGGCTTATGCTAATTGATTACCGCAACTGTACCAATACTATCAAAAAGTAAAGGGCGCTTTGCGCCCCTTACTTTTATGTTAATGAAACAGGCTTTACATAGTAAAGCTTGTTTGATGTCTAAACAGCAACAGCAGTACGGCTTACTTGTGTCAATTCGCCCTTAGCGTACTTAGAAACAAAGTCATAAATGCTAACTTGCTTGATCTTGCTAGCTTGTCCAGCCGCTTCAAACTGAGTATAGCGATCGGCACATACCTTTTGCATGTACTTGATCGAAGGCTTGAGGAAGTGACGAGGATCGAATTCTTTAGGATTCTTTGCCAAAGCTTCACGAACAGCCGCAGTAATCGCCAGACGGCAATCGGTGTCGATATTAACCTTACGCACACCAGACTTGATGCCCTTTTGAATTTCTTCAACAGGAACGCCATAGGTTTCAGGGATTGCACCACCAAATTCATTGATCAATGCAAGCAAATCTTCGGGAACTGAAGAAGAACCATGCATGACAAGGTGAGTATTAGGCAAGAGATTATGAATTTCTTCGATGCGGCTAATGGCAAGGATTTCGCCAGTAGGCTTGCGAGTAAATTTATAAGCACCGTGGCTAGTACCGATCGCTACAGCTAGAGCGTCTACTTGGGTACGAGTTACGAAATCAGCAGCTTCGGCGGGATCGGTCAAAAGTTGTGAATGATCTAAAGCGCCTTCAAAACCATGTCCGTCTTCAGCTTCACCTTTACCAGTTTCAAGGGAGCCTAAGCATCCCAATTCACCTTCAACGCTTGCGCCGAAAGCATGGGCGACTTTAACAACTTCAGAAGTGACTTCTACGTTGTAGTCATAGCTAGCAGGGGTCTTAGCGTCAGCTTGCAATGAACCGTCCATCATTACACTGGTAAAACCATTTTGAATTGCTGAAAAGCAAGTAGAAGGGGCATTACCGTGATCTTGGTGCATCACGATTGGCAAATGAGGATAAGTTTCCGCAGCAGCCAAAATTAAGTGGCGTAGGAAATTTTCACCAGCATAGTTGCGAGCGCCACGAGAGGCTTGCAAGATCACAGGGCTGTTGGTTTCATTCGCAGCCTGCATGATCGACTGGATCTGCTCCATGTTGTTGACGTTGAATGCAGGAATGCCATATC
>Ga0194061_1001651_pt1 | contig 12747 bp, 10 predicted proteins | sample SepL2221m_MetaG_FD_163423 | JGI IMG/M metagenome (GOLD analysis project Ga0194061, IMG submission 163423) | Anoxic zone freshwater microbial communities from boreal shield lake in IISD Experimental Lakes Area, Ontario, Canada - Sep2016-L224-21m | ecosystem: Environmental > Aquatic > Freshwater >...
TGGCTACCTCGTCTATTTTCTATCATTGGCTTTTTTCTCTTAGCCTAATCCTTTTAGACCTGTGTAGCAACTAAAGTCTCGCACTGAAAGTGCGTAGTTTTGGACTAGCGTTCTGGGACAATAAAGCATAGTAACTATGGACAGAAAATAGTAACTCAGGTGCTTTTAGAGAAATATTATCGCTATCAATTCCATAAATGCTCCCAATTGAGCTATCTTTACCGATGGAATATCAACATCATATCCACAAACCTGACCAAAGAGAATTTTCCATTGTTGGAAAAATGTCTGTGCTTTGGGATTGTCCGTATTGCAGATCGTTTCATAAAGGATTTTAATGCCAGACCGAGCAACTGTTCCCTCCGAACCAAAGTCTTTTGCTAAGTATTCAGGAACAAAGGGTTTACCTGATATGCCTAAGTTAAATAGAACCCTAAGAAATCTTTCAGATGTATATTTATTGACCTCTACTGGATCTTGGACATCCCATTGCTGGTTACGATAACGCACAAAAATAAAATAATTACCATCGCATCCAACTCCAAACAATGATTCTGGAGAATGCCCTAAATCTTCTTTCAGTCCCGCAAAGCGACTCTTTATTTGTTCAATAACTTTTCTATTACCTTTATCATTTGGGTTTGCAGAAAGGCGATCGCTACTTTTAGGATTTTTATACTCTATAAATACGCGATCGTAGGCTGAGTCAATTCGCCCCTTTGCTACAGTAAACTCATATTTTGCTTCTAGTTCTACGTTGGCTTCTTTGGCTAACTGCCGAATTTGTGACTCTGCGGCAATTTTAATATCTTCTTCGTTATGGGCTTTTTGAACAGCTTGCTTCAGATTATTAGCAAATTCATCCGCTTTACGGCTAATGTATTCATCATTTAGCAAGTTTTCGGCACTCATAGATAACACCAAATGTCTGTAGGCTTATTATGATAGCCTATTCGCAAAAAAACGTTTTAATATGATTATTGAGAGGACTTCAAACTGCGGGGCATAAAGCTTTAAAAGCAGATGTAGGTAAACGATCGCTCTTATGTGGCGATCGCTAATTTATACCACTACTTTCAAGAAACATAATGAGGCGATCGCCACTTAAAAAAATCAAACAGCGATCGCCCGAAAAGATAATCTTCTATTAATGTTTATGGTTTATGCTTTAGCCAATAGATAAACTTCAGCCCATAAACAACCCAGAATGCGATCGCTTACTCCACTCATTAAAGATTCGTTACTCGACTTAAATATTAAAGTCAATGTTATGGTCAGGCAAAAGCGTAGGGAACTACATATTTTGCTAGAGTCTACTTACTTTGGCGATCGCGAATTGCTAATGCAAAGTTTGACTAAATGTTTGAGTGAAGTTGATCCGCGCAGGATTGAAGCCGCAAAAATTTATGGATTTTCCTTTGGACAACCACTGCCAGAATGGATCGAAAAAATTGAGATTGCTCATCAGCATGACAAAAGCATTAATAATAATGGAATAAATAATGAAATAGATGGTAGTGAGCAGTCTCCGAAAGCTGAAATCACGGAAATTATTGATGCAAATTTTGATTTAAGTTCGGGTAAAAATAAGGTCGTAGGTATATCCGATCGCTTTATTGTCTGTGGCTTGGGTAGCTTAGGACAACATTCCGTATTTAACTTAAAGAAATTTGCCTACGGAGAATATGAGGTAAAAATTTGCGCGATCGACAAATCACAACCAGAAATCATGGAGTTTGATAACTTCGCTGACCTGCTCGATGAAGAGATTATTTTAGGTGATTGTCGCCGTTCCGAGGTTTTGATCAAAGCTGGTATTCATGATTGTCGAGCCGTGCTACTTGTCACCAGTAATGAGAACATCAACATTGAAGCCGCGATCGCCGCCCGTCGCCTCAATCCCAATGTGCATATAGTTGTCCGCTCCTCTCGTCAAAATCTCAATCAGTTACTAAAAGATCAACTCGGTAACTTTGTCGCCCTCGATCCCGTAGATCTACCTGCGGCAACTTTTGCCGTTGCGGGTTTAGGAGAAGGCACATTAGGGCTATTTCAAATTAGCGATCGCAAATTACGCATAGTTGAAACAACTTTAACGCCTGATAACTATCGTTTTTTGAGAACGCCAGCCTATCAATTACACAAAAAGCATTCGCGATTGCTGAGTATCACAGGAACCAATGTTGATCGCCTATTCTTTCAGTGGCAACCCGATACAGTTTTGGAAGTTGGTGATCAAATCGCCTTTATTGAATATGTCGAGAATGACTTTGCTACCAAGATTCGCAAGTATCAAATGGAACTAGAAGTTCCGAACAAATTATCACTGCCAAAACTATTTCCTTTTTTACAAAAATTAGCAAGCTTAGCCTTTTGGACTTCCCAAATAAAATCTAAATGGAGGCAGTTTTTTCGTTGGATTCACAGCGATCGCACTCGCCGATTGGTTGGCTGGGGTCTTATCACTGCGATCGGTTTATTGGCGATTAGTTCGGCAATCTTATTTTTTAATGTGAAGGATATTTCATTGCAAAAGGCGATCTCCACTAGCGTAATTTTACTTTTGGGTGGTTATGGCGATGTATTTGGAGGATTGGGTGAAGATCAAATACCTTTTTGGTTAATGATTTTTTGTATATCGATTACTTTGATTAGCTTACTATTTGTGTTGGGCGTGGTGGGATTGATTACAGATAATATTCTCAGTTCCAAATTTGAATTTTTTAAAAAAGCTTTGCCGCTCCCCACTGGTGAACACATTATTTTGATTGGATTTGGACGATTAGGACAGCGCGTTGCTGACCTTTTGTTTAAGCTGCAAATTCCTATAGTCATCGTCAGTGAAAATCCCCATGATTGCGATCTTGCCGATAAAGTACCTTGGTTTACAGGCAATATCATTGAGGAATTAGCCAAAACTAATCTAGCCAAAGCCAAGAGCATTCTCTCCATGACCGATGATCAAATGCTCAATCTCGAAGCGGCTCTATTGGCAAGAGAGTCCGCCCAAAAAATTAATCGCCAAATGAATCTGGCGATCCGTACCTACGATCGCTACTTTAGTGAGAATCTAGCGGAACTTTTACCAAATTCCCAATCTTTTTGCGCCTATGCACTTTCGGCTGAAGCCTTTGCAGGTGGGGCTTTTGGTGAAAATATGTTAAGTTTATTTCGCCTGAATAATCGCACAGTTCTGGTTGCCGAATATCAGATTTCTGAGAACGATACTTTAGTAGGCAAAAATCTCTCGCAAATTGCCTATGGTTATACGGTTGTACCAATTTTCCTAAAAACTGCTCAACCCAAAGCGAATGGATTTCATGAATTTTTTATTCCTTCCGATGATGAGGTAATGAAGGTAGGCGATCGCTTAACGGTTTTGGCTTCGATTTCAGGTTTGCGAAGGATCGAGTTAGGTAATCTCCACGCGCCGAAACGTTGGCAACTACGAGCCAAGCCACCACTCAATTCCAGTGTGTTACTAGATGCTGGCAATAAGCTCAAAAATATCTCAGGATGCGATCTCGAACTGGCGCGGCGCTTTATGGAAAGTCTCCCTGCGGCGATCGAATTGCCGATGTATGACACCCAAGCTTACAGATTGGGACAAGTTCTCATGAGACTTTTACCCATTAAAATTTATCCTTTATAGTAAACTTAGGACTTACGCAAAAGAATCAAACGTAGGGTGCAATTCATGAATTGTCCCTACATTTGATTCATGCTTTCACCTCCTTACAACTGGAACAGCCTATTGAGGCTTTAAGTAGTACAGATAAATTTGTAAAAGTGCCGCTTCGCGGCACTTTTACAAATTTATCTGGGTTTCAAGTTAGCGCAAAGCGCTGTATAGCCAATGATTAAATGGAACTAAACAATCAAGATCTGACCATTAAAAGCATTGGAGAGCAAGGGTTGCTGAAAATTTTTCGGCAATATTGCAGTGACGTAGTAGGGGATGATGCGGCTCCCATGGGTGCAACTTTGCCAGACCATCAGATGGTCGTGACCACGGACATGTTAATTGATGGCGTGCATTTTAGCGATCGCACCACTAGTCCTAATGATGTCGGTTGGCGAGCCGCAGCCGTGAATCTTTCTGATTTAGCCGCGATGGGAGCCAAACCTTGGGGATTGGTGATGTCAGTCGGACTACCACCTGACACAGAAATTTCATGGATTGAATCGGTATATCAGGGTTTTGCCGAATGTTTAAGAACCTATGGGACTCAGTTGGTTGGTGGTGATACGGTGCGATCGCCTGTTCGCACTTTTGGGGTAACAGCTTTTGGGCAAGTGCCTAAAAATCAATTGATTCAAAGGCACACTGCGAAAGTTGGTGATGCAATCGTGATCACAGGATTACATGGACTCTCAAAAGCAGGTTTGGAACTTCTATTTCAACCAGAATTAAAAGAGAAGTTATTATCACCTCTAAAAATGGGCGATCGCCTTCTGGCGGGGCAAGAACTAATCCAAGCCATCTGCCAAGCCCATCAGCGTCCAGTTCCGCGTTTTGACGCGATCGCCATTTTGCATAAAATCCTCAAACAGAATAATCAACTCAGCGAATTTCCCATCTCAGGCATGGATAGCAGCGATGGTTTAGCCGATGCAATCATCCAAATTTGCCGCCGTAGTCAGGTTGGGGCAGAAATATACTGGCGATCGTTACCAATTCATAGAGCCGTGAGGATTTTGGCTAGCGATCACGCCTTAGATTGGGTGCTGTATGGCGGCGAAGATTTTGAACTGGTTTTATGTATGCCCTTTGGATTAGCCGAGCAGTTTGTATGGCAATTACCCAGCGCGGCCATTATCGGCAAGATTATTGAGGGTAATCAAATTGATGGATTAACTGATGGAGCAACTAATAGGTTAGGAGTGCGATCGGGGTTTCAACATTTCAGTTCCTGAGTAGGGAACTCAAAGAAGCTGATTCGCCCGCTTTGCAGGCGAATCAGCTTCTAAAGTTGTCATCCCAGCCTCTGTTTTAGCCAAAACTGCAAAGTTGGCAAAGCAATCCGATAACCATATTTGGCGCTATAGACTAAACCCTTCTGCTCCAAACTATCCAATGCCCCTTGCAGACTCCCGCCCTTAGAAAGTTGATGTTTCTGAATATATTCACGGCTATGGGGGCTAACAGTCGGATCGATCGCTAAGCTCTCCAATACTCTTACTTGCGATGGCGGTAAAAGCATAATCAATGACTCAAAGGTAGGCGCAAGATCTTCAATTAGAGCCAACATATTTTGATACACATCATGGGGCTGAATCAGAAATTCCTCAGTCGATGGAGAAGAATTTTGTGTGAGCGCGTCAAGCCAGATCCTGCGAGTTAAAGCGATCGCATCACTCATATTCCCCTGAATATATTCGGTAAATAAGTCTATGGTCGCATCCGTAAACTTTAAGCCCTTAATTGCCATTGTGGGTTCCAGCCATTCCCAAAGTTCTGCATTACTCAAGGGTGGCAATTCGACCACATGAATACTGAGCTTATGCATCCAAGGTTCGGGAACTGTCGCAATGAGTGCATAACTCACCCGACTTTGCAATTGAATTTCCCGCCGTAAATACTCTTCCCATTCACCCTTGCGATCCCATGAACGAATATGGGTGAAGTTATGTAACACGATCGCCACTCGACAATCCAGCCATTCTGCCATCTGTTGGGGCAAGCTCAACATGTTTTGAAATAAATTCCAAATTCCTGCGGCGGTAAGTTTCCAAGTAATCCGAGGTTTAGACTTATTAGTTATTTCAAATGAGACAGGTTGATCATCGAGTAACTTTTGGAGCTTGCATAATTCTTCAGGTTGATCAAAGGTGTGTAGCAAGCTTTCCGCGAGTAACTTCGTAAAGCGATCGCCATCGGTTGCGCGTAAACAATCTAAAGTAATTACCCTTGCGCCCACTTTTTGAGCCGCCCATTTAACTAGAGTTCTGCGTCCGCTACCTGCAACTCCTGCGATCAATAAATCACCATCAGCCAGCAAAATCTCACTAATTTGCTCTAGTTCTGGTTGTCGCCCCACCAACTTTTGCGGCAGAAAAGGATTGTTGCTCATTTTTTATTAAGCTTACCTACTTAGCACTATTTTTTAGTACTATAAGTGTAACTGTTTACCCGTAAATATCGATGGCAATAGAGACAAAAGATCTTTCTGCTGATCTTTCCGTAATTCATTGGCATAGCCTTGATGCTGACGAATCACTAAAATTGTTGCAGAGCAATGCAGAGCAAGGAATAAGTAATCAAGATGTAGCCGTCAGGTTCGATCGCTATGGAGCCAATGAACTGATTGAAAAAGCAGGGCGATCGCCCTTGAAAATTTTTATTGATCAGTTTACGAACATCATGTTGGTGATGTTGATGGCTGTGGCGATCGTTTCGGGATTTTTGGCTCTGACCAAACCAGTCCCAGACTTCCCTAAAGATGCAGTTGCTATTTTCTCGATTGTTTTGCTGAATGGCATTCTCGGCTATATGCAGGAAGTCAATGCGGAAAAAGCCCTCGCTGCACTCAAACGGATGTCCTCGCCCAAAGTGCGCGTGATTCGCAATGGTGAAATCAGCGAAATCAACGGCAAAGAACTTGTCCCTGGGGATATTATGCTCTTGGAAGCAGGTGTACAGGTTGCAGCCGATGGAAGATTGTTAGATGAACAAAATCTTCAAGTGCGCGAATCAGCGCTGACGGGTGAAGCAGAAGCTGTTAGTAAGGAAGCAAAACTGATTTTAGAAAAGGATTCAAGTTTGGGCGATCGCTTGAACTGTGTCTATCAGGGTACTGAAGTCGTGCAGGGACGCGCTAAGGTACTGGTCACAAAAACAGGAATGCAGACCGAATTAGGGAAAATTGCAGCGCTAATTCAAGATGTCGAAACCGAAGATACGCCTTTGCAACAGAGAATGACCCAATTGGGAAATGTTCTTGTATCAGGATCTCTGGCTCTAGTAGCCTTAGTTGTGGCGATCGGGATGTTCAACAATGGTAAATTCGGTGAGCTTCTCGAAACTTCCCTAAGTATGGCAGTTGCAGTAGTTCCCGAAGGACTACCTGCGGTGGTGACAGTGACCCTTGCTCTAGGTACTCAGCGCATGGTCAAGAAAAAAGCTCTGATTCGCCGTTTACCAGCAGTCGAAACCCTCGGTTCCGTAACCACGATTTGCTCCGACAAAACAGGAACTCTCACTCAAAACAAAATGGTGGTGCAGAGCATTCGCACAGGGTTGCATTCTCTCCAAGTTACGGGCGATGGATATGCACCAATTGGAGAATTTAGAATTTCAGAACATCCTGAAGAAGATTCAAATTTTATAGTGCATAACATGCCTGAAGTGCAGCAATTGCTGATGGCTTGCATATTTTGTAATGACTCAATTTTGCAACAAAAAAATGGTGAATGGATTATTATCGGCGATCCAACCGAAGGTGCATTATTAGTTCTTGCCACTAAAGGTAGTTGTGATTTTTCCGAATGGCAACATCGGATGCCGCGTGTATCGGAAGTTCCGTTTTCTTCTGAGCGCAAACGGATGAGTGTGTTGGTGCAGGGTGAACATGGTGGAAATGTTCTCTTTTGTAAAGGTTCACCCGAATTAACTTTGGAATGTTGTACCCAGATTCAAATTGGTGATCAAATTCAAGCGATCGCCCCTAATCAGCGCCAACAAATCCTCGATCAAAATAACGAACTCGCTAGCCGTGGTCTGCGCGTTTTGGGTTTTGCCTATCGCACTTTTCCCGAATTACCCGAAGGCGGAATTACCATCAAAGATGAGAGCAACTTAGTTTGGGTAGGCTTGGTAGGAATGCTCGATGCCCCACGTCCAGAAGTACGCGAAGCCGTAAAACGATGTCGTGAGGCTGGTATTCGTCCTGTGATGATTACAGGTGATCACCAACTCACCGCTAAGGCGATCGCTGTTGATTTAGGCATTGCCCAAAAAGGCGATCGCGTTCTCACAGGTCGAGAACTAGAAGTAATGCAGGACACAGACTTAGATCGCGAGGTCGAGCAAGTCAGTGTCTATGCGCGAGTCTCACCTGAACATAAATTACGCATTGTAAAATCTTTGCAAAGACAGCATCACTTTGTCGCAATGACAGGCGATGGCGTAAATGATGCCCCTGCGCTCAAGCAAGCCGATATTGGTATTGCGATGGGAATCACGGGTACTGATGTTTCCAAGGAAGCCAGTGACATGATCCTGCTGGACGACAACTTTGCCACAATTGTCGCGGCGACCGAAGAAGGTCGCGTAGTTTATACGAATATTCGTCGATTTATCAAATACATTCTCGGAAGCAATATCGGTGAAGTAATTACAATCGCGGCGGCTCCCTTATTGGGCTTGACCGTCCCCTTGATTCCTCTCCAAATTTTATGGATGAATCTCGTTACTGACGGCTTACCTGCGCTTGCGCTAGCCGTTGAACCAGCCGAACCAAATGTCATGAAACGACCACCATTTGATCCACGCGAAAATATCTTTGCAAGGGGGATGGGTGCTTACATGATTCGGATCGGCATTGTTTTGGCGATTATTACCATCTCCTTAATGGTCTGGGCAGAGAACTATACCACCACAAACTTTATTTTTGATGGGGTGAGTTACCAACAAGATCGCTGGGAAACTATGGTATTCACCACTCTTTGTCTTGCCCAAATGGGACATGCGATCGCTATTCGTTCTAATACACAATTGACATACGAACTTGACCCGCGCACTAATCCCTATGTTTGGGGATCGGTGATTATGACTACGATATTGCAATTAGTCCTAATTTATGTAGAGCCATTCCGTCGCTTCTTTGGCACACATTTACTCACACCCACCGAACTAGCAATTTGCTTTGGGTTTAGCGCTTTGATGTTTGTTTGGATAGAATTAGAGAAGTTGGTAATTCGTTGGTGGTTGCGGCAACGTCAATCCTAACGACGATCTGAATCACAATTCCAAATCACAATTTCAAAAAGTATGCTAGGCTACAAATCTGAGTAGCGATTCAAGTGTATTAAAGTTCAAGAATCAGTGGAGGAGTTAAGTTGAAAAAGGTTGAAGCAATCATTCGTCCCTTCAAGCTAGACGAAGTCAAAATTGCTCTTGTCAATGCTGGCGTTGTGGGCATGACGGTGTCAGAAGTGCGTGGTTTTGGCCGTCAGAAAGGGCAAACAGAGCGTTATCGTGGCTCTGAGTACACAGTCGAATTTCTACAAAAGCTCAAAATTGAGATTGTTGTAGAAGATGACCAAGTGGAAATGGTAGTAGATAAAGTTATTGCTGCGGCCCGTACTGGCGAAATCGGCGATGGTAAGATTTTCGTATCTCCTGTAGAGCGAATTATCCGTATCCGTACTGGTGAAAAAGATTTAGAAGCTGTCTAAGTTTTTAAACATCAAAAAAGAGGCGATGCGTTGCATCGCCTCTTTTTTGATCACAGCCCCGCATACCATTCATAACCAAGATCTTCCCAATAGCCTTGTTTTTCGCCTAACTCACTCGTAAGCTCAATCCTTGTTACCCATTTACTGAGCTTGTAGCCCAATTTCACGGGTGAGGCAAGACGCAAAGGAGCGCCATTGGCGGCTTCTAAGGGTTGACTATTTTTTTGATAAGCCATTAATGTTTGCGGATGCATCACTGAGTCAAGATCCCAGCTTTCGTAATAACCATCGGCTGAATAGAAATATACATATTTAGCTTGAGTTGATGGTTTAGCGATCGCTATTAAATCTCGCAGTCTAACTCCACCCCACTGCACGATCGCCGCCCAGCCCTCCACACATACATGACGAATCACCATTGAGGTAAATGGCAATTTTTGGACATCTGACATACTCAAGCTCAAGGGATTATCCACCGCACCATCGATGATTAGGCGATAGCTAGCGAGATCAATCGGTGGTGTACCCCGAAAACTATTAATGATTAATTTATCTGGCTCGATCGCAGCGATCGGCAACTCTGGCACTAATTTCTGAGGCTGAAATATCAAAGACTCGACCTGTTGATTTAACGGCTCCGATACCGCACCAACAAACCCCTCAGCAAGACTACCAAAGCCAATTGTCAGTAATCCCGCTCCCGCAAGATTCAAAAAGCGGCGGCGTGGCACAAGATCGGTATCGTCAGACTCTAAGTCTAAATCTGGTTTGTTTTGATTGGGTTCCATAGTTTTAAATATAGCAAGGTTGTCGCTTAGCGCCTACTGTAGTGTCAATCCCAAAACATCGAATCAAGCAAGCGATCGCCACCCACCTTACGCCCCAACTGCGAATGCAGTCCAGCTAAAATTAATGTGATTGGCACAGCCATGAAATGCGTAATCCGTAAAGCCTCCCACCCCCCAAAACTATCTACAATCCAATAAAACTGAGCAGGTTTATACATCCCTATTCCTGTAAAAATTGATAACAGCAGCATGGGGATCAACAATGTATAAACCAAACGATGCCATGCATAATTTTTTCGTTTAAGATTTTGTCCAACTAGCAACGCTTTCACATCTTTACCACTCACATACCGATGTTGCCAATGGCGAGTTAGCAAAACATAAACCCCATACCACAATAAATTCAGAACAAATATCCACATGGTAGCGAAATGCCAGTGCCTTCCACCCGCCAACCATCCCCCTAATCCCAAAATCGCAGGAAGATGTAGTCCTTCTCGCCCCCCAAACACTGGATTGGCGTTATAAATTTGTAAACCACTGGTAATCATCAAAAATAGACTTACTAGACTTACCCAATGAAAAACTTTAGTGGATGGACTTTGAATGGGCGATCGCATATCTACTGCTCCTAGTAAAAACCGATAAAATCAATGAAAAATGGGAAGGTAAAACACATTTACCTTCCCATTATTAACTATTGTTCAGTGAAAATCTGTAACGAAAACAGTTAGTTAGGCTTCTTTGTCTCTGCAGGTTTGTCGCCAGCTTTCATTGCATCAGCAGGCTTGTCGCCAGCCTTCATTGCATCAGCAGGCTTGTCGCCAGCCTTCATTGCATCAGCAGGCTTATCACCGGCTTTTTCGCCAGCTTTGGTTGCGTCAGCAGGCTTATCACCAGCTTTCATTGCGTCAGCAGGCTTTTCTCCAGCCTTAGTGGCATCAGCAGGTTTTTCTCCAGCCTTAGTGGCATCAGCAGGCTTAGCTGCTTTATCCTTGTCGCCAGCTTTAGGAGTTGCGGCTGCTGGTGTTGCGGCTGGTGTTACTGCGGCTGGTGTTGCGGCAGGAGGCGTAGGGGTTTCTGAAGCACAAGAAGCTAAACCAGCCGATAAACCAAGGCTTGCAACGATCAAAAGAGCTTTGAAATTCATAGTTGTAATTTTTTCTGTTTAGTAATGGAACTGACTAATTTAAATGTGAGTAACAATATTTAGTTTTTGTGGAGGAGCCTGCGTACAATTACTCACTGGAGCATTATATGTTAAATATTTGTAAATTCAACTCTTAATTTTTGTAAATTTGTAATCTGTATAGCTAAGTTACTAGCTAAATTATGCAAATGCTTATGTGGTAAGGAAATGCCCAAAAATGCACTCATAAGAATTCTTGAACAGTTGGCTAAAGGCGATCGCCTATCTGGGGCAGATCGTGAATGCCTAATTCATGACCTGAAAACTACGGTATATTCCTTATCTAGATTGGGTTTAAAGACTTCTGACTCGAAAACAAGCTCCGAATTATCCGCATTAGTTGACGCGCGATCGCAATTTTTGCAATTAGTTTACCCAGAAATTTTGCAAAGTCTGATCGACCACAATATTATATTTGAGCCGCCATCATTAATATTTCCGATCCTCTGGCATTATTGGTTGCCTCTCGCCGAACATCTCGCCCATCAACAATCAAAAATAGGGCGCACTTTTATTCAAGGCTTAATGGGGGCGCAAGGTACTGGTAAAACGACCTTGGGACTAGTCCTAAATATTTTGCTCCGACATTTGGGGAAAACATTCTTAAGTATCTCGCTAGATGATTTATACAAAACCTATAGCGATCGCCAAAAATTACGAGATCGCCGCCCTGCGTTTATTTGGCGTGGTCCTCCTAACACCCACGATATTGATTTGGGCATAGAGGTTTTACAGAAACTGCGCGATCGCCATCCAGATCATCCTCAACCGATGGCAATTCCTCGCTTTGATAAGTCCTTGCATAATGGTGCAGGCGATCGCCTTGATCCCGAAATTTCCTGCGGCGCAGATATCATCCTGTTTGAAGGTTGGTTTGTCGGTGTGCGCCCCCTGCCAATATCAGCATTTCGTAATTATGTCCCACCGATTTTGTCAGAAAGCGATCGCGAGTTTGCCCTTGAGTGCAACGCCAATCTCTATAACTATTTACCGCTCTGGGACTATCTCGATAGCCTAATTGTCCTGAAACCTGAAGATTATCAGTACAGTTTGCAATGGCGCATAGAAGCCGAACATAAATTAATTGATTCTGGCAAAACAGGGATGAGTGATGCTGAAATTACCCAATTTGTCGAATATTTCTGGAAAGCGCTACATCCTGAATTATTTATGCCCCAGATAATTGAGGGAGAATTGGTTGATTTGGTTGTGGAGATATCGCGATCGCACTTCCCCACAAAAATTTATACAAAAAACTAAGGATATTACTTTGTAACGCCCTTAGTTTTTAAGTTTTATCGCCATCAATCGGAAGGAATAGTCTATTATTGTTGATACAAATAAAATAACCGTACTGGTTTGCCCTTTCTG
>Ga0194061_1001653_pt1 | contig 12745 bp, 11 predicted proteins | sample SepL2221m_MetaG_FD_163423 | JGI IMG/M metagenome (GOLD analysis project Ga0194061, IMG submission 163423) | Anoxic zone freshwater microbial communities from boreal shield lake in IISD Experimental Lakes Area, Ontario, Canada - Sep2016-L224-21m | ecosystem: Environmental > Aquatic > Freshwater >...
CCCGCGCGATATCGCTACCTACGTGGGATCGGGCAAGCTTGACGTTGGCATCACTGGTCGGGACTTGTTACTTGACTCAGGGGCCAATGCTGCGGTCCTGATCGAACTGGGTTTTGGTGCAGCCACCTTTCGACTAGCAGTGCCGGCTGGAAGTGCCGCAACCCTGGCTGATTTGGCAGGACGTCGCATTGCCACGTCCTATCCAGGAGTCTTGGCTGCACACCTGGCCGCGCATGGAGTTGCTGCGACGATCGTGCGCCTAGACGGTGCTGTCGAGAATGCGGTGCGCCTTGGTGTTGCCGATGCCGTGGCAGATGTTGTTGCCACCGGAACGACTTTGCGCCAGGCCGGACTAGTCGTAATCGATGAGCCGCTCCTGCACAGCGAAGCGTTGCTTGTGCAACGGGTCGGGGCCGAGTTGGATCCTGCGGTCGAAACCTTTGTAAGGCGACTAGAAGGAGTACTAGTTGCCAGGTCTTATGTATTGGTCGACTACGACATCCGAGCCGAATCTCTCGACGCGGCCTGCGCAATCACACCTGGGATCGAATCGCCCACGGTTTCGCCACTACATGATCAGGGCTGGGTTGCCGTGCGGGCGATGGTGCCTGTGAGCGACGTTCACGCCGTCATGGACACCCTTTATGACCTCGGCGCGCGCGGCATCATAGTCACGGACATCCACGCCTGCCGACTTTAAGGCTTGTCACTTTCAAACAAGGTGCGGATCTGAGAACTGGCATGTTCCTCCCACTGGGTTGGAGGTGCAGATTCTCTAGGTTTCGAAGTGTCCAGGGGGGCCGGGATTCCGGCATGGCCGGGTTCGGCCCACTGCTCGAGGCGGCAAGGTGTCGTCCGTAGTGACCCAAGGAGTACCGATGGCTCTTAGCTGGAAACTCTATGGTGACGGAAAGACGCCCCCTCCGGGTGCGGTCGTCAAGCCAGATGAGCGGCTGTCTTGGCCGCGTACGGTTGGCCTAGGCGCCCAACACGTAATCGCAATGTTTGGTGCGACCTTCGTCTTCCCGCTGATCATGGGTCTGAACCCACAGCTGGCAGTGATGATGTCCGGTGTTGCGACGATCCTGTTCCTTCTCATCGTCAACGGAAATGTCCCTAGCTACCTGGGTACCAGCGCTTCCTTCGTTGCCGCGGTGGCAGCCATTCGGGCGCAGGGCGGGAACTCGGCCTCAGTTACCGGTTCGATCCTGATTGCCGGTGTGATGCTGACCATCGTCGGTGTGTTGGTCCACTACCTCGGAGGGCACTGGGTTTCCAAGATCCTGCCGCCGGCTGTGACAGGCGCCGTGGTCATGCTTATCGGGTTCAACCTGGCACCTGTAGCTGCGACCATCTACTGGCCGCAAGATCAGTGGATTGCCCTGCTAACCATGACGTTCGTGATTCTGGCCGCGGTGCTCTTGCCGGGCTTCTGGTCACGGATCGCGATCTTCCTCGGGTTGATCGTGGGATTTGTTTTGTCCTGGCTATTCGACAAGGGCTTCGGCCAGATCACGTCGTACGCCGCTGGGGCGGGCAAGATCACCACGCATTTCCGAGTTGACCTCAGCGGTGTTTCTCACGCCTCGTGGTTCGGATTCCCGGCCAAGTCCATTTTTGGTCCCGATGGCAAGGATGTGACGGTCGGTTGGCATATGCCCACCTTGAGCGCGACGTTCATTTTGCTCGTCGTTCCTTCGGTGATTGCTCTGATCGCCGAGAATGCCGGGCACGTCAAGGCCGTTAGCGAAATGACCGGCGCCGACCTGGACCCGTACTTGGGTCGCGCATTCATCGGTGACGGCGTGGGCACGATCGTTGCTTCCGCGGTTGGCGGTTCGCCGACCACCACGTATGCCGAGAACATCGGCGTCATGGCGGCCACTCGGGTCTATTCGACAGCGGCCTATTGGGTGGCAGCGGTAGTCGCCATCATCTTCGGGCTGAGTCCGAAGTTTGGTGCCTTCGTAAGTTCGACTCCCGGTGGAGTCCTTGGCGGCATCACGGTCGTCCTTTACGGAATGATCGGTTTGCTCGGCGCCAAGATCTGGAAGGAGAACGATGTTGACTTTGCAAATCCGGTCAACCTCGTTCCGCTCGCCGCTGGAATCATTATTGGTATTGGTGGCGCTTCCTTGAAGTTCACCGACACCTTTAGCATCTCCGGCATCGCCCTGGGGACAATCGTCGTCGTCGTCTTCTTCCACCTGTTGAGGGTGTTGGCGCCGGCGCACTTGAAGGACGCCCTGCCAATGGGCGGTCAAGGAGCACTTGAAGACCTGTAGTTGGCACGTGTTGACAGGTTAGTTTTAGAACGTTCATCGGCCGGTAGCAGGACTCCTGCTACCGGCCGATTACCTTTGTCCTGTGTCCTTTGTTGGCAAGTCAATCCCAGAGCAGCCATTTCACGATGACGACGGCTCGGTGGTTCCGGCCGTTGCCGCAGCCCTTGAACGCGCATCGAACGGTAGGCAAGTCGATGTCGTCGCAGCGCTTCGGGGCACTCGCCTGCTTGTGCCACTTGTTGCCGTCTTGGATTCCATTGAGCAGGCCAGAGACACCATCGGCGCAAGCGCCGTCGAGAAAGATAGCCACCTGGCAGCGCCATTCCTGACGGGTCGTGACGGCAGCCGGGCGAGTTTGGCATTCACGTCAGTGAAATCGGCGACGACATGGCAGATCGATGCGAGGTTGGTTCCGTCCTCGGCAGAGGAAGTCGCTGCCGCAGCGCTTGGGGATGGATCGGCGGCGTTGATCTTGGATGTCGCGGATGCGCACGCTCTGACATTGGGCGTTGCGGCGCTGCATTCGCTGGCAGGAGTGTTGGCGCCGCTTCCGGATATTGGCGCGTTCGTTGAATCGATCGTCGCTGATACCGCATTGACCGTCGAGGAGGCGCCGAACTGGGAGATGTTTGCGGGCCTCGACGGGGTGCCGGTTTTGGTGGTCGATTTCTTCGGCCCGGATCCGGCCGGACAGTTAGCCCAGCTCGCCGACAGGTTTGCGCAGATCCCGGACGTAGCGGGTGCCTGCCCGGTTGGCCTGGATTTCGCGCTGCCTTCGGTCTAGCGAACGGTTGCAGGTTAGTTGCGACCTCGGGAGCCGACGGCGAGTAGTTCTTCGACGAATCACCAACTGCAGTTGCAATAGGAATGCAGAGTTGGCGAATCTCGATTAGTGGTCAGGTGGTCAGGGGACCCAACCCGCGCCTGATTCGGCACTTGTGCCCACTGCCGCTACACTGGCGGCGACCGGTTCGGGGCCTTAGGGGCTCGAACCCGCAAGCGGAGTCCTGCTCCCACCTGTCGACCCTTGGTCGGCGGGTAACGGTCCAGAGCATCCTCGGGTGCTCGCGCTGGCACTTTCGGGTGCTCGGCGTCGCCGTGTCAGGCCTCCGACTGCGTTCGCAGCGGGGGCCTTCACCATGAAGGCCTGACGGCGGCGGTCTCCACTGAAGCCATCAAGGAGGGCCCATCAGCGTAGAACCTCGGATCAACGAGCGGATCCGCGTGCCAGAGGTACGTCTAGTCGGACCGAACGGTGAGCAAGTTGGAATCGTCCGGATAGAGGATGCACTTCGACTGGCGCAGGAGTCGGACCTCGACCTAGTCGAGGTGGCGCCCGACGCGAAGCCGCCAGTTTGCAAGCTCATGGATTTCGGCAAGTTCAAGTACGAATCTGCGCTTAAGGCCCGTGAAGCCCGCAAGAACCAGGTCAACACGGTTATCAAGGAGATGAAACTCCGGCCAAAGATCGATCCGCACGACTACGAGACCAAACGCGGTCACGTCGAGCGGTTCCTCAAGGCCGGGGACAAGGTCAAGATCACGATTATGTTCCGTGGTCGGGAGCAGTCCCGGCCCGAACTTGGGTTCAAGCTCCTCGCCAGGCTGGCTGAGGATGTCACCGAACTTGGGTTCGTGGAGTCTTCGCCAAAGCAGGACGGGCGAAACATGATCATGGTCATTGGTCCGCACCGCAGGAAGGCCGACGCTAAGGCTGAACGTGATGCCGAACGTAAGCGTCATGACGAAGGCGATGAATTGCCCGAAGCCGCCGAGGCGTAGGGAGTGGGTGGAACTCCACCCACGCTGGAACCGACGAGGAGAACGACGTCATGCCGAAGATGAAGACCCACAGCGGCACCAAGAAGCGCATCAAGGTGACCGGATCTGGAAAGTTGACTCACGAGCGCACTAACAAGCGTCACCTGCTCGAGGTCAAGTCCAGTCGCCGCGCCCGCCGCCTAGCTGGCGACGCCGTACTAGCTCCCGCCGACGTGAAGAAGGCCAAGCGCCTTCTCGGTCGCTGACAATCCGGGCCCTGCGCCCCTGAAGCAAGGAGAACTTCCGTGGCACGCGTTAAGCGGGCGGTAAATGCCCACAAGAAGCGCCGCGAGGTACTTGAGCAGGCCAGTGGTTACCGCGGCCAGCGTTCAAGGTTGTACCGCAAGGCGAAAGAGCAAGTCACTCACTCGATGGTTTACGCCTACAACGACCGGCGTAAGCGCAAGGGCGATTTCCGCCGGCTTTGGATCCAGCGCATCAATGCTGCGGCTCGGGCCAACGGAATGACCTACAACCGCCTGATCCAGGGCCTGAAGCTGGCCGAGATCGAAGTGGACCGCCGCATGCTCGCCGAGTTGGCAGTAAACGACGCACCAGCGTTCACGGCACTGGTCGACGTGGCGCGGGCTGCGCTGCCCAAGGTGGAAGCAGCCTGATCACGCAATCGAATCGACCGGGCCCCGAGCCACTCACCCGCAAGTCGGGACGGGTGGTCGGGGCCCGACGACTATTGCAGCGAAAATTCCGCGCGGCCGAAGGGCAGTTCCTCGTTGAAGGGGCCGCGGCCGTGGGTGAAGCGCTGGCTTCAGACTGGGTAGTCACGACGTTGTTTCTGACGTCAGCCGCGGCCACCCGCCACCCGGACTTACAACAGGCTGCCCAAGCAAAGGGCGCCGAGGTGATCTATGCCGATAGTGGGGCTCTGGATTCGCTCTCGGACACCAAGTCGCCGCAAGAACTCGTCGCCGTTGTCGACGTTGCTCGGTCCGAGGCAGCTGAACTCTGGGCAACGGCACCCCGACTCGTTGTTGGCCTAGTGGACTGCAATGACCCGGGAAACCTCGGAGCCGTTATTCGAGTGGCCGATGCCGCCGGGGCTGGGGCGGTGGTACTCACCCCGGATTGTGTGGACCTAACCAATCCGAAGGTGGTCCGAGCCACGACCGGATCGCTATTCCACCTGCCTGTGCTCACGCAGGTTCCTTGGGCCGAGTCGATCGCCGCAGCGCGCGGCGCGGGCCTTCAGGTGCTTGCCACCACCGGAAATGCTGCTGCTGAAGATCTAGATGACTTGATCGATGCCGGTCACTTAGCCCACCCGACGCTCTGGCTTTTCGGTTCTGAGGCTCACGGACTCCCGGGGGACGCTCTTAGCGCGGCTGATCGCAGGGTGAGGATCCCCATGTTGGGCCGGGCCGAAAGTCTGAACCTCGCGACTGCCGCCGCCGTTTGCCTCTATGCCAGCGCTCGGGCGCAGCGGGAGTCCACGAATTAGGGCCGTAAGTCCCTGCTACGAGTGACGTTTGGACGACCAAGACATGTCCCTCAATGGCGGGAGAATCGACGAACGCTCGTCGCGCGGCGGGCCTTGGTTGAATCGAGGTTGGCATGTCGCACCGCAAGATGGAGATTCTGGCCGAGTCCGGGTATGTCGTACTCGACGGTCACGGCGAGCCAATGGATCCGGCTGAGTGGCTCGACCTGTCGTACGTCGACTGGAAATCCTCCGGCGACACTCGCTTCGCGCCGCTGAAGTCCGCTTACGGTGACGTCGAATGCAATGGCTTCTGGCACCACGATCCGCCCAAGGCCGACAAGGACGGTGTCGACGTTCCCGAGAATGTCGACGCTGCCCCGACGCTGATGAAGCGCGTTGCCGAGGTCGGTGCCCGCGTCGGTCGTTGTCGCATTATCGAACTGCAGCCGAACTCGTACGGGGACGCGCTGTACAACAGTCATCTCGACGACAACAACCGCCTGAACCCCGATGGCGAAGGTTGGGTTGTTCGCTGCTTCATGCAACTGACTGACGACGGCGAGTCCTACATGGTCGTGCGTGAAGACGTCACCGACCCGAGCACCGAGACTCGCATTGCGTTGCCGGCCGGGGCGCAATTCGTGGTGGATTCCGAGCGCATGTGGCATTCGGTTTGGCACACCGGAGACGAACCGCGCTACTGCCTGATCACATCCTTTGAGTCCGGTCCGGAACTAGAGGCCTGGATCAACTCAAACAACCCGCGGACGTTGGTTCCGAGTGCACCGATCGATGCCGAATATGCCGCCGAGCAAGAGGCTGTTGCGCAGCAAAGGCGCACCGACCGGACTGTCCGCTTCGGATATGACCCGAGTGCGGTCTACAGCGAAGCCTGAGTTCGCGGCACACTAGGTGCATGACCCGGGGAGTTTTACGTATCTACCTCGGCGCTGCACCTGGCGTCGGCAAGACGTTCGCCATGTTAAGCGAGGGCCAGCGTCGCGCCGCACGCGGAACCGATGTTGTGATCGGCTATTTAGCCGATCGGGGTCGATTGCAAATTGACGAAGTTGCAGCCGGCCTAGAACGAATAGTCGCGCGCCATACGCTCTCGTCCCGGGACAGCGAGTTGGATCTGGATGCCCTTTTGGGTCGCGCCCCACAATTGGCGCTCATCGACGAGTTTGCGCATGTGAATGCTGCTGGGTCGCGAAACGGGCGACGCTGGGAGGACATCGAGGAGGTCCTTGCTGCGGGGATAGATGTCGTGACGACCGTAAACGTCGAACAACTCGAATCCCTTAGCGACACCATCGAACAGATCACCGGGCGACGCCCGACGGAGACCATTGCGGACTCGATCGTTCGGGCAGCAGACCAGATCGAGATCGTGGACATGGCGCCGGAAGCGCTCCAACGTCGGCTCGCCCACGGCAACATCTTTCGAGTGGGCGAGCTGGACTCAGATTTGGCCAACTACTTTCGGCTCGGGAACCTGACTGCATTGCGTGAACTTACGCTGCTGTGGCTGGCCGATCAGGTGGATGAAGGACTTCAGGAATATCGGCACTCACATGGGATTGCGGAGACCTGGGAGACCCGGGAGCGCATCGTCGTCGGTCTCACCGGTGGCCCAGAAGGCGATGACTTAATTCGACGAACTGCTCGGATTGCGGCTAGATCACTCGGCGGAGACCTGATGGCTGTCCACGTCGCATCATCTGCAGGTCTAACTCGTGGATCTTCGGATGTTCTTGCTCGCCAACGTCGCCTGATTGAAACTCTGGGCGGCACATATCACCAGGTCGTCGCGGCCGATGTTGGTGCTGCTTTGCTCGACTTCGCACGTGCCGAGAATGCAACGCAACTAGTCCTCGGTGAAAAGCCACACAGTCCTCTTGCGCGGCTACTGCGACCTGGGGTGGGCGATACCATCCGACGGCGTAGTGGGGACATCGATGTTCATCTCGTGTCGCAACTGCAATACACGCCAGAGCGCATCCTGCGACGTCGCAGCAGCATCGGACTTCAGCGCACCGCTGTTTCCTTGATTCTGGCTGTTTTCCTTCCTGTCGCACTTACGGTTGCGCTTACTCAAACGCGTACCGTCATAAACCGCCAAAGCGACCTGCTCCTATTTCTTCTGGTGATTGTCGTTACCGCTCTCGCTGGCGGGTTGTGGCCGGCATTGCTTGCTGCCGCAGTGTCTTTCCTACTGGTGAACTACTGGTTCATCGTTCCGCAGTACACGTTTCGAATTCAGGACAGAAATAGTGTGCTGGCCGTAATCGTCTTCCTACTTGTGGCTGTGCTTGTGTCGGCCGTTGTCGACCTGGCCTCCCGGCGCACCCGAGAAGCCGCGGCGGCTACAGCCGAGGCGGAGACCCTGAGCACCGTTGCTGGCAGTGTGCTACGTGGCGACACAGCACTGGACGCGATCTTTGATCGATTCCGTGAAGCCTTCGGGATGACCTCCATCGCACTTCTTGAACGAGCCGCGTCTGAAGGGAGCGAGGGTTGGCGATCGTTGGTCTCGGCCGGCGACAATCCGCCGCGCACCCCCAGCGGCAGTGACCTTGAGGTCAGCGTCGGCGACCGGTTCGTTCTGGTTGGTACCGGAAAACCTGCCGCCAGCCATCAACGTCGGGTTTTCGTTGGGTTCGCTTCGCAGGCCGCCGTGGCAATAGAGCAACAGCGGCTAGCAACCGAGGCTGCAGCGGTCGTCGGACTTGAGGCAGCAGATCGGCTTCGAACCGCATTGCTCGCGGCTTTAGGACACGATTTACGTACCCCGCTGGCTTCCGCGAAGGCTGCTGTCGACAGCCTGCGAGACACGTCGGTCGTCTGGTCGGACGACCAGCGGGCAGAATTGTTGGAGACGGCAGATTCTTCGTTGGATCGACTGGCTCGGTTGGTCGACAACCTGCTTGACCTGTCCAGACTTCAAGCCGGTGTCATGCCGGTCTTGGACGAGGATGTTGATCTCGCCGAAGTGGTTGGTTTGGCGCTAGCCGAGGTTAACTCGGCGATCGAAGTAGATCTGCCGCCCGATCTTGCCGAGGTGCGCGGGGATGCGGCGCTGCTCGAACGAGTGATTGCCAACTTGCTCGCAAACGCGGTCCGATTTTCTAAACCCGAGCAGCCTCCATGGCTGATTGCTGTCCAGCGTGGTGATGTTGTCGAGCTTCAGGTCGTCGATCGGGGCCCAGGGATAACGGCGGCGAATCGGGACCGGGTTTTTGCACCCTTCCAGCGACTAGGCGACACGGACAACACTTCGGGGGTCGGGCTTGGTTTGGCCCTGTCGCGCGGACTGGCTGAGTCGATGGGCGCCACAATCTCGCTGGAGGACACGCCCGGCGGCGGTTTGACCGCGGTTGTAACCATGCGCTTGGCCGACGAAAGAACAATTGCACCACCGGGCCGTCGCGAACGAGACATTTCGGAGGACTCAACTTGATCCGAGTCCTTGTCGTTGACGATGAGCCATCACTATTGCGCACTCTTGCCCTAGCACTACACGCCCGGGAATACCAAGTGGTGATGGCTGCTACAGGGGCGGCCGCTATCAAGGAGGCTGCCTCAGAGCCACCGGATGTGGTCGTACTCGATCTTGGGTTACCGGACCTTGATGGCGTGCAAGTTATAACCGAGATCCGCAAGTTTTCTGCGGTACCGATAATCGTGCTTTCCGGTCGTTCACAGGGCACGGACAAGGTCGCCGCGTTGGACGCAGGCGCGGACGACTACGTAACCAAGCCGTTCGGGATGGCCGAGTTGTTGGCGCGACTTCGGGCCACCTTGCGGCGGACCACCGGCGAAACTGGTGAAACCGAGATTCGATTTGGTCAGGTGGCCGTCGACCTCACCGCACACCGGGTTCGACGGGTTACCGGTGAAACGTCGATGGACATCCGTCTGACGCCGACCGAATGGCACGTTCTGGAACTACTTTTGCGCAATCCCGGCAGGCTAGTCGGGCGAAGGCGACTGCTTACCGAGGTTTGGGGTCCGGCGTATGCCTCCGAGGCTGGCTACGCGCGGCTGTATCTAGCCCAGTTGCGTAAGAAACTTGAGCCGGACCCGAGTCGGCCGCGGTACTTCATTACCGAGCCTGGCATGGGCTACCGGTTCCAGCCCGACGTCGACGCACTGCGCCACGGTCATGGGGCAGAATGACTCCACCGCACCGAAGGAGCCCGCATGAGTTATCACAAACTCGCCATTCTCGAGGAGACCGGCTACGTAGTCCTCAAACGTCACGAGCAGGCAGCTGACCCGGCCGAATGGCTCGATGTTGAGTTTGTCGACTGGAAATCATCCGGCGATACTCGGTTTGCCCCCTTGGCCAGCGCCTATGGTGATCTTGAGTGCGATGGTTTCTGGAATCACACGCCACCCAAGACCGACAAGGATGGGGTCTGGGTCCCGCGCAACGCGGGGGCAGCACCGACGCTGGTGGCACGCGCACAGGAGCCTGGCGCGAACATTGGTCGCTGCCGGGTGATCGAACTGCAGCCCACCGGCTACGGCGAGGCCCTCTACAACCTGCACCGCGACGACAACAACCGGCTCAATCCCGACGGCACCGGCTGGATTGTGCGCGGATTCTTCAACCTGACGCACAACCCCGATTCGGTGATGATCCTGCGGGCGGACAAGGACGATCCGGCCACTGAAACCCGAATTGCCCTTCCCGCCGGGGCACAGCTGATCGTCGACACCCAGCGGCTTTACCACGCGGTTTGGCATGAGGGCTCGGAGCCGCGCTACTGCCTGATCACCTCTTGGGAGTCCGGGCCGGAATTGCAGGCCTACATCTCGGCCCGCCATCCGGTCAGTCGCGTGCCGTCTAAGGCCGTGACCGACGAGCAGGTGGCGGCCGCGGAGGCGGATGCGGCGGCTCGCCGGGCAGCCCGGGCGGCGGTCCTCGCGGCGCGCGGCCAGGACCCGACTTTTGGGGACGGCACCATGCGTGCCAGTGATTCCGGCATGGCGATGGAGACGCTCTCCGAAGCCTAAGGTCCTTCGCCCTAGACTCTCGGCGTCCCTTCCAACGAGCTGGGGAGCGCATGTCCGCCCCGAACAAGTCCTTCGACCCGGTCGAACCGGCCGCTCTGGCTGCCTCAACTTTGGAGGCGGCACGAGTTGACGCGCTCTCCGCGATCGCAGGCGCGCGCGATCTGGCCGAGTTGAAAGAAGTGCGACTAGCCCACGCCGGGGATCGATCATCGCTAGCTCTGGCCAACCGCGAAATCGGGGCACTGCCACCTGCAGCCAAGGCCGAAGCCGGGAAGCGCGTCGGAGCGGCGCGCAACGCGGTGCGCATGGCACTTGAAGAGCGATCTGTCGTGCTCGAGGCCGAGCGCGATGCCCTGATGCTCGCTGCCGAGACAGTTGACGTAACACTGCCTTGGGACCGCAGTCCGCTGGGCGCTCGGCATCCGCTTACCACCATCCAAGAGCGCATCCAGGACGTCTTCGTTGCATTGGGCTGGGAGGTCGCCGAAGGTCCCGAAGTTGAGGCCGAATGGTTCAACTTCGATGCGCTCAACATTCCCCCCGACCACCCGGCCAGGGAAATGACCGACACCTTCTTTGTCACTTCACCGGATTCCGGACTTGTGCTGCGCACTCACACTTCACCAGTGCAAGTGCGCACGATGCTGACGCGCAAGCCGCCCATCTATGTGATCTGCCCTGGTCGCACTTTCCGCACGGATGAGTTAGATGCGACGCACAGCCCAGTGTTCGGCCAGGTAGAAGGTTTGGTGATTGACCGCGGCATCACCATGGCGCACCTGAAGGGCACCCTCGACCATTTCGCTGCAAGCATCTTCGGTGAAGGTATTGCCACGCGATTGCGTCCGTCGTACTTCCCGTTCACTGAGCCAAGTGCCGAGATGGACTTCCAATGTTTTGTTTGCCGGGGCGAATCGATCGGCAATCCCGACAAAGCCTGTCGTACTTGCGGTTCTGAGGGTTGGATCGAGTGGGGTGGCTGCGGTCTGGTCAATCCTCGAGTTTTGATCGCATGTGGGATTGACCCCGACGAGTACAGCGGCTTTGCGTTCGGCATGGGACTAGAGCGCACGCTAATGCTGCGTCATGGTGTCAGCGACATGCATGATCTTGTCGAAGGCGATATCCGCTTCACGCTTCCGTTCGGTACGGAGGTCTGATGCGGATTCCAATGTCGTGGCTGCGCGAATACGTCGACGTGCCCGAGGCTAGCGCCCGTGACATAGCGGAACGCTTGATTGCTGCTGGGCTTGAGGTTGAGACCGTCGAACAGGTTGGCGCTGAGATTGTCGGACCGATTGTGATCGCTCGGGTGCTTGAGTTTGTCGAGGAAGCTCAAAGCAATGGCAAAACGATTCGCTGGTGTCGGGTTGATGTTGGCCCCGAGCACAATGACGCTGAGGGCGGACGTGGAATTGTTTGTGGTGCGCTTAACTTCGCGGTTGGCGATGTAGTTGTCGTGTGTCTTCCGGGCAGCACCCTGCCCGGCGGATTCGAGATCGCGGCACGCAAGACTTACGGACATGTCAGCGATGGCATGATCTGCAGCAACCGCGAACTAGGCCTGAGCGACGAGCACGCCGGCATTCTGGTGCTCCCAGCCACGTCGGCTCCGCTTGGCACTGACGCGATTGCATTCCTAGAGTTGCGCGAAGACGTGTTAGACATTGCCGTCACACCCGACCGCGGATATGCGTTGAGCGTTCGTGGAGTCGCCCGCGAAGTAGCGACTGCCTACAGGGTCGCCTTCCGTGATCCGGCTGCAGTTTCGCTGTCGAAAGAGTTGGCGCCGGATTGGCCCGTGGAAGTTGCCGACCTCGCTGGGTGCACAAGATTCGTTACTCGCTCGGTTACCGGATTTGATCCGAGCGCCCCGAGTCCGAGGTGGCTTTCGCGCCGAGTGACGTTGGCCGGTATTCGGTCAATCAGTTTGGCCGTCGACATCACGAACTACGTGATGCTTGAACTTGGGCAACCTCTGCACGCATATGACCGCGCCCTGCTTTCGGGCCCGATCGTGGTACGGCGCGCAAGGGCCGGTGAAACCATCACAACTCTCGACGACTCGAAGCGCACCGCAGTAGCCGATGACTTGCTGATCACCGATGACTCTGGACCGATCGGGCTAGCCGGTGTTATGGGTGGGGCTTCGACCGAGATTCGCGGCTCCAGCACTGAG
>Ga0194061_1001654_pt1 | contig 12742 bp, 13 predicted proteins | sample SepL2221m_MetaG_FD_163423 | JGI IMG/M metagenome (GOLD analysis project Ga0194061, IMG submission 163423) | Anoxic zone freshwater microbial communities from boreal shield lake in IISD Experimental Lakes Area, Ontario, Canada - Sep2016-L224-21m | ecosystem: Environmental > Aquatic > Freshwater >...
TCACGGCGACCTTGGCATGATCACGCGCGACGATGTGCTGATTGCCCTGTCGAACTCCGGGGAAAGCGCCGAGCTGCTGGCCATCGTGCCGATGATCAAGCGCGAAGGCGCCAAACTCATCGCCATCACCGGCAACGCGACCTCGACGCTGGCACTGCAAGCCGACGTGCACCTTGACGCCGGTGTCGCCCAGGAAGCCTGCCCGCTGAACCTCGCGCCGACGGCAAGCACCACAGCGGCGCTCGCCCTTGGCGACGCACTCGCCGTGGCGCTGCTCGATGCGCGCGGCTTCGGCGCCGATGATTTCGCCCGTTCCCACCCGGGCGGGACGCTCGGACGCCGCCTGCTCACCCATGTCAGTGACGTCATGCGCACCGGCGAGGCCGTGCCGGCGATCGCGGAAACAGCGATCTTTGCCGAGGCGATGATAGAGATGTCGAAAAAAAGCATGGGCATGACGGCGGTCCTCGATGCCGCCGGAAAGGTGAGCGGGATTTTCACCGATGGCGACCTGCGGCGCGCGCTCGCCCGACCGCTGGATATCCGCAGCCTGCCGATAGCGCAGATCATGTCGCGCAGTCCGCGCACCATCACGCCAAATAAACTGGCCGCCGAGGCGGTTCAGCTGATGGAAAACAACAAGGTCAACCAGTTGCTGGTGGTTGACGCCTCCGGCAAGCTGGTCGGGGCGCTTAACATGCACGATTTATTCCGTGCAAAAGTGATCTGATGCCCTCGACCCTGGACCGTGCGCGCGGGATCGCCCTGATGGCTTTCGATGTCGACGGTGTGCTTACCGACGGTACGCTTTTTCTCGGCTCCGCTGGCGAGGAAATGAAGGCGTTCAATTCCCTCGACGGCCAGGGCATGAAAATGCTGCAAGAGAACGGTGTGGCGCTTGCGCTTATAACCGGACGCAATTCGGGCGCAGTGACGTTGCGCGCGCGCGAACTGGGCATCGTCCACCTCTACCAGGGCGTGCATGACAAGACCGAAGCCTGTCGCGACATTCTGGGCAAAACCGGCCTGCGACTGGACCAGTTCGGTTACATGGGGGATGACCTGCCCGACTTGCGCCTGCTGTCGCGCTGCGGTTTGGCCGCCACCGTACCACAGGCCCCGGACGCAATCAGGCAGGCCGCGCACTATGTTTCAACCCGGGAGGCCGGGCGCGGCGCAGTACGCGAGGTGTGCGACTTCATCCTCCTGGCGCAAGGCAAGCTTGACGCTGCAATTACGGCCTATCGTACGTGAAACGACCGGTCACCAGCCTGTTGCCGCTCGTGCTGATGGTGCTGCTGGCGGGCGTCACCTTCTGGCTGGAACAGGCGGTACAGGCGCCGGTATCGGTCGCCGTGTCATTGGCGCGCCACGACCCCGACCTGGTGATAGAGAATTTCACTGCAGTCCGGCACAACCTCCTGGGAGCGCCGGCGTACTCGCTGGCCGCCCGAAAAATGGTACATTACCCCGACAATGAACTGACATACCTTGAGGCGCCACACATCACGAGTTTTTCGCCCGACGCACCGCCGACGCGCATTACCGCCAACGAGGCGGAGCTTTCAAAAAACGGCGACGAGGCTTTTTTTTATGGCAATGTCGTGCTGACGCGTGAAGCAAGCAAAACCGAGCCGGCTGTACGCGCCACCACCGAGCGCCTGCGCATTGACCAGAAAGCGAACACGGCACGCACAGATGACCCGGTGGTTATCGTGCAGCAACATTCGGTGCTAAGAGGTGTCGGCATGGACGCCAACAATAATGAACGCACATTCGTTCTGCGGTCTCAAGCGAGGGGTACCTTTGTACGCAAAAACTAGGCATGTTCGCGTCGCCGGCGTCGCCGGACTGCTTTGCGCGGCACTGGCGTTCGGCCATGCCGCCACGGTCATGGCCGAGAAAGCCGACCGCGACAAGCCCGTCAACATTGAGGCCGACCGGCTTACCGTTGACGACAACCGCCAGGTTTCGGTGTTTGAAGGCCGCGTGGTGGTCACCCAGGGCACGATGCAACTTCGCGCCGACCGCGTGGTCGTGCGCCAGGACGGCGACGGCTTCCAGTTCGGGACGGCCACCGGCAACCTTGCCACTTTCCGCCAAAAGCGCGAAGGCGTGGACGAGTGGGTGGACGGCGAAGCCGAACGCATCGAATACGACGGCAAGAAGGAGTTTGTCGAATTCTTCCAGCGCGCCAAACTTCGCCGCGACCTCGACGAAACGCGCGGCAACTATATTGCCTATGACGCGAAGACCGAGTTCTTCCGCGTGCAGTCGGCCAAGGACGTTTCTCCCGCCGCCGCCAACCAGCAAAATGCGCAGCAAAATGCGCAGCAAAATGCGCGCGTGCGCGCAATCATCCAGCCCAAGGCCAAGGACAATCCGGCCGCCCCCGCGTCTTCTGTCAGCGCCAAACCAGCGGCAGCCACGCCGGCGCCCTCCATCGGCCTGAAAACCGCACCCGGGATTGCCAACCCGCGGCCCGAGTAGTCGCAAAATTTCGCACTGTCGTCGCCGGCCATGAGCATGCTCCGGGCACTCAGCCTGAAAAAACGTTACAAGTCGCGCACCGTCGTACAGGATGTGTCCCTTGACGTCTCCAGCGGAGAGGTGGTCGGCCTGCTCGGCCCCAATGGCGCCGGCAAGACCACCTGCTTTTACATGATCGTCGGATTGGTCGCCCTGGACGGCGGCAGCATCGAACTCAATGACACCAATATCAGCCGCATGCCCATCCACCGCCGCTCGAGAATGGGCCTCTCCTACCTGCCCCAGGAGGCTTCGGTTTTCCGCAAGCTCTCGGTGCAGGAAAATATCCAGGCCGTGCTCGAGTTGCAGGGCGTAAACGGCGAAGAGGGCGAGAAGCGGCTCGAAGGACTGCTCGATGACCTGCATATCGCACACCTGCGCAACGCCATGGCAATGTCCCTGTCGGGCGGCGAGCGGCGGCGGGTAGAGATTGCCCGGGCGCTGGCGATGCGGCCGGCGTTCGTGCTGCTGGACGAGCCGTTTGCCGGCGTCGATCCGATCGCGGTGATCGACATCCAGAAAATCATCCGCTTCCTCAAGGACCGCGGCATCGGCATACTTATTACCGACCACAACGTGCGCGAAACCCTGGGTATTTGCGACCGTGCCTACATCATCAATGAAGGCACCGTGCTCGCGTCGGGCAAGCCCGACGAAATTGTCTATAATGAAAACGTAAGACGCGTTTACCTGGGCGAAAACTTCCGCCTCTAGCGGCACCGCTGGACCCTCCCGAACATGAAGCAAACCCTGCAACTCAAACTGTCTCAGCACCTGACGCTGACGCCGCAGTTGCAGCAATCCATCCGCCTGTTGCAGCTGTCCACACTCGAGCTGAACCAGGAACTGGAAAAATTCCTCGCCGACAATCCGCTGCTCGAGCGCGAAGACACGCCGGTGGACATGCCGTTCCAGCCGCCGTCCTCCAGCACCAGCGCATCAGGCTCTTCCGACAGCCAGTCGGAAGAAGCGTCCCAAGGGGAATCCGGTGCGAACGATGCCCCGGGCAACGACCAGGACTGGTTCACCGACGCCCCGTCAAACCCGGGCGGCAATCGTGAAGACGCCGAGGATGGCGATTACCCGCAGCAGGCCGCCGAATCCGCCTCGCTGCGCGAGCATATGCTCGAGCAACTGCTGCTGCTCAACCTGTCGCAACGCGATCGCAGCCTGGTCGCCCTGCTCATCGAATCACTGGATGAAGACGGCTACCTGACACAGCCCCTCGACGAGATCGCCCAGATGGTTCCCGAGGACATGGAGGTCGACCCGGATGAGCTGCAGATCGCCCTTTGCCACCTGCAGCAACTCGAACCGACCGGGGTCGGGGCGCGCACTCCGGCCGAATGCCTGGAGCTGCAACTGCGGACCATGCCCGTTGCAACGCCGGCGCTCGAGCTTGCGCTGGCCATTGTCCGGGGTCACCTTGCCGCCCTCGCCGGGCGCGATTTTGCCAGGCTCAAGCGTTCGCTCGGCTGTGATGACGAACAATTGCGCGAGGCCCAGTTGCTCATCCAGAGCCTCAACCCGCATCCGGGTGCGAGCTTCTCGACGACGCAGACGCGCTACATCGTGCCCGATGTGGTGGTCAAAAAAATAAAAAATGTCTGGGTCGTCAGGCTGAACCGCGATGCCATGCCCAAACTGCGCATCCACCGCATGTACGCCGACATCCTGCAAAACAATCGCGGCATTGCAGTGGGACAATTGTCGACGCAACTGCAGGAGGCGCGCTGGCTGATCAAGAACGTGCAGCAGCGCTTCGATACCATCCTGCGCGTATCGCAGGCCATTGTCGACCGGCAGCGGCATTTTTTCGAGCATGGCGAGGTGGCGATGCGCCCGCTGGTGCTGCGCGAGATCGCCGACACCCTCGGCCTGCACGAGTCGACGGTGTCACGTGTCACCACGCAAAAATTCATGTTTACGCCGCGCGGCATATTCGAGTTGAAGTATTTTTTTGGCAGCCATGTCGCCACCGACGCGGGGGGGGCCTGCTCTGCCACCGCCATTCGCGCCCTGATCAAGCAGCTGGTGGCCGCCGAGGACCAGAAAAAACCCCTGTCGGACAGCAAAATCTCGCAAATTCTCGGCCAGCAGGGTATCGTGGTGGCAAGACGTACGATTGCCAAATACCGTGAATCCCTGCATATCCCCCCGGTCAACCTTCGCAAGGCACTCTAGCCGACAGGCCGAACAAAACGCAGATACCGCATAAACAAGCTGCCAAAAATGAGCATGCTACCGAAGCAAAAGCCCCGGTTTCGGGGATCCCAAAGGAGCGCCCCTTTTCAACACCCTCGCAAAGGAGATGCAAGATGAACCTCATCGTTAGCGGACATCACGTTGCAGTCACCGAGGCAATGCGCCAATACGTCGCCGCAAAAATGGATCGCGTAATGCGGCATTTTGACAATGTCATCGACGTCAACGTCATCCTGTCGGTGCAAAAGCTGATGCAAAAGGCCGAGGTTACCGTGCACGTGCGCGGCAAGGACATCCACGTCGAATGCATAGACGAAAACATGTACGCGTCCATAGACAGCCTGGTCGACAAGCTCGACCGGCAGATTCTCAAGTACAAGGACAAAACTTTTGCGCATCCGCACGACACGCGCAAACGCCAGACTAGCGTGGAGGAATAAGCACGGCTTGCGCTGTTTCGATTTGGAGTAGAATGGCGCGCTCACTCAGTCAGGCGGGCCAAAACGATAGTTAATTTCACCGCCGATTCAGGCGCTTATGAACATAATTGCCAAACTACTCCCCGCCTCCAACATCGTCCTTGACCTTGAAGTAAGCAGCAAGAAACGCCTGTTCGAACAAGCCGGTTTGTTGTTCGAGAACAACCAGGGCGTTGCCAGAAGTCTGGTGTTCGACAGCCTGTTTGCACGCGAGCGTCTTGGCTCCACCGGCCTTGGCCAGGGTGTTGCCATCCCGCATGGCCGCATCAAGGGGCTGAAGGAAGCTGTCGGCGCGTTTGTGCGTCTTAAAACGGCGGTGGCCTTTGACGCCCCGGACGGGCAAAACGTCGGGCTGCTGTTCGTACTGCTCGTTCCCGAACAGGCCAACGAAACCCATTTGCAGATCCTGTCCGAACTGGCGCAAATGTTCAGCGACCGCGATTTCCGCCAGCAACTTTCGACTGAACCGGACGCACAGTCCCTGCACCGCGTGTTCTCCATATGGCAACCCCATGCCCCGGACCAGCGTCGCGCAACTGCATGACGACAACGCCGCCAGGCTCCAGCTAAGCTGGGTGTGCGGCCGCGAGGGTGCGGTCGCGGAATTACAGCGCGACAGCGACGCCGCGGCGCTGATCGGGCACCTCAACCTGATCCACCCCAACCGCGTCCAGGTGATCGGCAGCCTTGAGGCGGCGCATCTTGAGGCGTCGGGAAACGCGGCACTCGAACGCATGGTCGAGGACATATTCGCGCGCAATCCCGCCGCGCTGATTCTCGCCGACGGCGCGGTGCTGATCCGTCCGCTGCTGGCTGCCTCCGAGCGTCGCGGCATTGCCGTCCTCGCCACGCCCCTGCCCGCCGCTCATGTCATTGAGGCGCTGCGCCGCTATCTGGCAAAGGCGCTTGCCGACACTGAAACACGGCACGGCGTGTTCATGGATGTCCTCGGGCTCGGGGTCCTCATTACCGGCAATTCAGGGATCGGCAAGAGCGAACTCGGCCTCGAACTGATCAGCCGGGGACACGGCCTTGTCGCCGACGACGTGGTGGAAATTTACAAAATCGCGGCACAGACCCTGGAAGGACGCTGCCCGGCAATGCTCAAGGATTTTCTCGAGGTACGCGGGCTCGGCATGCTCAACATCCGCACCATATTCGGCGAAACTGCGGTGCGGCCGAAAATGAAACTCAAACTCGTCGTCCACCTCGACCGCCCCAGCCAGTCAGGCGCGGCAGAAACGGAACGGCTGCCCCTGCATGAACTGTCCGAGGACATCCTTGGCGTCACCGTGCGCAAGGTGGTCATTCCGGTGGTGGCCGGGCGCAACCTCGCAGTGCTGCTTGAAGCGGCGGTGCGCAACTACGTGCTGCAGTTGCGCGGCATGGACAGCACCGCCGAATTCATCGCGCGGCAACAAAAGGCGCTCCAAGACGAAACCGACTAGGCCGTGGCCGGCGTTGCCGTGACCCCGGACACGTTTGCATTTGTCATTTGCGCCGCGCCCCCGCTTTCGGCTAATCTGCAGTGATGCAACTCGTACTCATCAGCGGGCTGTCCGGCTCGGGCAAGAGTGTCGCCATCAAGGTGCTCGAGGACGCCGGCTACTACTGCGTCGACAACCTGCCGGTGCTGCTGCTGGCCGAAACGGCCGATTTCCTGCGCTCCGCCGGCAACGCCAAGGTCGCTGTCAGCGTCGATGCGCGCAGTGGCAAGGCGCTTGACCGCCTGCCCGGCACCCTCGACGCACTGCGGCGTTCGGGCATCGACCTGCGCATCCTGTTCCTTGACGCCAAGAACGACACCCTGGTCAGGCGCTTTACCGAAACGCGCCGCCGCCACCCGCTCGCACAAGGCGACGTCACCATCGAGGAATGCATAGTCCGCGAACGCGAACTGCTGGCCCCGATCGGCGAACTGGGGCTCCGCATCGATACCAGCGATGCACAGCCCAACGCGCTGCGCGGCTGGATCAAGGACCTGCTCGAGGTCGACACATCGCGCATGACGCTGCTGTTCCAGTCATTTGGCTACAAGCAGGGGATACCCCTCGACTCGGACCTGGTCTTTGACGTGCGCTTCCTGCCCAACCCGCACTACGACCCGGCCCTGCGCCCGCTCACCGGCAATGACGCGCCCGTCATCGGCTTCATGGAAGCGAACCCGGATGTGGCGAAAATGCTCGGCGATGTGACCGCCTTCGTCGAGAATTGGCTGCCGCACTACCAGCGCGACAACCGCTCCTACCTCACCGTCGCCATCGGCTGTACCGGCGGGCAGCACCGCTCGGTCTATCTCACGGAAAAACTGGCGGCGAATTTTCGCGGTCGCGTGCCGGTCCTGGTGCGCCACCGCCAGTTGTCATGAGCGCCGCCATGGCGGCCCAACCGGAAAAAGCGGGCAGCAGATAGCGGCGCAGGCATGGCGACGCACATCCCGCTTTTCCCGCTCAACACGGTCCTTTTCCCCGACGGCCTGCTGCCGCTGCGCATATTCGAGACGCGCTACATGGACATGTCGCGTGAGCGGATGAAGTGCAACCTGCCCTTCGGCGTGTGCTTGATCAAGGAGGGCAAGGAGGTCGGCACGCCGGCGGTCCCCGAAGAAATAGGCTGCCTTGCGCGCATCGTCGACTGGGACATGCAGCAGCTGGGCGTGCTCCAATTGCGCAATCGCGGCGAGCAGCGCTTTCGCATCATCGCGCAAAGCGTCGGCGAACAAGGCCTCATCAGCGCCAGCGTCGAGATGATTCCCGCCGATGAAGACGGCCCGGTGCCGGGGGAATTTGCCGCCTGCGCGCAACTGCTGCGCGTTGTCATCGCCGATCACGAAGGCGGGGTTTTTGCCGAGCCGCACCGCTTCGACAGCGCAACCTGGGTCGGCAACCGCCTCGCCGAAATCGTGCCCGTTACACCGTCCGCGCGGCAAAAGCTGCTCGAACTCTCCGACAGCCGGATGCGCCTGGAAATCCTGCACAAATTCCTCGCCCAGCGCGGCCTGCCGGGTTTCGCCGCCGCCTGAGCGCAGGCCGCGGACTAAGCGTTTCCTGCGGCGCGCAATCGCGCGAGAAGTTTTTTTACCGGTACCGGGATCGCCGCCTCATGCGCCCCGGCAAGTGGCAGCCATGCATGCGCCGGTTCCTGCAACACCGGCAGGCGGCGTTGCACCGTGCAGCGCCAGGGCTCGATGGCAAGGCGAAAATGGGTGAAGCCGTGCGCCAGCGGCGCAAGTCGTTGCGGGACATCGATTTCACAGCCGAGATTTGTGCGGCAGTGCGCGACGATGTCACCGCCCGATGCCAGCTCGGGAAAGCTCCAAAGACCGCCCCAGATACCGGGCGAGGGCCGTTTCTCGAACAACAGGGCGCCGTCGGCCTCCACGATCAGCATCATGGTCTGGCGCTGCGGCATCGGCTTGGCCGGTTTGGGCGCAGGATAAGCCGCGGTGTTGCCCTGGGCCAGGGCCGCGCAAGTCGCGCTTAGCGGACAGCGGCGGCATTGCGGATCATGCCGCGTGCAAAGCGTCGCACCCAGGTCCATTATCCCCTGCGTGTAAGCCTCGATGTCATTCGCCGGCAGAACCGATTCAGCGATGCCCCACAGTCGCTGCTCCACGGCTTTTTGCCCGGGATAACCCGGCACGGCAAAATGCCGCGCCAGTACGCGCTTGACGTTGCCGTCGAGAATCGCCTCGCGCGATCCGAACGCGAAGGCGGCGATGGCCGCGGCGGTGGAACGCCCGATGCCGGGCAGTTTCTCGATGTCGGCACGCGCGCGGGGAAACTCACCCAGCGCCACCACCGCCTGCGCCGCCTTGTGCAGGTTGCGCGCGCGCGAGTAATAACCCAGGCCGCTCCATACCTGCATCACCTGCTCTTCGGTGGCGGCGGCGAGCGCGGCGCAATCGGGAAAACGCGCAAGAAAGCGCGCGTAGTAGGGAATTACCGCGGAGACCTGCGTCTGTTGCAACATGATTTCGGACAACCATACGCGGTAAGGGTCACGGGTGCCCTGCCAGGGCAGGTCGTGCCGGCCGTGCGACTTTTGCCAGCGCACCAGCCGCGACGCGAAATCGGCGCCTGCGGGCGACTTTTCCGATCGTCTCTCGCGCTCCCCCGCCACTATTTGAACAGCCCCTTCAGCTTGTCACCGAGTTGCTCCTGCACCTTTTGCTGTATCTGCTGCTTGGCCGATTCGCTGACCATGGCGGCGTAATCAATGTTGTACTTGAGCGCGTCGAAGGATCCGCTCAGGCGCACCGGTACGGTCAGGCCCTTCATGCTGTCGAGTTCCTTGCCACCCTGGCCTCCGGCGGTGTTGACTATCGCCGCCTTGGCCAGATAGTCCAGGGTATCGGCGCCGATATTGATGTCGCCGGCCCCGCTCAGGCGCAGGAACGGCGACTTGACCGACAGGTCTTCGTTATGCGCCAAGCCGTTGCGAATCACGAAACTCGCACTCATTTCAGAAAAATCCGTCTTGTCGGTCTTGCTCGCGGCCTGCTCGGTCGCGCCCTTGGCACCGAGCGCCGCCCTGGCCTTGCGAAAGCTCTCCGCCAGGTTGATGCCCTTGATCGCCCCGTCCTTGAGATTGAGGCTGGCGCTGCCGTTGAGCGCTTTTTTCAACGCGCCCACCGTATTGCCCGTCGCCTGCACGTCCATCAGGACATTGCCCCTGCCCTCGAGCGCGTCCTTGCCGGTCGCATCGCGCAACAGCGGTCCGATGGCGATACCGGTCAGTTGTTGCTTGAGGCTGAACAGATTGCCATTGGCGTTGGCGCTCGCGCTGCCCAGCAGCGTACCCTGGTAGAGGTTTGCCGAAATCGGGTTCAGGTCGAGCTTGCCGGCGGCGGCACGCAGGCCGACCTGCAGTTTCTCGACTTTTACCTGATGCACCACCAGCGCGCCGACGGACAGCTTGCCGTTCAGGTTGAGTCCCTTCAAGGCCGACAAATCGATGGGTTTTTCCGCGGCCGCCGGGACCGGGGCGGCCTTGGCCGGCTGTGGCGGCAGGTATTTGTCGAGGTTCAGCTTGTCCACAACGATATCAAAACCGATGGCCGGTGCGCCAAAGCCGGCGACATTGAATTTCGACTGGACGGTGCTCTCATCGGCGCGGGTCACCAGGTCGGCGGCAAGCGCCTGTTTGCCCCAGTCAAGCCGCAGTGACCCGGTGTTTGCCAGGCTGATGCCCTTTTGCCCCGGCACTGGCGAGGGCAGGACCAGGTCGGCGGTAATTTTTGTCAGCTGTGCGCTTTGCGCATCGAGGTCAACAGCCACCGGCGACGAAAGCTTTCCCTGCATGGTTTGTTCACCCTGCTTGATGGCAAAATCGACGTCCAGTTTGGTGCCGAGTTTCTTGCCCTTGGCTTCAAGCGCGGCCAGCACAAATTTGGCCTCCACGTTCTGCCCGGTCTTGGCCAGCTTCACCTGGCCGGTCAGCGCCGCGCTGCTCGCCTCGTCCGGGGAAACCAGCAGCTTAGGGGCGGACAGCCGCGCATCCAGGCCGTCCCTGGTCGTCGCAGACACATCAACACCGGACAAGCTGACGCGCTTTTTCGCTGGATCAAATTCGATATCGCCCTTGATCACGGCATTCAATCCGGCGGCACCGGGTGCGTCACCCGAGACCTTGAGATCAAGGCCGGAGAACGCCGCCGCCTTGGTGGCGAAATCGACGCGGTAGCCGGTGGCAAGCTTCACCTGCAGGTTGACTTGGGGATTGGTGCCCTGCACCGCCGCGGCGAACTCCAGCTTGCCCGGAACACCGCTGGCGATGCGCGTGGTGGCCAGCTGCAGGGCGGAGAGCCGGATTTGCGTGCCGGCGGCGTCATCGCGCCAGCCGATGTTGGCATCCTTCAGGCTGATGCCATCGATGTCGATATTGAGCGCTTTGCCGTCGGTGCTTGCGGACTTGTCCTGCGCCTTCGCGCCACCACCGGATATATCATCAAAATTACTGCGGCCGTCCTTGAACCGCTGCAAATCGACCTTGAGCCCGGAAAGCAGCACACGGTCAACTTCAACCCGGCGCGACAGCAGGGGCAACAGGTTAAGCGACACCTTCGCCTCATCGACGTGGGCAAAGGTCGTGCTGACACCCGGGTCGGACAAGCTCACCTTGCCCACGGCCACGCCTATCCTGGGGAAAAATGTCAGACCAACGTTGCCGTCTATGGCCAAAGTCCGCCCGGTTTTCTCTTTTACCAGCGCAGTGATTTCCGGCTTGTATTTGTTCGGGTCAAAGGTCGCCGCCACAAATGCCGCCAGCGCGCCGGCAATAAGGGCCAGGCCCGCCAGCGCCAATCCGAGGACTTTGACTATTTTCACGGCACCCCCTATTCGTTGGCCACGCCAAAGGGCACATGGCCTGCCGCAACGTGCTGGCGTGCCGATTCGACATGGCCGCGCTGGTCATCGAAAAAAATATCCGCGCCAAACGCCTTGAGAAACGGCCCCTTTTCCAGTCCGCCAAGGAACAAGGCCTCGTCGATGCGAATATCCCAGGCGCGCAGTGTGCGGATGACGCGTTCATGCGCCGGTGCGCTGCGCGCGGTCACGAGGGCGGTGCGTATGGGCGAGCGATCGAGCGGATACTCCGACTGGATGCGGTGCAGGGCGGCGAGAAAGCTCTTGAACGGCCCGCCACTAAGCGGCTCGTGCGCGGCGCTGACCTCGCTGGCGGTAAAGGCGTTGAGGCCGTTTTTCTTGTACACGCGCTCCGCCTCGTCGGAAAACAGCACCGCATCGCCGTCAAAGGCGATGCGCAATTCCCCCGCCTGCGACTGTGTGCTGCTGGCCTGCGCCGGGAAAATGGTCGCCGCGGCATGGCCGGCGTCAAGCGCCTTGCGCACGTCATCGGGATTGGCCGACAGGAACAGGCTGGCCTCGAAAGCCGGCACATAAGGGTGGGTGCTCTCGCCGCCGGTGAAGGCGGCGCGCACGATGTCCAGCTTGTAATGTTCGATCGAATTCATGATGCGCATGCCGGTGTCGGCGGTATTGCGCGAAAGAAGAATGACCTCTACGCGCGGCCGCTCGGGCATGCGGGTGTTGAGCGCCAGCAGCTTTTTCACCAGTCCGAAGGCGATGCCCGGTCCGAGAATCTCGTCTTCGTGCACGCGCTGGTACTGGTAGTAGGCCTCGACGCCCTGCGCCTCGAACACGCGATTGCTCTCCTCGAGGTCGAACAGCGCCCGCGAGGAGATTGCAACAACGAGCTTTCCGTCAAAACTAGCAGGCATGACAGCGTGGCCGGTGGAGCGGGTGAAGGGAATCGAACCCTCGTATGCAGCTTGGGAAGCTGCCGTTCTGCCATTGAACTACACCCGCGATGGCACGGATTTTACCGTGTTTCGGCGGCATGGTCGGCCGATGGGCATCGACGGTACGGCTATAATTGTCCTGCCTGCCCGGAGCGCATTTCACCGCAGGCGCCTTTCTGGAGACCAAAACGTGCTGGAAGTGACCATTAACGGCGATAGCAGGCAGTTTGGCCGCGAGCTTGCCGTGACCGAATTGCTCGATGAA
>Ga0194061_1001656_pt1 | contig 12738 bp, 10 predicted proteins | sample SepL2221m_MetaG_FD_163423 | JGI IMG/M metagenome (GOLD analysis project Ga0194061, IMG submission 163423) | Anoxic zone freshwater microbial communities from boreal shield lake in IISD Experimental Lakes Area, Ontario, Canada - Sep2016-L224-21m | ecosystem: Environmental > Aquatic > Freshwater >...
TGGGAGAGAGGATGAGGGCAATTGTAAAGTTATTCATGTCTTCCAAACCGAAGGTGTAATTCTCAAAGTTGCTTTACATAATAATTCACTCCAATATCTCTACCATGAAAAGGATGAATTCAAACGGGAAGATAACAACGTATTACTATCAGGAGAACTCGATGCTAATATTCAATTCGCTATCTTTGGTAAGTCCACAATCGTTGCTAAGCAGGGTAAAGCACTTACCATCACTCAGGGAAACACACAAGCGATCGCCGCCGATCTGATTCGCGCTAATTCCTGCTCTCGCTATTGGATTGATAATGGTCAACTATTACGCGATGGCAAATTAGGGAATGAATATATTGGCGATATTCTCGAAGGACAAACTCAATTTTGGATTGGAGAAAATTTCGGTTTCGGCTTTTATCGTGCGGGCGCTCTCAGTGTTGCTTTCACCTTTGATGCTAAGCGTGTAGGGATTTGCGATCGCGTAAGTATTCCGCCAATCCAAGGAGAACTCATCGATGCAAATTGTGTCTTTAGTAATGAACTCTGCTGGTTCTTTACCGCCACCCAAGAGCAAGGCAACATCATCCATCGTGTTTCTGTATTGCGTCCAACTGGAGAATTAGTCGCCACGCTTGCCGCGCCTAAAGGTGGTATTGCATGGCTATCTAATATTCATGGAGGCAGTGCGATCGCTAATTGGCTATTCGTTCCCACCGATGAAGGCATCGCTAGAGTTGAGGTGAATAATGGACAGATTGTGACTACCAAAACCTTCCCCGAAACCGAACCCTATGTCGATAGCGGCTGTTCCCTAATCGTCGCCTCACAAGGAATCTATGTAATTTACACCCAAAAGATTTTACAGTTACAATTGTCCTAAGTGTAGAGATTTAGATCCCCGACTTTTTCTTTGCAAGCACAGATTAGTTTTGCTAGTCATGCAAAAAGTCGGGGATCTGGGCATTTAAATTTTTCCTTTTTCCTTTCAACTTTTTCCTTGAACACCATGTCTTACAGCGAATTTACTCTAGAATCAGTGCAAAGTGCTTTTGATCTCACAATTGTTGAACGCGCTAATTTACTGAATGATTCTCCCCTAGAGGAAACCAGTGAATTTCTCAAACAACTTTTAAAAGAGTTTGTTCCTTTAGCACTTGCCATGAATACCGAAAAGGCGCGATCAGAATTAATTATCGCTCCCATTCTGGTAGAAGTTCGCAAAAAGCACTTGGACAAAGCGAGTTTATTCTCAGGTGTGGAACTAAACATTGATCGTGATTCTGGATTAAACGGAATTTGTGATTTCCTGCTTAGCCGATCGCCATCGCAACTCATGCTCAAAGCGCCTGTTGTTGTCGTAGTTGAGGCAAAAAAGGAGAATATCAATGGAGCGTTAGGACAATGTATTGCGGAAATGTGGGCAGCGAAACTCTTCAATCAGCAACATCAAAATGATATTTCTGTAATTTATGGAGCCGCCACCACTGGCAATGATTGGAAGTTTTTGAGGCTATGCGATCGCCTTGTGGAGATTGATTTAACTGAGTATCAACTCAGCAATGTCGATAAAATTCTGGGTATTCTTTCTCTCTCTTTTCAATAATTTTAAACTGGACAACTCTAACCATGACTACTCAAATTGTTACTCAACTTCCCATTCCCGCTTTCTTTGATCGCCACAAAGTCGGATCGGTATGGCGTGTTCCCTATCAAGATCGGGCTAATCAAGCCGAAGCATGGGCAAAACAACATGGTATCGCCCCTGCCGCTAAGGATCGCAAGAAAATTTGTCTAATGGCGATCGATGTGCAGAATACCTTCTGTATTCCTGACCATGAGCTATATGTCGGCGGTCGATCTGGTACTGGTGCGATCGAGGATAATGTGCGGCTGTGCGAATTTATCTATCGCAACCTGCACCACATCAGCGAAATCGCGCCCACGATGGACACTCATACCGCCATGCAAATTTTCCATCCGATCTTTTGGGTGAATGACGCAGGCGAACATCCCATTCCCAATGCGACATCGATCACCTTAGAAGATGTCCAAAAGGGTAAATGGAAAGTAAATCCCGCGATCGCCTATAGTCTCGCCAAGGGTAACTACATGGCAATCCAGCGCCACGCTTTGCACTATGTGCAGAAACTCAGCGATGACGGCAAGTTCCCACTTACGATTTGGGCTTATCACTCAATCCTCGGCGGCATCGGTCACGCCCTAGTTTCGGCGGTTGAAGAAGCAATGTTTTTCCATAATATTGCGCGTCATAGCCAAACTAACTTCGAGATTAAAGGCGGCAATCCTCTTACGGAGAACTATTCTGTGTTGCGTCCTGAAGTGATGGATGGAGCCGATGGCAGACCGATCGCCCAGAAGAATACCCGCTTCTTGCAAAGGTTACTGGAATTTGATGCCGTAATCATTGCGGGGCAAGCCAAGAGCCATTGTGTGGCATGGACAATTCAAGACTTGCTCAGCGAGATTCTTGCCCATGATCCTACACTTGCGAAGAAGGTCTATCTACTCGAAGATTGTACTTCGCCTGTGGTCGTTCCTAATATTGTGGACTACACCGATCAAGCGGATGCTGCGTTTCAACGCTTTGCGGATGCAGGTATGCATTTGGTCAAATCTACAACGGCAATGAAGACTTGGGTAGATCTTAGCCTTGCTTAAAGAGATGTAATGCGCGAAGCGCATTACATCTCTCAATAAAATTGAGTTTTAAGAGGTCAATCCTATGATGAGCATCAATCTTGACTATGAAACAGAAAAATATCTAGTTATCCCAGTAATTATCCCTGTAGGGGCAGAGCATTCCTGCCACAATTCATAAATTTTGAGACTATCTCAATACAGGAATGCTCTGCCCGAAACCTCGCAACGCAGGGACAAAACCTCACAACGCAGGAACAATTTATCTGTGAAAGCAAAGAGGATTTAGCATTTGCGGATAGAGGTTTCTGCGAGATGTTATAGATTGTGGCGCAAATGCTAAACCCCTACAAATCAAATCAATATCACCAATTACCAAACACCAAACACCATGACTAACATCAACGATCTCTTCCAATCTGCATTAGATGACGGAACCCTTTCTAATGAATCTTTGCAATCACTGACTGTTTATGACCTCGGCGCACAAATTCAAGCAGGGCTTGGCATTCATGTTGATGATGTGATGTCCAGCGAAGTCGTATTAGTAACAGTCATGCCCGATGACTCTGGCTCGATTCAGTATTCAGGAAATGCTCAAGCCGTGCGCGGCGGACATAACTCCGTAATTGATGCGCTAACTTCCTCTCAGCAACAGGATAATATCCTGATTCACAATCGCTATCTCAATGGAACAGTTCTCTATCCCTACTGCCCGATCGCACAGGCGATTAGAATGGACACGAAAAACTATACGCCCAATCAAGGTACGCCGCTTTACGATCAAACTGTGGTGTTGTTGGGAACTGTGTTGGCAAAATCGCAGGAATTTTCGGATAATGGTGTGCCAGTGCGGACGGTGACGCTGATTATTACCGATGGTGATGATTGCGGCTCGGTGCGTCATGGGGCTAAGGATGTAGCCGCGATCGCCCATGATATGTTGCGGATGGAAAACCATGTTATCGCCGCGATGGGGATTGATGATGGTTCTACGGATTTTCGGAAAGTTTTTAAAGAAATGGGAATTCGTGATGAATGGATTCTCACACCTGCCAATAGTGATAGCGAAATTCGGAAAGCCTTTCAAGTCTTTTCACAATCGGCAATGCGGGCTAGTCAGAGTGCAGCGAACTTTAATTCTCTCGGTGGATTTGGAGGTTAGGCTCGTGGATAAACAAGGGGCTTAAGCCCCTTGCCATTAATCGATTTCGTTGGCAAATACCGTGGCGATCGCTTGCTTAGCATCAGTACGAAATTCTTGTACATTGACACGACTGAGTAGAGTTACCGCAATAATCATGACGACAGCTTCGCAGACAAACACAAAACTGTAGGCATAGATGGGAATGTTGAAAATTTGCTTGCCGATATCCAGTACAATTCCGCCTGATAGAGTAGCAACCCCTCTAGCGATCGCTTGAGAGAGTCCCCAAGCGCCAATAAAAGTACCTGCGGTTTCGGCGGCGGTGAGATCGAGCATCAGACTTAATGCTCCAGATGTGGTAATTCCAGAAGCAAAGCCAAATATGGTTAGGGCTATTTGCAATACTGGAATTTGTTGAGTAAATCCTGCGATTAGCAATAAGATGCAACTCCCTGAAACCATATAGCAGCCTAGTTTAGTGGAATTTTGTTTGCCAAGACGCGGCACAATTAAAAATCCCGAAGAACTTAAACCAATTAATGTCCCTGACCCAAAAGCAGCATTGAGTTGTGTAGTTTTACAAATACTCATTGCAAATACAGCACCTCCAAAGGGTTCCATAATTGCGTCTTGCATAAAAATACCGATAGTCATCATTAGCAAAAAGGAGAAAAATAAACCAGTCTGTTTGCTGGCTGTCAATACTTGCAAAGCCTTACTCAAATTAAGTTTATCTTGAGTTGCGGTAGTTCCATTAAGAATATGATTTTCCGCAACCCTTACTTTATAACGGGAATATTTCTGCTCAATGCCATAGGTAGCAAAGAACGCTAAAGCAACTACTGCTATTGGAATAATCGTAAATACAAAATTAACCGTGCTTTGTAATCCTGCGAGTCTGGGTGGATCGGCATAAATGGAAATATTACTGGGTGGAGCTTCTGAGCATTGCAATAATTTAGAAACGACGATCGCGCCAATCACGATCCCTACCATCAACATTGACCAGACGATCCCGACTAATTTTGAGCGCTCCTCTTCATCGGAGATGTCCACTAGCAACGCGGCAAAGGGAGTAGAACTAAAGCTAATTGCCATACCATACAAGGCAAACATCGCTCCTAGCAAAATCACCCATCCGTAGGTGATTTCATTCCATCCATTCGCATGAACGCTAAGTCCTAACTGCCACATTACTTGAGTGAGTATAAAAGCGATCGCCGCAAATACCACAGAGCCAATCCAGACATAGCCTGAACGGTGGGTTCCAAAGATCGTTTTGGCATCAGAGGTCTGTCCGAACCAAATGCGGGTAGGAGACACAAATAGAGGCATGGCAATAAACCCTGCGGCGAGGGTGGCAGGTATCGTCAGTTCATTAATCATCAGACGATTAAGCAATCCTGCAATTAACAAAGACATAATTCCCAAGCCCATTTGGAACAACCCGATCCGAAACATTTGAATCAGAGGTAGTTTTGGTGGTGAGTCTAAGTTTTCAGGTATATCCACTGGATTTAGCATCGTTAAAGGTTTGAATAAAAATTAATAATTTAAGTGTCTAATCGTTGTAATTATAAAACCCAAAAAACTGTGGCGCACGCGCAGCGTGCGCCACAGTTTTTGTTTTAGCAGTTATATTGACGGAGGGACTCGTACTACGGGTTTTCCAGTAGCGATCGCCTGTTCGACAATATCGGCGGCTTGCTTGATCCCGCCAGACTTTTGGATCGCCGTTTGCATCTTTTTGGCATTGTCTCTATATTTCGGTTGCTTCAAAACGGCTTCGATGGCTCTACGCAATTTGGGAACAGTGAGTTTCTTAACAGGAATTACTTCCCCTGTCTCTGTCCAAGCGATCCGAGCCGCTACACCTGGTTGATCGTTTGCGATCGGAATGGCAACCATCGGTACACCATGGCTTAAGGATTCCAAGGTTGTATTCAGCCCTGCATGGGTGATTGTCAGTTGGGCTTTCTGCAAAATTTCTAGTTGTGGTGCGTATTTGACCACTATCGGCTCACCTACAAAGGGAGGTAAATTATCTGGGTCAGCCGAACCACCTAGCGAAATGATCAATTGAACATCTAAATCTTGGCAAGCTTCAGCGATTTTGGTAAAAATATCTAGCAACTGATTTTGGATTGTTCCCATTGAGGCATAAATTAGAGTTTTCCCATTGAGTCTTTCATAGGGGAATGGGATATTGGGACGACTTAATGGATTTTGAAAAGAGCCTGTAAAATGGAAACAACTAGGCAATTCTTTACGAGGAAATTCAAACTCAGCAGGTTGCTGACAAAGTTGAGCTAGTCTGGAATAGCTGTCATTACTACTTTTGAATAATGGAAGATTCCATGATTGCCGATATTCGTTAATAGTCTGGGCAATCGGTTTGACGAGTCTATCTAGTAATCGATAACCAAGCCAATTCCGTAATCGAGCGAAAAAGCTGGGCGAATAAGCCCAGCCAAAATTCATTGGTGGAAGGGATTTTTCACGATTGATCATTAAAGCGCAACTGACACTAATAAATGGAATTTCTAGATGTTCAGCAACGGTGGAAGCCCCAAAAGCAACTTGATCGATTAGCAATAAATCTACTTCGGATTGACGAATGGCTTCTAGACCATCTTTCATCATTCTAATCGTACTTTGGTGAAACAATTCGACCGAGTAGCGAATTGAATCTAATCCACTTAGTTCACCCATTTTGACTAAGGTTGCAGGGGTAAAGCCCAGAGGAATATCTATTTCAGCATAGGATTTAAAATTTAATCCTGCGGATTCAGCTTTTTCCTTTGCGTCTAAAATGCCTATGACTGTTACCTGATGTCCTCTTTGCTTGAGTTCATAACCAAGACTGGTTAATGGATTAAGATGTCCTGTAGCAGGTACACTAATTATTCCTATATGAGCCATAGATTTGTTGATTTAATTTATAGATTGGACTTATGCAAGAGAAGGAAATATAGTGGCAATTCATGAATTGCCACTACGAAGAAATGAGAGTTTCAAGTCTTTTTGGCTTAAGTCACAATAGATTTAGTACCATAAGCATACCTTGCTTTGTAGTGAAATAAAACCCCCTGTAATTTCTGTCTTGTCTTATGCTTAGCCACTCAATTTAATATTTTGTTAGAAATTGATATCTTAAAAACAACTCAGATTCGTAATGATATAGCGATCGCAGCTTGAGTTTAGGTAAATCACTACCACCCAATCCATAACCCGTACCTGTAACTACCGTCATGTTATCCATCCCTCCCACAATGTGAGGTGATAGGGTCAGGAATAACTCATCGGCAAAACCCTGAGCAATCAGCGCATAGTTTAAACTTGGTCCTCCCTCAACTAAGAGTCTTTTGATGGCTAGCTTGTTGAATAGCATTGATAAAACTTCTTTTAAATCTATTTGATTATTCTGTATAGGAAACCGTAAAATATTTGCTTTTTCATGCAGCCATGATTCTATTAAAGTATCTTCACCAACTAGAACCATCCGTAACTCTCTACCCGCTTCCCAAAATCGATGTGCGTTTGGTAAATTCCCTGAATTACTAATCACGATCCCAAGGGGTTGTAGTTGCGAAAAGTTTTTTTGACGTTCGGCGAGTAATTCGGGTGGAATAGTGGGAATGAACGCATCTTGACGCAGTGTTGAACCACCAACTAAAACAGCGTCAAACTGCGATCGCAAACGCCTCATTAATAAGCGATCGGGACGCGAGCCTAAGCCTGTTAATTTACCTTCATGGGTTGTCGCTTTGCCGTCAACGCTAGAAACCATATTCAAAGCGATGTAGGGACGTTTATCTCCTTCTAAATTAGACAAAGCCACACCATCAATAGGAAAAGCTAACTCTTCAAAATTATAAATCTGATCATGGGTGCGATCAGGGGTGTGATCATGAGAAGAGTAGAGGCTGTTATACATAAATTCGCTGATCTATATTTTGGATAGTGTCATGAATTATTCTCCTGTAGGGGCAGAGCATTCCCACAGAAATCTACAATTTTTCAGATAATTTTAGATTGGGAATGCTCTGCCCAAACCTCGCAACGCAGGGACAAGTTAGAGCTTTGAGGGTGCGAATAATTCATGACACTAACGGAATAACGGTTTCAAGTCCTTTTGCGTAAGTCCTAACGATGTAGCAATACTTTGCGATCATTGATTGGCTGGAGCGGACGCGCATCCACCTGATAGAGTTTCTCGAAAGCTGCAATCTGCTCCTCAGAAATGGTCATCGGCTCCACAAAAACATTCCATTTAACACCCTCACTGCATGGAGGAGTTGTCAAAGAACCGTCATAACTGTAATAAGCCTTACCTCTAGGCAAGAGTGCAGTCGCATTGATCAGGCGATCGCTAACAGTATTAGTTTTACCTGTTGCAGGAATATTTTGCCAAACTTCTTCAATCAAAGGATTAGCTTTCCCCTTATTCAGCATGACTCCGACAACTGCAAGTTGCCCTGCGGCATTACGATGGACTAAATGCAGTTCCATTGCTGATGCTTTTGCATTAACGGCATGTTCGCTAGGCGTATGAAAATGGAACTGAAGCAGTGCATACTTTTGTCCGTCGATCGTTACTGTGCTGCCTTCGGCATAGTTAACTTGGATGGTATGACCATTATTGACCACGACCAATGGCGAAGGCTTGTAATCAAAGCTAATTTTTGCAGGTGTGCTAGCGATCGCATTTTTGATATTGATCGGAGATTGATTCTTGCCTAACTCACATGCTGCGAAATCCTTGCCAAGACTACCCCATTGAGTGGGATTTTCTGCCCCACCATAGCTCCAGTGTGGTGCGCCCTCACCAGCTAAAACCGATGGCGCTAGGGTCAAAAGACTACCTACGGCGATCGCCAATAGAAATCCGAGACTTTTTTTGTTCTTTTTCATTTGAATTATTAATTTATTTCTTCATTTCAAGGTAAATATATCTGAATCTAGCGCTCATTAAACCAGTGGGAAAGCTTAAATATTTGTAGGATACTTTAGTGCAACGAAAACGCACTGGTTCAGGAAAGCTTATGCTTTAAGCGATCTAATAAGTAATCATGGCTTTATTGAGTTTGGAGTGCAAGCCACTATAAAATGAACTCAATAATTATTTAATAGTTTACAAAAACAAATCAAAAACAAATTATGCTGCTAACGCCTGCTTTATTTGGTCAACTCGCACAAGCAATGGGCATATTTGTCTTAGTCTGCGCCCTGATTACAGGATTGGCTGTTGCTTTTAATTGGAGTTGGCGCTATCGAATGGTGGGCGCAACTCTATTCTCAGTTGTATTAGTGGTCGGACTTTTCTCTCTTAGCTTCGAGCCGATTACCCGTACAGCGACCCAAGGCTCCGTCCCGTTCAAACTTGTTTACGATCGCTTTGGTCCTCAAGCCACAATCGCCGTTGCTCCCACGATCACCCCTGAGCAACTCCAAGCGACGCTGCACCAAGCTAGCAACAATTTATTTTCATCTGGACGCAATAATCAAGGTGAATCTCAGTTGACAATTTATGCCAGAACTGTAGTGCATCTCCGCGACGGCTTATCCAAACCTTTATATTTGGGATTTGTCAAGCGATCGATGACATTGAGAGATGATCCCAATGTTGAAGTCAAGATTTTTACAGATAAATTTGCTGAACTGCCCCAAGTTTAAATCCCATAATTTCCGATCACAATAAAAAAGCGGCGCATTGCGCCGCTTTTTTATTGTGAGGCTTGGGGAAATTACATATCCCCGCCACCTGCTGACAATAAAAAGATGATCACGGGACCAGAAATAACGATCAAAGCTAAACAGGTTAATTGGAAAATTAGCTGAAAGTTAATGCTCGAAAAGGCAGAAGTGATGAAGTCCATGGCGGTTTTCTTAAATGTGATTTAATTAATCAAACAAAATTCTACAGATATTCTAGCAAGCATAGCTACTCAAAAAATTTCTGCTTGCACTTAAAAAATTATAGTTATTTCCTTGCCCGTTAATAGGTAGTGCTAAATGGGTAAGGATGGTCGGCGCTTTGCATCGACCATCCTTAGAATAATAATTAGTCTTGCGAAACGAGGCTCTCCTCTTTTGGTTTTCAAAAAGAGGCGCTATCATGTGGATTATCATCTCGATCATTTAAGAGTTATACCTGTGCGTCATCGAATTTGGTTGCTTGCTATTCTTGCTTCTGTTAGCGTTGGAACATCACCACTCCATGCTCAAGCCCTTCTACCCCATACACTACGGATTAATTTTGGTAACTTAGAAGAGCAGGCGCTCAACTTAGCAAGAGAAGCTGCCCAACTTGCTCAATTTGAGCAGTACGATCTCGCTTTGCCACGCGCCAGACTAGCCGCCCAGTTAGCACCCAAGGCTTATCAAACTCAAGGTATTCTCGGCAGCATTTATTTACGCAAAGAGAAATATGCTGAGGCGATCGCATCCCTAAGTGTAGCCAATGATCTCAAAAAAGACGAACCCACAATTTTATTTAGTCTGGGAGCCGCCTATCTCCGCAATAAAAACTATCCCGAAGCAGTTAGCATCCTCAAAAAAGGTTTGGTAATTGAACCAAAATCTGCAACTGCCATGTTTGATCTAGGCAATGCTTATTTTTTAACGAAACGTTACGATGAAGCCGTCACTGTCTACAATGATGTGCTGACTTTGGACACCAAATTTTGGGCAGCGACGAATAACATTGGATTAGTCGAGTATGAGCGCGGTAATGTCGATCAAGCGATCGCTAAATGGCAAAACTCTCTTAAACAGGCTGAAAAAGTAGAGTTTCTTGCTGCCGAACCAACCCTCGCCCTTGCTACGGCTTTTTATCGTAAAGGCGAAACTGACAAGGCGGTTAATTTAGCGGTACAGGCGATGAAAATTGATCCCCGCTATGGCAAAATCTCTTATCTCGTGGAAAATCTCTGGGGCGATCGCCTAATCGCAGATGTCCAGATTGTTTTATCTCAGCCTCAAGTCAAGCAAATTTTGGCTGAGAGCGATCTATCCACTCGTCAAGTTCCCAAAATTCGTCGCAATTAAACTTCGGGAGTGACAATTCGATAAACAAGCGGGGCAAAGCGCCGTTTGTTTATCGAGAAATTGCTTCAATCCTTGCAGATAGCCCCTGCTGCAAAAGACGTGAAACCTGTGACTCGGCAACGCGCCGATCGCTATAGGCTCCAATCTGCACCACCAAAACCCCATTTAGTCGAGAAGCAAAGGAATTTGGCACAAGCTGACGAACTTGAGCCACTGAGTTTGTTGACGAAACGGGAACCACCACCCGATAACGCGGAGGCGTTTGCGGAGTCATACTGGTATTCGAGAGGGGCGCAATTTGGATTGGCTGATTGACGGGTTCACCATTAGGAGGGAATGCTCTTACTGGACGTAAACTGGCGGTAATTTCAGGATTTGCGGGTACGGGTGAGTCAATACGCTTCGGCGTAATTCTAATGATTACAGAGGTAACAGGCTCGTACCAAAAAGAATTATTAGTTTGATTGCTGCCATTAGTTTGATTTGCGGCAAGATTCAAATTTTGACTAGCAGTTACGCTTTCTTGAAGTTGTTGATTAAGATTGACAAAGCGATTAGTTGATAGAGCATTAGTTGAAGTGGAACTCGCAATAAGCCCATTAATAACTGAGTTGGCTGGCGATCGCACATTTAGTAATTGCAATTTGCCTTTCACGCGCTTAATGTCCAATTGGTTGCCAATCACCGCGATCTCGTTAGAACTAACATTTTGTAGATCAAAATTTCCATTTCCCGCAAAGGTATTATTGCCATCATCGTTCGCTTTCCCTAAATCTGGGTTGGCATTATCGGACACCGTTAAACCATAACTACGATTATTAACAATCAAGTTCCCCCTCAAAACTGGCTTAGCCCTAGATTGAATTAGCATTCCATTTTGATTTTGCGTAAAAGTATTTTCAGTAATTTGTGGAGATGATTCTTGACGAATACTCATACCAAAAGTCGTTTGTTGAAAGAGATTACCCCGAACTTCAGGACTAGCTACGCCTTCGATCGCTAAGCCACTTGTGCCATTGCGAAAAAATTGATTTGCCGAGACAATCGCCGTTGATTTACCTGTGATTAATATCCCATCTTGATGATTATCGAGCAGAGTATTATTAGCGATCGCAGGACTGGCATTCTCAATCCATATTCCATAGCCTCTAGAATTAGGATTAGTTACAGTCACGCCGCGCAGTTCACTACGATCAGCAAGGGCGATCGCCACATTTTGAGTAAATCTCGATACCGATGATAAAGTTCCCCCACCGACAATCGCAATTCCTTTCCCCTTATCCGCTTCATTGCCCCGCAATGTCAAATTTGAACGTAAACGAATAGGGAACTGCTCGCCTGTGTTATTGCTATAAATCCCATTAGCTAGTTGAATAATTGTGATTACTTCAGGCTGAGCGCGGCTAATCGCATAGCTAATAGTTTTAAATGGGGCAGCGTTACTACCTTGTTCAGGGCGATCGCTACCTGTTTGAGGGTTTACATAAATGATGTTTTGGGGTTCTGTGCTTTTGGGGGATGTTTGTGCGATCACTGGTATGGCTGCGGTTATATAGGGACAAGCGATCGGAATCAAGTAAATTAAACCCTGAAATCTTTTTAATATGCCCATTATGTTAGATACCCATTTCAAAACCACCCTTCAGGATCATAAAGTACCTTAAGTTCCAGACTATTGCAAGATAAGATCTTCCAAGTAAATAATTAGATGGGTACGACTTATCAGATGAAAAGATAAAGGATTATAATCGGGTTAATCCATATCAACATCAGTATCGCAGGCAATTGGCATAGGTTATGATCGCATCATCACAAATCCCCGCTACAGTACTTACAGGCTTCCTCGGAGCAGGTAAAACCTGCTCCGAGGAAGCCTGTAAGTACTGTAG
>Ga0194061_1001659_pt1 | contig 12725 bp, 9 predicted proteins | sample SepL2221m_MetaG_FD_163423 | JGI IMG/M metagenome (GOLD analysis project Ga0194061, IMG submission 163423) | Anoxic zone freshwater microbial communities from boreal shield lake in IISD Experimental Lakes Area, Ontario, Canada - Sep2016-L224-21m | ecosystem: Environmental > Aquatic > Freshwater >...
CAACAGCGCACCCGACACCAGCACCGCCTGCGCGCGCGAATGCTCCAGCATAAAGGCGTAGTCATCTGCCGTCAGCAGCGTGTTCACTGCCACGGGCACCACACCCGCGTACATGGCGCCCAGAAAGCCCACCGGCCAGTCGTTGCAGTCGTGCATCAGGAGCAACACGCGCTCCTCGCGCTTGATGCCCAGTGCGCGCAAGCCCGCCGCCACGCGGCGTACCCGCTCGTCGAGGTGGCCGTAGGTCAGCGTGCCCTGGTCATCGACGAAAGCCGCTTTGGTGGCACGCCCGGTGTTGCAAGCCAGCAGGTGCTGGGCGAAGTTGAATACGTCGTCCGGTGGCGGAACTGTGGGCGCCTCGGGCGCTGGTGTGGATGTCTGCATGGTAGTTCCGGCACTGAGTTCCGCAATCTGCTCGTGAAATCGGGTGGGTGACATGGTGCGGGCTCCGAGGTGACTGTTGCGCTTGCAATATTCAATAATATGAATTATTGTGCAAGTACTAACCATAAAGTTTCCGCTACACCATGTCAAGCACTATATTGCACGAATCCGGGTTAGCACCTAGTGCGCCTGATCGCGAAAGCGAGGGCACTCCACCACTGGACAAAGCTACCGAAGTAGCCGATACCGGCGAGAAGAACCCTTTTTTGGCAGGCCTGGGCGACCGGGTGCGGGCGCTGCGGGCGCGCAGGGGCATGACGCGAAAGGCCCTGGCATCCATCGCCGATGTGTCCGAGCGGCACCTGGCCAATCTGGAATATGGGGTGGGCAATGCTTCCATCTTGGTGCTCTTGCAGGTGGCCGGTGCGCTTCAGTGCTCGCTGGGGGAACTGATTGGCGATGTAACCACCTCGTCGCCCGAGTGGTTGCTGATCCGCGAATTACTGGAGCAACGCGACGACGCCACTCTGCAGCGCGTGCGCATCGCCATTGGCGAAATGCTGGGCACGGGCGGCGGCAACGCGGCGCTAAGCCCGCGCATCGCGCTGATTGGTCTGCGAGGCGCAGGCAAGTCCACACTGGGGCAAATGCTGGCCGACGACCTGGGTTTTCCCTTTGTGGAACTGAGCCGCGAGATCGAGAAGTTTGCCGGCTGCAGCGTGTCCGAAATCCAGGCGCTCTATGGTGTTAACGCCTACAGGCGCTACGAGCGGCGGGCCCTGGAAGAAGCCATCCAGATCTACCCGGAAGCCGTCATTGCGACTCCTGGCGGCCTGGTGTCGGACGCCGCCACCTTCAACCAGTTGCTAGCCCACTGCACCACAGTCTGGCTACAGGCCGACGCAGAGGACCATATGAAACGTGTGACAGCCCAGGGCGACTTGCGCCCCATGGCCGCCAGCAAGGAAGCTATGGAAGACCTGAAAGGCATCCTCACCGGACGTGCGGCCTTCTATTCCAAAGCCCAGTACAAGCTCGACACCAGTGCGCAGCCGCTGGAGCCAACTTTTGTGGCCCTGCGGGCCATGGTCCGAAAGGTTCTTCAGGTGGCGGTTTGAAATATTTCGAAAGATGCATAAAAATGCATTGACCCGGCTCCTAAATATGCATTATTATGCATGTATTAGCGCCGAACATTGCGTTTGATGCTTCAAACCCAGGAGAGCAGCCCGTGAACAGCCCCATCCGTGTCGAATACCAAACCAACCCTTCCCAGTACAAACACTGGAAGCTCGAATTCAATGGCCCGGTGGCCACCCTCAAGGCCGACTTTGACGAAAACGCCGGCCTGCGCCCCGGCTACAAGCTCAAGCTCAACAGCTATGACCTGGGAGTGGACATCGAGCTGAACGATGCCATTCAGCGCATCCGCTTTGAACACCCCGAAGTCCGCACCGTGGTCATGACCAGTGCCAAGGACCGCGTGTTCTGCTCCGGCGCCAACATTTTTATGCTGGGCGTCAGCAGTCACGCGTGGAAGGTGAACTTCTGCAAGTTTACGAATGAAACCCGCAATGGTCTGGAAGACTCGTCCACCCACAGCGGTTTGAAATTTCTGGCAGCCGTCAACGGTGCCTGCGCCGGTGGCGGCTACGAGTTGGCCCTGGCCTGCGACGAAATCATTCTGGTTGATGACCGCTCCAGCGCGGTGAGCCTGCCCGAAGTGCCGCTGCTGGGCGTGCTGCCCGGCACCGGCGGACTGACCCGCATCACCGACAAGCGCCACGTGCGCCACGATCTGGCCGACCTGTTTTGCACCAGTGCCGAAGGCGTGCGCGGTGATAAGGCCGTGGCCTGGCGTCTGGTGGATGCGGTTGCCAAACCGGCGGTCTTTGCCCAGAAGGTCCAAGAGCGCGCACTGGCGCTGGCCGCCCAGAGCGACCGCCCGTTGGAGGCCAAGGGCGTGGCGCTTGCACCGCTGCAACGCACGCTGGAAGCCGATGCACTGCACTACCCCAACGTGACCATCGAAATCGACCGCGCCAAGCGCACCGCCACCTGGACCGTGAAAGGTCCCACCGGCGCGCAGCCCACCGACATCGCCGGTATTGAAGCTGCGGGCGCAGCGTGGTACCCACTGGCAATGGCACGCGAGTTGGAAGACGCCATCCTGCAGATGCGCACCAACGAAACCGAAATCGGCACCTGGCTGATCAAGACCGAAGGCGATGCCGCCGCCGTGCTGGCAATGGACGCCACGCTGCTGGCCAACAAGAGCCACTGGCTGGTGCGCGAAACCATTGGCCTGCTACGCCGCACGTTCAGCCGCCTGGACGTGTCCTCGCGCAGTCTGTTCGCCTTGATCGAGCCCGGCTCGTGCTTTGCCGGCACCTTGCTGGAACTGGCCCTGGCCTGCGACCGCAGCTACCAGCTGGTGCTGCCAGATGACGCAGCACGCACACCGCGCATCACGATGACAGAAGCCAACTTTGCGCTGTACCCCATGATTACCGGCCAGAGCCGCCTGGGCCGCCGCTTCTACGACGAAGAGCCCGCGCTGGACGCTGTGCGCGCCAATATGGGTCAGGCGCTGGACGCCGACGCGGCCTTTGCCATCGGTCTGGTGACCTCCAACCCCGACGACATCGACTGGGCCGACGAAGTGCGCATTGCTGTTGAAGAACGCGTATCGATGTCACCCGATTCACTGACCGGCCTGGAAGCCAACCTGCGCTTCAACGGCCCGGAAAACATGTTCACTCGCATCTTTGGCCGCCTCACCGCCTGGCAGAACTGGATCTTCCAGCGCCCCAACGCCGTCGGTGAAAAAGGCGCCCTCAAGGTGTACGGCAAGGGTGAGAAGGCCGTATTCGACTGGAATAGGGTCTAGCCCCCGTATTCATTGCGCAAGCAGCTAGCATTTTTATAGCAAGTATCCACTGGAGACAAGCATGAGTTCAATCACCTACAGCGACAAGATTCCCAACAACGTCAACCTGAGCGAAGACCGCACCCTGCAACGCGCGCTGGAGCAGTGGCAGCCCAACTACCTGAAATGGTGGGGCGACATGGGACCTGACGACTCGCAGAATTTTGACGTCTACCTGCGCACCGCCGTCAGCGTCGACCCACAAGGCTGGGCGCAGTTTGGCCACGTGAAGATGCCCGACTACCGTTGGGGCATTTTTCTGAACCCGGCCGAGAAGGACCGCAAGATCCACTTTGGCGACCACAAGGGTGAAGACGCCTGGCAAGACATTCCCGGCGAGTACCGCGCCAATCTACGCCGCATCATCGTGACCCAGGGCGACACCGAACCTGCATCCGTGGAGCAACAGCGCCACCTGGGCCTGACCGCGCCCAGCCAGTACGACTTGCGCAACCTGTTCCAGGTGAATGTGGAAGAAGGCCGCCACCTGTGGGCCATGGTCTACCTGCTGCACAAGTACTTTGGCCGGGATGGTCGCGAAGAAGGTGAAGCCCTGCTGGAGCGCCGCAGCGGCCAGCAGGACAACCCCCGCATCCTGCAGGCCTTCAACGAAGAGACGCCCGACTGGCTGAGCTTCTTCATGTTCACCTACTTCACCGACCGCGACGGCAAGTTCCAACTGTGCGCCCTGGCCGAAAGCAGTTTCGACCCGCTGGCGCGCACCACCAAGTTCATGCTGACCGAGGAAGCGCACCACATGTTTGTGGGCGAGTCCGGCATCTCTCGCATCATCCAGCGCACCTGCCAGGCCATGAACGAGATGAAGACCGACGACGTGACCAAGCTGCGCGCGGCTGGTGTCATCGACCTGCCCACGTTGCAGCGCTACCTGAACTTCCATTTCAGCGTCACCATTGACCTGTTTGGCGCGGATGAGTCCAGCAACGCCGCCACCTTCTACTCCACCGGCCTCAAAGGTCGCTTTGAGGAAGGCAAGCGCATGGACGACCACGTGCTCAAGGGCAGCACGTACAAGGTGCTCAATGTGCAGGGTGGCCAGCTGGTCGAGAAGGAAGTGCCGATGCTCAACGCGCTGAACGAAGTGCTGCGCGACGACTACATCAAGGACTCCATTGGTGGCGTCGAACGCTGGAACAAGGTGATCGAGAAGGCTGGTATTCCGTTTCGCCTGAAGACACCGCACAAGGCATTTCACCGCAACATCGGGGCCTTGTCTCAGACCAAGATCTCACCGGATGGCCGCGTGCTGAGTGACGCCGAGTGGAAAGCCCATGTGGACAACTGGCTGCCCAATGATGCCGACCGCGCCTTTGTCGGCAGCCTGATGGGCCGTGTGGTCGACACTGGCAAGTTTGCCAACTGGATCGCGCCGCCCATGATGGGCATCAACCGCCAGCCAGCGGACTTCGAATACGTGCGATTCAACTGACGCTGGAGACCGTCATGGACATGAGCGAAACGCAAGCCATCCGTCAGCACGTCATCGACCCCGAGATCTGCATCCGCTGCAATACCTGCGAAGCGATCTGCCCGGTGGCGGCCATCACCCACGACGCACGCAACTACGTGGTGGATGCCGAGAAGTGCAACCTCTGCATGGCCTGCATCGCCCCGTGTCCGACGGGCTCCATTGACAACTGGCGCACCATGTCCCGCGCCAGTGCCTACAGCGTGTCAGACCAGTTCGGCTGGGATGAGTTGCCTGCCGAACTGACGACGGAACAGCTGGCCGCGCAAGGTTTGACAAGTGACGCGGCGCCCGCCGAGCTGCCCGTGGCGCCAGTGTTGACAGCCGCGGCCAGCGGAGAAACCAGCTTCCAGAGCGCGCAGTACGGCGCCACGCTGCCGCCCTGGTCGGCAGCACATGCCTACACCAATCTCTATGGACCTAAATCCAGTGAGAAGACGATCACCGCCACGGTGGCCGGCAATGTGCGGGTGACAGCCGTGGGGCATGAATACGACACCCACCACATCGTGCTGGATTTTGGAGCCATGCCGTTTCCGGTGCTCGAAGGCCAGTCCATAGGCATCCTGCCACCAGGTATGGACGCCAGTGGCCGCGCCCATCACGCCCGGCAATATTCCATTGCCAGCCCGCGCAATGGCGAGCGCCCCGGCTACAACAACCTGTCATTGACCATCAAGCGCGTGCTGGAAGACCCGCTGGGTCAACCCCTGCGCGGCGTCGCCTCCAACTACATGTGTGATTTGCAGGTGGGTGATAAGGTGCAGGTGATTGGCCCCTTTGGTGCCAGTTTCCTGATGCCCAACCACCCGCGATCCCACATCGTGATGATCTGCACTGGCACCGGCAGCGCGCCGATGCGGGCGATGACCGAATGGCGGCGGCGCTTGCGTCAGTCGGGCAAATTTGAGGGCGGGAAGCTGATGCTGTTCTTTGGTGCCCGCACCAAGGAAGAGTTGCCCTACTTCGGGCCGCTGCAAAGTTTGCCCAAGGATTTCATCGACATCAACTTCGCCTTCTCGCGCACACCGGGGCAACCCAAACGCTATGTGCAGGACCTGATGCGCGAGCGTGCTGCCGATCTGGCTATCCTGCTCGCCGACCCCAACACCTACTTCTATGTGTGCGGCCTCAAGAGCATGGAAGACGGCGTTGTTCTGGCACTGCGCGATGTGGCTCAGCAGGCCGGCCTGTCATGGGACAGCGTGGGTGCGGCGCTCAAGTCAGAAGGGCGTTTGCACCTGGAGACGTATTAGCTACCCAGCCCGATGGGAGCGGGTGCCAGCGACACGATGCGGGTGAAGAGGCGATCATAGACCGGGTCCCGTGGGTATTTGCCGGTGAGGGGGTCGCAGTTGGTGGCAAAGGCAGCATCCAGCTCATCCCAATCGGAATCACTCAACACCTTTTGTGCAACCGGCAGAATCACCGTTTCTTCCAGCCGCATGTGTTCCAGATAAAACGCAAGGTAGCGTTTTGCCGCAGCGTCAAAAGCGCCGCGCCGGGCGTCACCAATCAGTTCCCAAGCCAGCAGCAAATGCTGCAATTCGCGTACGGCCGATTCGCCATGCTGGTGGTCTTTTTCCAGCTTGTCGATGGCCTCACGGGTCTCGGGCGCCAAGCGTGCGACTGGCGGAAACAGCAGTTCGGATTCCTTGGTGTGGTGCAGACGTTCCGGGAACTCGTCGATGTAGAACAACATCGCGCGCAACACGTCGAAAAAGTTCTCGGGGGCGTTGCCTGGACCACGGTCCACCATCATGCCAATGGAACGCAGCATGGCCGACAAGGCATCGTGCTCGTCGTGAATAATTCGCAGGCTTTCACGCGACATAGAATGTCTCCCAGGTTGGAATATAGTGACATATCATAACTAAAAAAGGCCGTGTCAGGATACACATTTCCGCACAACACCCCCGGGGAAAACCCGGGGCTAACACGGTTGTACACCAGTCAGGCCTTCTTGCCAAATGCCACCGGCAACGCCACCTGTGGCGCCACCCGCAGTGTTCAGGAGTGCTCGATGCGCACGTACTCAAAGTCCTTGGGCTGGTTGTTTATGCCGACGCGCGGTGGTGCAATCCAGCTTGCGTATTGACCAGGTGCTGTGCATGATTTCATTAGGGCGTTGATGAAGTTGTGGTCTTCGTCCACACATAGCCATTCACCCTTGCCTGCATCCCAGGCTTCTGCGCTCAACAAATCACCCGCCGGGCTGACGTGCGCCTCGGCAAACTCGCCGATCTTGCGGTTGAAGGCCTTGTGTGGTTGACTGAAACGAAAGGCAATTCCGGACTTTTCGATCACCTTGTTCCAGCGGTCAATACCACCCTGGCAATCGGCAATGTAGTCGTCCAGCAGACGGCTGTTGATGGCGCGCAACGCAGGCACCTCTTCGGTTACAAACTTGCCATCCACCACGCGCTGCACAGCGTAAGTGGCATCTTCCAGTTGGTGGTCGTCGTCCAGAGCGGTCTCATTGAAGCGGCCTTTAAGGCCGGTGCTGAACGCGCTGGCTGCGTTGGAAGAAATTTCCGAACCAAACAGATCGCGTGTGACCGACATGTGGAAGTTGGCCTTTTTTTGCAGCGTGGGCAAATCGATCACACCCAGCTTGCGGATCGCATCCTTGGCATTCGGGTCGGTAATGCCGGCAGCCTTCATGGCCAGGCAGGTAGCCTCGATGGTGCGGCCAACACCTGTCTCGCCGACAAACAAATGGTGCGCCTCTTCCGTCAACATAAAACGGCAGCTGCGCGACAGCGGATCAAACCCGGACTGTGCCAGTGCGGCCAATTGCATCTTGCCGTCACGGTCAGTGAAGTAGGTGAACATGAAAAAACTCAACCAGTCTGGCGTGCGCTCATTGAAGGCGCCCAGAATGCGAGGGTTGTCCTGCTGCCCCGAACGACGCTCCAGAAGTGCCTGCGCCTCTTCGCGGCCGTCACGGCCAAAATACTTGACTAGCAGGTAAACCATGGCCCACAGGTGGCGGCCTTCTTCGACATTGACCTGGAACAGGTTGCGCATGTCGTACAGCGAGGGCGCGGTGGCGCCCAGAAACCGCTGTTGCTCGACCGAGGCCGGCTCGGTATCGCCCTGCACTACGATCAGGCGGCGCAATAGCGAGCGGTATTCACCCGGCACCTCCTGCCAGGCAGGTTCGCCCTTGTGGCGCCCGCAGGGGATGGTGCGCCCTTCCTCCTTGGGCGCCAACAGAATGCCCCAACGGTATTCGGGCATCTTGACGTGACCAAATTTCGCCCATCCGCTGGGGTCTACGCCAACGGCCGTGCGCAGGTAGACGTCGGCATTCTGGAAACCCTCGGGGCCCATATCCTTCCACCAATCCAGATAGGCGGGCTGCCAGGCCTCTAGTGCGCGTTGCAACTGCTTGTCAGATGACAAATCGACGTTATTGGGAATCAGGTCGTCATAGCTGACGGCAACAAATGCGTCGCTCTGGATTGCGGCTACATCTTCAACAATTTCGGTGGGGTCGCTCATGGTGTCTCCTGCGCAGTGTGGAATGGGTTAACCATTTCGGTGCAATATTTTGCTCTTCTAAATGGATAACTGCATTTTTATGCTCTTATTACCGCGTGAATTTGATCTATCGCAAACATTAGTGGCAATATTATGCATATTTGCACAATGCAACCCAAGCTGTTCGACTATTTGTAGACTTTTTTCAGCAACTGCAGCAACGTCTTGCGCTCTGCATCCGTCAAGCGCGCCGTGCTGTCCACTTCCAGCTGCGCGGCCGTCTTCTCCGCGCTGCGCATCAGGGTTTGACCTGTCAACGTCAGGTGCAACCCCATTGCCCGACCATCTAGCGGGTGGGGTTGACGGACGATCAAACCTCGCTTCTCCAGTGCATCCACCATACCCACCAGGTTAGGCGCCAGGATGCCCAGGGTTGTGCACAGCTGGCGTGACGTGATGCCTGGGTTGTGGGTCACCAGCGACAGCACCGAAAAGTCCACAATGCGCAGCTCATAAACGGCCATGCGTTCCAGGAACACCTCAATGATCGTCAACGCCGCCCGGCGCGCGTTGTATCCCAGCAGCGTTTCCAGGTAACGAGTATTGACCTTGTCTACGTGAGGGTGTTGGGTCTTGGCGTCCATGACATTCAGGAGGGGAAACCACCAAGCATACCAAGCATACCAAGCCGATCAGGCGCTGCCTTCGACCCGCGCCGTGATGATGTGCATACGCATCGCAAATTCTGGCAACACCCAGTAGTGCACGGCATTGGCCGGCTCAACCCAACGCGCCGCAGGGGCGCCAACCGCATCTGCTTGTGCCGCATGGCTGATTTGCAGCCAGGCCCAGGACATCAGGCACAGGGCCAGAGAGCGCAGATAGTCATCAGCAACCCAATACAGCAGTTCGGGGTCGCCAGGCGCCGCCTGCGTCAGCCGCTGTGTCACCTGCCGCAACGCAGTAACCTGATCCAAAAATTGGGCGTGCGCAGCCACATGGGGAGCCAGATCGTCCGACAAAGTCTGCAATAGCGTGAACAAACTCAAACCCGCGTCGGGCATGACCTTGCGCACCAGCAGGTCGATCGCCTGAATTTCGTTGGTGCCTTCGTAAATCATGGTCACCCGGGCATCGCGGACGATTTGTTCTACACCCCATTCGCGCACATAGCCGTGTCCACCAAACACCTGCAAACATTCGCTGGCGCCGCTGAATGCCTGCGCAGTCCATGCGGACTTGAGCACGGGCGTCACCAGGCTGCACCAGCGCTGGGCGGTCTCGCGGCGAGCCGCATCGGGGTGGTGCTTGAGCAGGTCCAACTCAATAGCCGTGCGATAGGCCAGTACACGTCCGCCGTCGATCCAGGCACGCTGGGTGGACAGGATGCGGCGCATGGCGGGGTGCTCTGAAATCAGGTCAGGCGAGCTGCTCATCTTCTCCTTGGGCGCACGCATCTGGCGCCGCTCTCTGGAGTAGGCGTCGGCCTTTTGCCACGCGGCCTCCAGCAGGCCAATACCCTGCAAACCCACATGAAGGCGTGCTGCGTTCATCATCACAAACATGGCGTTCAGGCCACGCCCAGGCTCACCAATAATCCAGCCTGTTGCATCATCAAAACGCATGACGCAAGTGGGGCTGCCGTGCAGACCCATCTTCTCTTCAATGCGCTCGCAATGCACGGCACTGCGGCTGCCGTCGTCGTAAAACTTAGGGACAAGAAACAGTGATAGCCCCTTGGGACCGGGTGGCGCGTCGGGTAGGCGCGCCAGCACCAGGTGGACGATGTTGTCGGTCAGATCGTGCTCGCCACCCGAGATGAAAATCTTGGTACCCGAGAGTTGGTAACTGCCATCAGGCCGTGGCGCAGCCTTGGTGCGGGCCAGCCCCAGGTCGCTTCCGGCGTGCGGCTCGGTCAGGCACATGGTGGCCAGCCACTCACCAGTGGCCAGTTTTCCCAGGTAGCGCGCCTTGAGTGCATCGCTACCGTGGTGCTTGAGGCATTCGTAGGCCCCGTGCAGCAGGCCGGGCGCCATGGTCCAGCCATGGTTGGCGGCACTCAGCATCTCGTACAGCGTGGCTTCCAGCACCACGGGGAGACCCTGACCGCCGTCATCGGTGGCACAGGCCAGCGCGGGCCAGCCGCTTTGCCAGAACGACTGGTAGGCCTCGCGAAAACCCGGCGGCATGGTGACCTTGCCATCCAACCACTGGGCACCCACTTCGTCGCCCGTGCGATTCAGCGGCGCGACCACGTCACCGACAAACTTGCCGGATTCATCCAGCACCTGGCGCATCAGGTCAGGGTCCAGATCGGCATAGACGCCAAGTGCCTGCAACTGCTCGGGAGCCTGGAGCACCTGCGTAAAGATAAAGGCCATGTCGGCCGTTGGGGGTGCAAAGTGGTTCATGCTGCAACCGGTTTGCGCGCGGCACCCAGGTAGGTGTCGATCACGCGGGAGTCATTGGCCAAATCGGAGGCTGCGCCCTGCAGCCCAATCTCGCCCATCTCCAGCACATAGCCGTAGTCAGCAGTCTCCAGCGCGGCTCTGGCGTTCTGCTCCACCAGTAGCGTGGTGACGCCGGTTTTGCGTAGGGCCTCAATCGTGCGAAAAATCTCTTTGACCACCAGCGGTGCCAGGCCCAGGCTGGGCTCATCGAGCATCAACAAAGTGGGGCGCGACATCAAGGCGCGGCCCACGGCCAGCATCTGGCGCTCGCCGCCCGACAGCGTGCCGGCCAACTGCGTGCGCCGCTCTTTCAATCGCGGAAAAATCTCGTACACCACGTCTATTTGTTCGCGCCACTGCTTGTTGCGCAGGCGCACCTGGCGAAAAGCGCCCAGAACCAGGTTATCTTCGACCGGCATGGTGCCAAACAGCTCGCGCTTCTCGGGTACCAGGGCAATACCCAGCATCACCCGCTCTTCCAGCGACAGCGCGCTAATGGATTGGCCCTGAAACTCGATCTCGCCCTGCGCAGGCAGCACGCCCATCAGGCTATTGAGAAAGGTAGATTTTCCCGCTCCGTTGGGGCCGATGACGGTGATCACACTGCCAGCTGTTGCTGACAGATCAATACCATGAATCACCTCGGCACGGCCATAACCGGCACGCAGATTGTGGACGCGAAGAATGGGGGTTGTCATATCAATGGTTCTCAGTGTTCGGTGCCAAGGTAGGCGGCGCGCACGGCCGGGCTTTGCTGGATTTCTTCCGGCGTTCCCTGTGTCAGCAGCGTGCCGAACTCCATCACCACCAGGTGGTCGCAAACATCCATCACCAGGTCCATGTCGTGCTCGACCAGCAGAATGCTCACACCCTCGCCACGCAGTTGCCGCAACACGCCGGCCAGCGCTTTCTTTTCCTGATGGCGTAAACCAGCAGCGGGCTCGTCCAGCAACAGCAAGGCCGGATCGCTACACAGTGCGCGAGCAATCTCCAGCAGACGCTGTGGTCCCATCGCCAAATTACCTGCCAACTCGTGCATGGAGGCGCCCATGCCGATGCGCTCCAACTGCTTTGCAGCTTCCCGCATCAGACTCTGCTCTTCAGCACGGTCCAGCCGCAGCATGCTGGAGAGCGCGCCCTTGTGACCACGAAGTTGCGCGCCCAGAGCCACGTTTTCCAGCACCGTCATTTCGGGAATCATCTTGACGTGCTGGAAGGTGCGTGACATGCCGCGTCGCGCAATCTCGCGCGAGGGCAACCCACTGATGGTCTCACCACGAAATTGCACCTGACCTGTGGTCAGACCCAACACACCGGTGATCAGGTTGAAAGTAGTGGACTTGCCCGCACCGTTGGGGCCAATCAGGCCGACGATTTGTCCCGCGCTAATGGAAAAGCTGATGTCATTTACCGCCGTCAAACCGCCAAACTGCTTGCGGATTTTGTTGACCTCCAGCACCCTGTCGCCCACAGCAGGCTTGCTGCGCTCGGCCAACAGCGCGGCGTTCTGCCAATCATTTTTGCGCTGCGACTTGGGCAGGTAACGCCCCACCAGCGACCACATGCCGTCTGGCAGGTACTTCAGTACCAGCACCAGCACGATGCCAAACACGATCACCTCGTAGCTGCCGCTGGTACCAATCAGCTTGGGCAACAACACCTGCAACTGGTCCTCCAGCAGCTTGGTGATGAGCGCGCCACTGATGGCACCCCACACATAACCCGCACCACCCAGCACTGCCATGAAGAGGTATTCAATGCCCATCTTCAGGCCAAAGGGCGACGGATTGACCGTGTGCTGAAAGTGGGCAAACAACCAGCCTGAGATACTCGCAAACAGCGAGGCGATCAGAAAGATACCAATCTTGTGGCGCAGGGTGTCCACACCCATGGCCTCGGCCATTTGCGATCCGGTGCGCAACGCGCGGATGGCGCGTCCGGTGCGCGAATCCAACAGGTTGAGCAACGCGAAAGCACCCAGCAGCAC
>Ga0194061_1001660_pt1 | contig 12725 bp, 7 predicted proteins | sample SepL2221m_MetaG_FD_163423 | JGI IMG/M metagenome (GOLD analysis project Ga0194061, IMG submission 163423) | Anoxic zone freshwater microbial communities from boreal shield lake in IISD Experimental Lakes Area, Ontario, Canada - Sep2016-L224-21m | ecosystem: Environmental > Aquatic > Freshwater >...
GGGTAGCGCGATTGAGTCCAGCGCCACGTCCGCCGCGTTGCCCTCCGATTTTCCACTACGTTTGAGACTTTTTCTGCGCCGCGCGGACTCGACGAGTATCCGCCGCATGGCTTCCGCTGCGGCACCAAAGAAGTGGCGCTTGCTCGTCCAATGCCCACCGGAGCTGCCACCAGCCAGTCGCAGATACGCTTCATGGACCAACGATGTGGGCTGAAGCGACTGTCCGGGCGATTCACGCACCAGCATTTGAGCGGCGAGCGAGCGGAGTTCTTGGTAGACCACAGCCGACATCTCGCCAGCCGCAGGGACGTCTTGGGGAGGTGTGGCGTTCGGCAATGTGGAATGGTCCATGCGCCGAATTGAATCAGACCGGGCCAGGAATGCAAACAATTATCACGAAGTTACGCACAATTCACGCGCCACACAATCGCGCCGGTTAACCGTCTGTCACTGCGTTGTCCGCATTTATTGCGGACAGTCCTCATTTTTGAAGACAGTAATCCTTTGTGATTACCTACCGTTCCCGCCAGTGCCATAATCGCAGTGCGGATATGCTCGGGAAACGTGGCCCACTACGCGACAAGCCCAGCCAGATCGGCGGGAAGCGGCGCGGCTTCATTCGTGGCGTGGGCGTTCTCGGGCGGTTTTTGTGTGGCGGATATGTGGCGGGAAATATTGCTTTTTAGGTCTTCTTTATGCGCTTCGTAGCATATTTCGCCCGAAACGAAACAAGGCACTCCGTTTCCGGTAGTGCCTTGCTCGACAATGCTTTGCGCTTCGTTGCGCGGACTTGCTTCTATCGGGGCGACAGGATTCGAACCTGCGACCTCCTGGTCCCAAACCAGGCGCTCTAGCCAAGCTGAGCTACGCCCCGGCGCGCGTTGATGGTCACGTCGGTTGTAGGGGCAATGCTACGTCATTGGATGCGGATTGCAACACGAAAAGGCCTGAATAAAAATCTGGGAGTGCGTTTATGTTCAGTTCAGCGTCTCGTCCCGCGCCCGTATGGTTACCTCACTTGCCGATGAACTCGTCTCTCGTCACCTTGCCGTCGCCATTCTTATCGAAGCTCTTGAAGCGATCTTCGAGGTTGTCCTGACCTTTCAGTCCGGCTTTGTATTCTTCAAGTGTGAGGGACCCGTCTTTGTTGGTATCCCAGCGATCAAACGCTTTGGCTCGGACTTCTGGCGTGACGCCTTTGGCATTCGGCTTCAGTTCGGCAGGTTTGGATTCGCTTGGCTTTTCGGCTCCGAGCTGCTTGCTAATGCACTCTGGATTCGGATGAGCCGGTAGCTTGGCTTTCCAATCCAACGCGAGTTTCGACAAGCGGACGACGATCTCGGGATGTTCCTTCGCCACATCGACTGCTTCCGCTCGATCATCCGAGAGCCTGTGGAGTTCGACGCGCTTTGCATCGGCGGTCATCGTGAGTTTCCAATCGCCCTCGCGCACGGAGAGCCGTGGCCACCGGTCGGGCTCGCCTTTGGCACCCAGCCATTCCCAAAATATGGGACGCGTCCGAACGATAGCTTTGCCTTCAAACGCAGCGAGCAGATTTTCGCCGTCGCCGGTGTAATCCGCTGGAAGCGTGAAGCCGGATGCAGCGCATAGGCTCGGCAGGAGATCGACTGCGGTGAAAACAGTCGTGTTGTTTTTCGCACCCGCCGGCGTATGACCCGGCCAGCGCACGATAAACGGAACGCGCACGCCTCCTTCAAATAAACTGCGTTTATGGCCGCGAAGACCTCCCGTCTGGCCGATGCTGTAATAGGTGTCGTATCCGGTTACGTTCGCGTCAGGATCGAATTTGGCCGCACTCCGTTTCACTCCTGTCGATTCGGGGCCGTTGTCGCTTGAGAACATCACAATCGTATTCTCCGCCAATCCCTCTGCTTTTAGCGCATCAAGAATCGTGCCGACTGCATTGTCGCCATCCGTTATGACAGCGGAATAAACTTGCTTCTGCTCGTCAAGATGCGTCCAGAGTTTCATTGATTCGGGTGTGGGCACGTGCGGCGTGTGGCTCTCGTGAAGCCACGCGTTGATGAAAAACGGCTTGTCTTTATTGGCTTTGATAAAAGCCGCCGTGTTTGCCGCCGTCGCATGCAAATCAGCCGAGGGAGTATCTGCGCCACCGTTGAACACGGCTGACTCATCGTAGCCATAAGCCTCCGGCTTCGGAGCACCGTGCGTTTCCCGATTGGTCAAATGCCACTTTCCAAAATGCGCTGTGCGATAGCCCACTTGCTGAAGAAATCGAGGGAGTGTGGGCGCCTTCGGGTCCAGCCAATCAGGCATACCACGACTATGATTGCTCGCTGGCGTGGCGAAGTGCTCATGTACACTATACCTCGCTGGATAATTCCCGGTCATGACCGCCGAACGACTCGGCGAACACACAGGATTCAGAACATTGAACTGCTGAAAATCCGTGCCTTCACTCGCAAGCCGATCCAGGTTTGGCGTCTTCAGCCACGGGTGCCCATGACACGACAGATCGCCCCAGCCCCAGTCATCCGCGAAAATGAAAACGATATTCGGTTTCCGCGTTGGCGCATCGGCAGCGTAGACGTTCATCAGAGCCGAAAAAAGCAGGGCAGCGATTCTGATTAAGACATACTTCATGTCGTGTGTTCCTTTCACTTCACAGCTTTCTTATTCGCTTTCTTCGGCGAATCCGTTGCCGAAGGAGGAGTCCATTCCGCCGGCTTGGGATTCGCTATCGTCAATGGAAACGTATCCGCGTACGTGGCCATTTCTTTCGCGAGCAACGTGGTCAGTTCAGCGACCTTGGCCGCATGTTCTGGTTGGTCCGCGAGATTAGCCAACTCATGCGGATCAACGTTGAGATCAAAAAGTTGGGTGCGATTCACAAGCGGATAACGAATGAGTTTCCAGCGGTCGTCGCGTATAGCGCGTTGGCAGCCGAGGTAAGCCGTGTAAAGCACGTCGCGGACTTTCGTCTGTTTGCCCGTCAGAATCGGGACGATGCTCGTGCCTTCAATGCCCGCTGGGTTTTTCGCGTCGGCGAATTCGGTGAACGTCGGAAACAAGTCCAGCAGGTACACAAGCGCGTCGCTTTTGCCTTTTGAAATGCCGGGGCCAGCCACGACCAGCGGCACGTGAAAGCCGCCGAATTCATAGAGGTTTTGCTTGCCGAACAATCCATGTTCGCCAAGCGAAAGTCCATTGTCGCCGCTGAAAATAATGATCGTGTTGTCCCACTGGCCACCCGCTTTCAATTCCGCAAAGATGCGTCCGACGTGATGATCGAGACCCGTGACGCAAGAGTAGTAGTCGGCGTTTTGCTTCTTGGTATCTTCAGACGTACGCGGCCAAGGAGCGAGCTTTTCATCGCGCACAGTCATATCGCCATTGTCGAATGGATGCTGCGGCATGAACGCGGGCGAAAGTGGAATTTTGGTCGGATCGTAGAGTGCGTGAAACTGCGGTTCTGCGGATCGCGGATCGTGCGGGACCGGCGGTGCGAGATAAATATAAAAAGGCTTCGCTTCGTGCCGAGTCGTGCGATCCTTCAGGAACTCGATGGTGCGATTGGCCAAGCGTTCGCAGCAATGAGCGCGATCTTTTTCCGGCCCATTTCCGTGCGCATCGTCGATGACGCTCGTTTCGAACTCTCGCAATCCCGCCGGGAAACCGTTGCCTGCTTTTCCCATATGCCACGTCTGATAGCCTGCAGCAGCCATGACGCGTGGAAGAAATGTCGTTGGATCTCCGGCTTTTGGAGCGGCGGACTTGGCCCCGGGAATTCGCTGCCAGGAATGACCCGTGAGCATCATCGTGCGGCTCGGTGTACACACCGCGCCAACCATCGATCCCATCGTGTAGCAGTGGCTGAACGTCATGCCGCGTTCGACAAGCGTGTCGAGATTCGGCGTTTGGAGCAATGCGGTGCCGAGAGCATGCAACCCATCCGCGCGATGGTCGTCTGCGTGGATGTGGAGAATATTGGGCTTAGTCTTATCTGCCGCATGCGTTGGGAAAACAAACGCACACGTGGCAGCGATGAGGCAAAAAGCAATGAGCGATTTCATAGAGGAATTCCGTGATGTTATTGAGCTGATAATGTGGGATACACCGCTTTCCTACTCCTTCATTGCAGCGGACGAACGAAACTTCGGAAGCAACGGGTCTTGGGTCTGCTCCATCCATTTCAGCATCCCCGCGCGCATCTGCTTCATCTGCTCATGATAGGCCGGATCGGCACTCAAATTGTGCAATGAATTTGGATCCGCAACGACGTCGTAAAGTTCCTCAACCGTTCGATGCACCAGCACGTCCACGCGTTCGGCAATCGGCTTTTGTGTCGCGGCGGCTTGCTGCATGGCTTTGAATGTCAATCCAGCCAACGCCTCAGAATAGTAGCTGGTTTTTCCGTCCGACCAGCCATTAAAAATATACCCAAAACGAGAGTCCTGAACACAACGCATCGGATACGCCTTGCGCCCGGACGTATCGTTGTAACAGGTAAAGACACGCTCGCGACCGGCTTGTTTTTCGCCGTTGAGGACGGATAGAAATGACCGTCCGTCCGTATCAGGCGGAATGGGCATTCCTGTCGCTTCTAAAATCGTCGGCATGAAATCAATTCCCGAGATGAAATGTTCTCGGTCAACAACGCCCGGCTTCACTTTCCCCGGCCAGCGCACGAGCCACGGTGTGCGGGTGCTGGACAGGTAGCAATTGCTTTTGGCGAAGGGCATGGAAATGCCGTTATCACTGACAAACATCACCACCGTAGTCTCAGCCTGCCCGGACTCTTTAAGCGCTCGCAGGATTTCGCCAATCGTCTGATCACAGCGATGCACTGACGAGTAATACTGCGCCATTTCTTTTCGCACGTCTGGCAAATCCGGAAGGAATCCCGGCACGGTAATTTCATCCGGCGTATAGACTCGACTCGGTGACGGATACCCGAGGTTCTTCCGACCTTCGCTCCCAGCAAATGGCCGATGCGGATCGTGCGAATTGGCCATCAGGAAAAATGGCTGCCCGACCGTTTTCGCCTGTTGGATAAAGTCTTTGGTGAACTGAAAATATTTGGCGGGATCGCGACCATCACCCAACTCGGCTTGGTCGTGTAAAAAGTGCCATGGGAACTTTTCAGGTGGCTTGAGGTGGATCGCTTTGCCAAGAATTCCCGTCTGGTAGCCTCCTGCTTTAAGGACTTCCACCAACGTCGGCACACCCGCGCGAACGGGATAAAAACCGGTCGCGCCGTTGTGATGCGGATAGCGTCCGGTCATGATACATTCACGGCTCGGCTGACACACCGCCACCGTCACATGCGCCTGCTGAAACCACATTCCTTCAGTCGCCAGTCGGTCAAGATTCGGGGTGATATCCGGCACTCTGCACCCGGTGAATCCCGGCGAATCATAGTTCATGTCATCAGCTGTGATGAGCAAAACGTTGAGCTTGGAAGGAACCGCACCTTCACCAGCATGACCAGCCCGAATCATTATATGGAGCGCAACAGCGAACAACACACAGATCAACAGTGTCGTTTTGAAAGTGGAGTTCGCTTGCATATATGAGGCCTCGTGTTGTTCGGTAGCGTTTAAATGTTACGGCGTCGTCACCGTGATTTTCGCTGTGGGACACGCAGGACTGTCGGAGCGATCTGCAAGACCAGCCGCGATGACATCAGCGCTGCGCGATACTAATTTTTTGAAGACTTCCTTTCCGTTTGCAATCACCGTGATGGGCTTGTCGAGGTCGAGCAACTCATCGTTCAACAACAGTTCCACGTTGAAACCACTCATCGGCGTTCGCTTGCTTTCGGCGACATTGTCCTTCCCGTGCGTTCGGTTCCCATCTTTATTGCTTTCGTCAAGCGTGGCGACATCAAGCGTGATGGTGTTATCGTTCTTGTTCGCGACCGCATCAATTCGGATGTCGCCCTTCTCCGGCGCTTTGGGAATTGAAATCCAATAGAACCGATTGCGACGTATGCCATCCATTGTTTGGTTGACCCACACAATTTTACTCGGCCACGGCGTGCGTGTGTGTTTGACAATCCACTGAATCCCCTGTCCGTAATCGATGCCGTGTGCGCGCCCAGCTTGGACATTGATCGAATGCGTGTAGCCGTCTTTATCGAGCTCATGCAAGCGATCGAGTTCTGCGTGAAATTTTTGAGCCATCTGGCTGCGATCAAACTGGTTGTCCTTTTCGCCGACGTCGGTGCGGAAAGCAAGATTGCGCAGGTTTGCCGGCGGATTGCCGAGACCGACTCCTCCAGCCATGGCGTTGGCTCCGGCGAAGCGATCCGCCATGAACGGAGCCAGAATATCGGTGCCGTAACCGCCTTCCGAAATGCCCAGAATGTACACGCGATTTGGATCCACATTCCAATACTGGATCGCATGATTAATCACGGTATCAAAAGCGACCTGGTTGTGTTTGTGCCACCAGCGGCCCAGTCGATCATCGGCCATGCGCGGAACAAAATAGACACCGTCGGGCTTGTAATATCCCACCGCCATTTTCATCTGGGTTTGGTATTCACTCGTGTTGACCTCCCACGTGTGCGGTCCCGTTAGACCCGCTTTCCCACCGCCGCCGTGCATACAAATAAACAACGGTCGCTTATCCGTGCTGGCTTTCGTTTCGCGCAGGATCACTGCGTTCGGCATTTTGATTTCGCCCCCGAGATCGAGCGTGGAAGATAGAACTTTTACCTTCTGCCCCTGAGCCAGTTGCTTCTGGACGGAATCAAAAAGCTTTTCCGGGAGTCCTGATTTCTTAGCGTTTGTTTTCAGTGCAGTGAATTGTTCCGCGATGGACTTTTCGGCGACTTCCTTCGTGAGTCCTTCCTGGCTTGCGGCGCGCGACTCTATTAAGAGGGAAGAGACCAGAAGTATAACGAGAAGAGAAAGGGAACTTTTCAAGGCAGATTTTTCCTGTTCGATGAATGTCAAATCACGTGACAGAGCAATCACTAAAAACGCGATTGCTCTGTCACTATTACTCTTTATTACGCGTTCTCCAACCCCGCCAATTCCTTCGTGATCGCCTTCGCCAACGGCTCAATTGTCTTCGAACTGAAATCGAATTTGATCTTCGCGGCTTTGAACAATTCAGGCAGCGGACGCGAGCCTCCGAGTGTCAAGGCCGAACGGTAATTTGACACCGCTTTCGCCACGTCCTTCTTCGAATTCAACCACATCTGCAACGCGCCCAATTGAGCAATTCCGTATTCGATGTAGTAGAACGGCGAGCCGAACAAATGGCCCTGACGGTGCCACATGTAAGCGCGAGCGTCTTCGTAGCCCTTCCAGTCTTCCACGCCACCGAAGCGCTTCTGCAACTTGAGCCACTCGGCTTTGCGATCGTCGCGCGTGTGGTCGGGGTGCGTGTAGATCCAATGCTGGAACGCGTCAATCGTCGCGATCCACGGCATGAGGCCGATGATGCTTTCCAAGTGCGTGCGACGCGCGCGGTCGGCTTCGTCGGCGTTGTAGAATTCGGTGAGATGAGGAGCCGCCAGCAGCTCCATACTCATCGACGCCACTTCGCAGAATTCCAGCGGCGCGGACCGGTAGTACAGCAACGGTTCGTCGCGCGCGGCCAGCGAGTGAAACGCGTGGCCGGCCTCGTGCAACATCGTCTCAACATCGCGGTGCAGTCCGACGGCGTTCATGAAAATAAACGGCAGTCGCGCTTCTTCCAACGAGCACTGGTACCCGCCCGGTGCTTTGCCTTTTCGGCTCTCCAAATCCAGCAAATTCTTGCGACGAAGAATGTCGAAATCCTTGCCCAACGCGGGATCGATTTTCTTGAATATCTTGTGGCATTTATCGACCATCGCCTTCACGTCCGAAAACGGCTTAAGTGGCTCGCGGCTCTTCATATCCACCGCAGCGTCCCACGGCCGCAACACATCAACGCCCAACAACTGCTTGCGCCGTTTCTGAAGCGCGCGCGCTAGCGGGACCATGTGCTCCGCGACGGCTTTGTGATACGCTACGCAATCCGCCGGTTCGTAATCGAAACGATGCTTCGCTTTGAACGCAAAGTCGCGGTAATTTTTGAACCCCGCGTTCTTCGCAATTTTCGTTCGGAGCTTCACCATCTCATCAAAAATGTCTTCGAGCGCGTCGCGATCCTTGGCGCGGCGAGCCGCAATCGCTTCCCACGCTTCCTGGCGAACGGCGCGGTCCGTCCCCTCTAAATAGCGCCCGGCTTGTTGCAGCGTCTGCTCCTTGCCCTGAACCGTCACCATCATCGACCCGGTGATCTTCTGATATTTCTGGCTGAGCTTCGCGTCCTCGACTTGCAACGGAATATTGATTTCCTGATAGAGCTTGATTTCCATTTCAACACCGCGCATGAAGACCAGCCAGCGCTTCTTCGGCAGCTTTGTATGCAGCGGATTGGCGACGAACAATTCCTTGATCTGGTGCCAGTACGGCTTGCCTTTCGGATCGATATGTTCGACGAAATGCAGATACGATTTTTCGACCGCTTTGTCTTCCGTGTGGCAGGTCATATCGATGTACCGCTTGGCACTTTCTTCATCGAGCGCTGCGCCCAATTCAGCGCCATCCAGCACCCACTTCTCAAGCTGCGCGAGCGTTTTGATCGACGCGGCGGCGGCCAGAATTTTCTTGAAGAGCGGCTCGATCTGACCCCAGTCGCCAAGATCGATTTTGTTCGGAACAAACGTCCGCTTCTGCGCGCGCGGCAGTTTGGTGAGTGCTTCAATGGCCATGCAAATGTCTCCAATTGAGGGGATATAAATTTCGTTATTCGTATTGCTTCCGGCTGATCGTCAGATGCCGCTTCCACTGCGCGTCATCCGTGTTCGGAAAATCTTTTCGCTGGTGCGCGCCGCGCGATTCTTCACGCTTCAACGCGCTGCGCAAAACAAGCTGCGCACACGCCAGCATATTCTGCAATTCCAGTCCCGCCACCGAATCGAACTCTTCGGCGTAAACATACTTCTGCCAAAAATCGAGCATCTGCAACGCGCTCGACATCGTTTCGCCATCACGCAAAATTCCAGCTGAACGGCTCACCAGGCTCCTTAAGGAATTGCGAACGTCGTCCAAATCCAGCGGTAAATTTTCTTTCGGCAGTACCGGGCGGATCGCTTTGTGCGGGAACGTGGCCTGCGATTCCGCAGCTAATTTCAACGCTTGAATCCCCGCTTCGTGTCCGAACACAAGCCCGTCGAGCAGCGAATTCGACGCCAGCCGATTCGCGCCGTGAACTCCGACGCTCGTGACTTCTCCCGCCGCAAGCAAGCGTCGCACATCCGTCCGAGCGAGCATGTCCGTGCGAATTCCACCCATCATATAATGACACGCCGGACGGATCGGAATGCGGTCCTTCATCGGATCGATTTTGTATTTCGCTAACATCTTGACGAGATTCGGAAAACGCGTTTGGACCATCGCAGGATCGAGATGCGCCATCGTCAAAAAAACGTTCGTCGCTCCGGTCTCAGCCATTTCATGCGTGATCGATTTCGCCACGATGTCGCGCGGAGCAAGCTCGCCGCGCTCGTCATATTTTTTCATAAAGCGCTCGCCTTTGGCGTTCAATAAATGACCGCCTTCGCCGCGCACCGCTTCCGTAATCAAATGCCGTTTCGCTCCGGCCAAATACAACACCGTCGGATGGAATTGCACGAACTCCATGTCCTGCAACGTCGCCCCGGCGCGAAACGCCATCGCCATTCCGTCGCCCGTCGCGACTTCCGGATTCGTCGTCTCGCGATAAATTTGTCCAATGCCACCGGTCGCAATGATCGTAGCTTTCGCTTCAATCTTCAGCAGCTTTCCGGTCGCGTTGTCGAGCGCGACGAGGCCGTAGCATTCCCCGTTCGCATGCAAGAGATCGACCGCAAAATGGTTTTCAAGAATCGAGATGTTGGGATGATTGCGGATCTTTCCAATCAAGCTGACTTCAATCGCGCGCCCCGTTGCATCGCCATCGGCATGAATGATGCGATGATGCGAATGCCCTCCTTCGAGCGTGAACGACAGATTCCCATTCTCGCGGTCGAACGGCGTGCCCCACGCGATCAACTGCCGCACACGCTCCGGACCTTCCGTCACCAATTTGCGCACCGCATCTTCATCGCACAAACCGGCCCCGGCGATCAGCGTGTCGCTCAAATGTCCTTCGGAATTATCAGCGGGATCCAGCGCGGCGGCCACTCCGCCTTGCGCGTAATACGTATTCGATTCTTGCAGTTCACTCTTCGTCACAATCAAAACGGTCGCGGTCTCAGCCGCAACAATCGCGGCCGAGATCGCAGCGATCCCCGAACCGATCACGAGCACGTCCGGAGAGAGTGACGGAATCCTGCGCAGATCAACGTCAATAAGATAGTGTTCAATCATGGTTAACGTAGTGTAGGACGCGCGCCGGGTCCGTCCAGTTTCGAATTCACGTCACTTCCATTTCATGGCCCAACCATCATTCCGCCTGCGCATTGAACTCTCGACTGCTCGCTCCCCTTTATAACTGCCGATTGGACATTTATGTCTTTGCATTTCAGCCATTTATTTAGAAGATTCGCGCCATCGCGCCGTCCTAGAATTGCGTTTCCAACACTTTCTTTATCAAAGGCATCCACATGTCTCGCTTACTCTCGTCGCCCGTCCTCACCATCGTACTTGCCGCAGTCCTGGGACTGACCGTCTCCTATTTCATGCGCACCAAACCTGCCCCCACAACGCTTCCGAACACAATAACCACAACGTCCGCTCATGCCATATCAACTCCCCCCGACGCAGAACCTCCCCCCACTCCACCCCAGCCCAGCGAATCGACAGAGTTCGCCAAAATCGAACACCCGCATCTTCCAAACGTGCGCAAAGTAACCGATAAAATTCTCGCCGGTGCGCGGCCTGAAGAAGAGGAAACATTCAAAGCATTAAGTGAACTCGGCGTCAAGACGATCATCAGTCTCGACGGCGCGAAACCGAATCTTGAAGTCGCTGAAAAATACGGCATGCGCTACGTCCATCTCCCCATTACGTACGCACAGGTCACCGAGCAGCAGGGCAAAGAAATCGCCAAGGCGCTGATGGAAATGCCGGGCAAGATTTACGCCCATTGTCCGCAGGGCATCAACCGCTCAGCCGCCGCAGTCGCCACCGCTTGCGTCGTGAATCGCACCTTTACTCTCGAACAAGCCCAGCGGCTCTTGAAAGCGTTCGGGACCAGCAAGAACTATAAAGGGCTCGTCACGTCCGTCGAGAAAGCTCAAGCCGCCAAGCCCGGTGAATTGGAGTCCATGAAAGTCGAATTCGTCTCCTCAAAAAAAGTTCCGGAACTTGCCGACGCGATGGTCGGAATGGATCACAATTGGGAGAATCTCGTCCGCGAGCAAAAAGCCAAATGGGGCGCACCGCCGGACCATCCCAGCCTCGACCCCGCCGTGGATTCACGCGAATTGTACGCGCACTATTTCGAACTGAAGAATCTTGCATCGATCAAAAACAAGCCCGCCGATTTTCACACGACGCTCCACACAGGTACGCTCGCGACCCAAGCGCTGGCCGAAATTCTCCGCGTCAAACCCGTCGATACTCAACTCGCCGACGCCGCCCACGCTCGCGTCAAACAGTCGTGTCAGGAATGCCACAAAGCACACCGGGATTGACGCCGCAATTTTTGTGTTTAATTCCCTTCGTTTTCACGTATGATAGCCTCCTCAACTTCAGGAACCGAACAGGGAGCGAATCAAGAAAATGGGCGAGTACCACCGAAAGGGCTTCGGCCTCAAAGAAACCGTGAAACCCATGCTGGAGGCCGCATACGCCAGCCGCGTCGTGGACCTTCTGCGCATGAAGGGCTACCAGATCACCCGTGGCGGTCTGACCATTCGCCTTGCCAAAGAGTTCGGCTTTTGCTACGGCGTCGAACGTGCCGTCGATATGGCCTACCAAACGCGCCACCGCTACCCCGACAAGCGCATCTTCATCACCAACGAAATTATCCACAACCAGTCCGTCAACAAAAGTCTCCGCGACATGGGCTTCCTCTTCCTGTCCGGCGGATACAATAATGGTGAGACGTACGCCGACATCACCAAGGACGACGTCGTCATCCTCCCGGCATTCGGTGCGCCGGTGAAGGAAATCGAGATCCTCAAAGAAAAGAACTGCATCCTTGTCGATACGACCTGTGGTGCCGTCGTCAAGGTGTGGACCAGCGTCGAAAAATACGCGCGCGACCAATACACCAGCATCATCCACGGCAAATACAATCACGAAGAAACCATCGCCACATCCAGCCGCGCCGGAACGCGTTACTTGATCGTCCGCGATTTGGACGAAGCCGATTACGTCTGCGACTACATCCTCGGAAACGGCAACCGCGAACACTTCCTCGCGAAATTCGCCAAAGCCTTCTCGCCCGGATTTGATCCGGACAAAGACCTCGGTCTGCTCGGACTCGCCAACCAAACCACGATGCTCTCCACCGAATCGATGGAAATCGGTACGCATTTGCGCGGAGCCTTCATGAAGAAGTTCGGCGACGCTGAAACCAAGCAGCGCTTCCGCAGCTTCGATACGATCTGCAGCGCCACGCAAGATCGCCAGGACGCCGTCAACGCAATGATGCAGACGCCGCCCGAATTGATGATCGTGATCGGCGGATACAATTCGTCCAACACGACCCATCTCGCCGAAATCGGACATCACCGCAGCGTTCCGTCGTACCACATCGATGACGCAGCC
>Ga0194061_1001661_pt1 | contig 12723 bp, 10 predicted proteins | sample SepL2221m_MetaG_FD_163423 | JGI IMG/M metagenome (GOLD analysis project Ga0194061, IMG submission 163423) | Anoxic zone freshwater microbial communities from boreal shield lake in IISD Experimental Lakes Area, Ontario, Canada - Sep2016-L224-21m | ecosystem: Environmental > Aquatic > Freshwater >...
TCTTTCCGCCGTCTTTCGACAGCCAGGCATGCAGCGTGCTGTACAGCCCATTCACACTGCGCCAGACCACCGCGACCCGGTTGCCTGCCGCCAGCACGTCGGCGTGTTCTGCTTGCGGGTCTGGCAAGGCCCTGACGGATTCCGCCACCGGGCTGCCATCGGCGTTCAGGCGGGCATAGCGAACGGCTGCAATGTCTTCATTGCCTTTTTTGCGGATGCCAAACCAGACGGCGTGGTAGCCGCCGTCCGACGCGGCGGCCATGCCCGGTCCGTGGTGCGGGCAGGCGTCAAGATGCCAGTCGTCGAAACTGGCACGCACCACTTGCGTGGGCTGTTCATTTCCAAGCGCTGCAAAGCCATGGTCGCGCACATTGGACTCGAAGACATGGCGCCACATGGCACGCAGGTTGCCGTCCGGGCCATTGGCCAACGCAATGCGGCAGCACTCGCAGGAGTGGTCCGCCAGTTTGATGTCGGGGCCAAAGGTGGCGCCGCCGTCAATGGAGGTATTGCGGTAAATAGCCGCGCCCTGGTAGCTGGACTTTTTGCCGACTTTGGGGGCCAGTTCCATGTCGCGCTTGTCTATCCACAGCGTATGCAACACACCCTGCGGATCGAAAGCGACCGATTCAAACCGGTGGGTAATCTCCTGTCGGTCGGCGTGCACGGTATAGGGCAGCGAAAACGTCTTTCCGCCATCAGCCGAGCGCAGCATGCGGATCGCGCCGGTGTAAGGCTTTGCCAGCGGCTGGGTGTAGGTTATTACGGCCCAGCCCTGTGGCCCAAAAGCCAGCTTGGGGCGGTTCTCGCCATCAGCGGAAATAGCCTCACTCTGGGTCGCCAAAGTGCGCGGTGCGCCCCACTGCGTCAGCTTGTGGGCGGGTGCAGTTTGGACAAACAACTCACCCAGCACATTCAAACCCACCATCCACAGACTTCCGTCGGGCGCAAAGGCGACACCACTGGCCAGCTGCGCGCGCGGGGCGTGCGCAATTGCCGCCCCGGCGCACAGCGCCAGCACCCAACCCCAGAGAACGTTTCGCATACAGACTCCCATAGCGGGCGACACCTTAAAACCGCGCCTTAAGACCCAGACTGATGGTGCGCGGCATGGACAGCGTGCGACTCCAGGGCTGGTTGAAGGTGTAGGCATTTTCGGAGTATTCAGCATTGAACAGGTTCACCACACTGGCGCTCAGGTCCAACCCATTGCGCAATGGGTAGACCAGACTGGCGTCCCACACGGCCACTGCCGATTGGCGGTATTCCACCCCTGCCGTGCTGGTAGTGTCAATATTCATGGCACCAATATAGCGGGCCTGCAAATAGGTCTGCAGTCCGGCGGCAGATTTCCAGGTGACGCCCACACTGGCCACATCCTGCGGCACACCGGCCAGCTGCACGCCAATGGGATCGGTCACCACACTGCCCTTGCGGGTGAGCTGGGTGGTGGTGCGGGTGTAGGCGGCGTTGAAGCTCAGATCCTTGCTGGCTTTCCAGCGGGCATTGAGCTCCAGACCGTAGGACTGGCCGTCCTGATCATTGGTGTAAAAACTGGCTGATCCGCCACAGTTGGTCAGGTTCGCGCCGCCTGCAGCACATATCGTGCGAACCAGCTCCGGAGCCGTGGCGTAGCTGTTGACCTTGAAGGTGGCGATCATGTTCTGGATGTCGTACTGGTACCAGGTGGCACCGACCGACCAGGCACCGCCGTTGTAGTCCGCGCCAATTTCACGGCCCAACAGGTTTTCAGGAGCCAGGTCGGGATTGGCAATGGTGGGGCTGCTGGCGCCAAAGGTGCGCGTGGTGTTATTGAAGCCGGGTGCCCGAAACGACTTGTAGGTCGCAGCGCGCAAGGCAAAATCATCGGTCACAGAGTAGCGTGCCGCCAGGCTGGGGTTAAACCCAGTGGTGGTGGTGGCCGCCTGTGGGCCACCCGACAACACGCCCGCTGCCGTGGTGCGGGTGTTCAGCCGGTCGGTGTTGTCCCAGCTGTCAAACCGGGCACTCAGGGTCAGTTCCAGTGGCTCCGTTGGCACGATGCGGGACTGGGCAAAAATGCCGCTGAACGTCTGCTCCGCCTTGCCATAAGTGCTGCTGCTGAGGCTTTGCAGCGCCGTCAACGCCTGCGGGGCCGCATAAAAGAATTCCAGGTCTGAGGCCGACAAGTGCCGGTAGTCCGCGCCCACCTGCAGGCTGCGCAAGACGCCACTCCAGTCTTTGGAGTAAATGGCAGAGGCGCCCTGCTCCCGGTATCGCTGCGAACCGTATTGGGTGTAGTACTGCACGATCTGACTATTGACCTGGGCCTGCGTCACGTTATTGGTTGCAGGGCAGCGGGCACTGGAAGCAGCACTGACCTGCCAGTAGCAGGTGGCGCCGTTGTACTTTTCAAACTCCACGTACTGGGCCCAGGCGGATGCGGTCAGCGTTGCCTTGTCTTCGAGCTTCTTGACCAGGCTGGCGGATATATCGGGGTTGGTCTGCAGGTTGTTGCCAAACTGGTAGCTGATGTCCTGATCCTGCACGTGGTAGCCCAGCCGCACATAGCCTTGCAGGTCCGTCGAAGGGCGGAAGTAGGCCGTCAGCTGTGCATTGCTGTCCTGTGCGTTGACCGGGTCGCGTGCCGGGTAGCGCCACAGCTGGTCTGCCAGTACCGTGGTGTAGCCGCGGGAGTTCAATCGGTCGACTGTCAAGTTGAAACTCAGCGCATCGGACACCGCAAAGTTCTTGCTGAACGCGCCGCTCATGGTGCCGCTGGAGCCTGCTGAAAACGACGCCTCACCCGTGTTGTCCACTGCGCGTTTCGAGACGATGTTGACCACGCCCGCCACCGCCATGTTGCCCCACAGGCTGGAATTTCCGCCACGCACGATCTCCACCCGCTCAATGTTCGACAAGGGAACCTTGAACCATTGGGTGGTCAGATAGAACGGGTCGTGAATGGGGACACCGTCGAGCAACACCAGCACCTTGGCATTGCCCATTCCGCGCATCTTGGTCTGGTGCCCGGTGGGGTCGGTCTGGGGCGTGGGCACACCCGTGAAATTCATGCCTGGCACATCACGCAACAACTGGTCCAGCGTCAGCGCGGACGACTTCTGGATGTCGGCCTGCGACACGATGGTCGTGTTCAGCGGCATGGCCTCGATGCGCGCCTGACCGCGGCTCGCCGCCACGGTCACGGGCGCCAAAAACGCAACCACTTCGGTTGCCAGAGCCGTTTGCGCTTGCACCCCATTTGCAGCCAGCAGGGAAGCCATGACAACCGCTGTGCGCGTGTTGACTGTCAATATTGGTTTCATCTCAATCCACCCAAATCAATTGTTTGTTGTTCCCAGACTGCCCATGACACCCGATTCGGGCCCATACGCTTGGGAAACGGCCAAGCACAAGGCGAGGCAGGACAAGCCAAAGCACGCAGGTGCCTAAACACCTGGTCAATGGAGTTTCAGAGGGAGACGGGAGGTCCGCGCGCCGGCAACGGCGCAGCGGTGCGCGCAGCAATATGCGCGCTGGCAATGCCCTGCAGGGCATAGGCCAGAGGTTGGGCCGGTTCTACAGCCCAGTGTTCGACAGGAGGCGGAGCAGCCATGGATGCGCACAGCGGGCAGTCCAAGGTGTTGCTGGCGACTTCGGTGGCAGTGCCATCAGCCGCTTTGACCAGCACCTTCATGGCGCCAGAGCCCGTGCAGACCAGCAAAATATCTTGCGGCTTGACTATGGGCGAGGCCACTGCAACACCGAGCGACAACACGAACCACGCCAGCACAAGGCGGCTGAGGAATGTGAAATGGCGCAGGGTTCGCATGGGCTGAATTATCATCCAAGCGCCAGATCAAGCCTTAACCTGGGTCAATTCCTTGCCATGATGAACTACACGTTTTTGTCCGCCACCATTCTGCTGGTGCTGATTACAGACCCCGTTGGCAACATCCCCATCTTTGCCAACGCACTGAAGCATGTAGCACCCGAGCGCCGCGCCCGCGTCATCCTGCGTGAAATCTTGATCGCCTTTGCCCTGCTGCTGACTTTCATGTTTGTTGGCGAAAGCTTCCTGCGGGTAATGAACCTGAGCGAGCTGGCACTACAAATTGGTGGCGGCGTGATTCTGTTTCTGATCGCGTTGCGCATGGTGTTTCCACCACCCACTGGCGCAGCAGAGGATGAACAGATGGCAGAACCGCTGATCGTACCGTTGGCAGTACCCGCCATTGCCGGTCCGTCTGCGCTGGCCACTGTATTGCTACTGGTATCCCAGCAACCCGAGCGCCGCCTGGAATGGATTGGCGCACTGTGCGTGACCATGTTGGTCAGCGCCATCGTGCTGGTGTCGGCCGAACGTATACAGCGCGTCATCGGCACTCGTCTGGTAACGGCTGTGGAACGGCTGATGGGCCTGGTTCTGGTGTCGGTCGCGATTGAGATGATGCTGCGCGGCATCAAAACGTTTGCACAGCAGTTGATGCACGGCTAGGTTTATTGCTCAATCGGGTGAGCGCGGACCAACATAGACCAAATCCCTGGCTTGAGACGGGCTCAGAAAGCCCCGATAAATTTTGAACAGTGTTCCGTCCTTCTGCATGGCGACGAGCAATGCATCCCATTTGCGAGCCTGCTCCGGTGTGAACGATTTACGGGACAAAATCAGCGCCCCGATGGAGATTTCGTCATTGGGCGCCCAGTCTCGAAACACCACCTGATTTTGAAGGTACTCCTCTGACAGGTATTGCCTGAAAATAACGGGCTGGCTGAAGATGACACTCACAACGCCTTTGTCAAACAACCGAAAATTCTCGGCAACGTCGGCCGCCTTGACGATGCGGTCCTGCTTTTCCAGACGTCCGATCAACTCGTCATAAGTGGCCTCGTGCCGAAATCCGCGCACCACGCCCACACGCTCTGTCCCACTCACCAAGTCAGCGATGGAGTTGGGCTGCGATGCAGCTCCTTTGCGAATCAGCACCTGGTTGCGTGTCTTCAAATAAGGAAGCAAAAACGCATACGCCTTGCGTTCAGGTGTAGGGATGGCACTGGTTGCAAGGTCCAGGGCGCCATTCTGTAGCTCCGCCCAAATCCGGTTGCGGGGCAAGACCACGCGTTCAAACTGGCACCCGGTGCGGCTTTTGATGGCATCCAGCAAACGCGGGTCAATTCCATCGTCTGTGGTCGCCCGGTACAAGACACCAAACTCAAACAATGCCACGCGCACCGGGCGGGAACAATAGCCATCTACCGCCATCGCTGGCGTCACTATGCAGATAAACAATGCCATCGCAGCGGCCAACACTTTTGCAGGTGAAGTCATTTGCTTTGCACTCCTAACAGGTCATGTGCTCAGGTCCGATGAGGGGGCGTTAACCCAGTCAGCCCGCTTCCTTTGAGTATCGTGGTTGTAGCGTCGGTGGCACAACCTCCTGCTCGATGGCCCCAAAAATACTCCGCCCATCAGCGCCCTTCATCTCGATACGGATCGTATCGCCGTATTGCATGAACTCCGTGCTGGCCTGGCCATCCTGAATGGTTTCTATGGCTCGCTTTTCGGCGATGCAGCTATAGCCCTTGGGCCATTCGGTGTGCTCCTTTGCGCCAGTGCCTTTGGTCACACCCTTGTTGCTCACCGTACCCGAACCCACGATGGAGCCAGCGCGCACATTGCGGGTCTTGCACAGGTGGGCTATGAGCTGGCCGAAGTGAAACGTCATGTCCTCCCCCGCATCGCACTGACCCACTTTGCGGCCATTCCAGGTACTGGCAATCGGCAGATGTACGCGGCCTTTGAACCATGCAGCGCCCAACTCGTCTGGCGTTACTGCCACCGGGCTAAACGCTGTGGCGGGCTTGCTTTGCACAAAGCCAAAGCCCTTGGCCAATTCTTCCGGAATAAGATTGCGCAAACTCACGTCGTTGACCAACGTCATCAGGCGAATGCCGTCCAGCGCTCGGTCTGCCGTGCAGCCCATTGGCAAGTCACCGGTGATGACCGCCACTTCGGCTTCAAAGTCAATGCCAAACGCTTCGCTGGCACACACAATGGGGTCACAGGGGCCTTGCAGATCGTCGCTGCCACCCTGGTACATCAGTGGATCGGTGTAGAAACTCTCGGGCACCTCTGCGCCACGGGCCTTGCGCACCAGTTCCACATGGTTGATATAGGCCGAGCCATCGGCCCACTGGAAAGCGCGTGGCAGCGGCGCCATGCACTGCTGCGGGTCAAACGGGAAGGCGTGGCGAGCGCGACCGTTGTTCAGGCTGTCATAAAGGTCGTGCAACCGGGGCGACAGGTAGTTCCAGTCGTCCAGCACTTGTTGCAGACGGTTGGCAATGTTGGAGGCGTAGACGGCCTGACTCAGGTCGCGAGAGACCACGACCAACTGGCCATCACGTGAGCCGTCTTTGTAAGTTGCGAGTTTCATGCCGGAATTGTCGCTCTGATTTAAACTGGTGCGGTCGTTTCAGGTTCTTTCGGGGCCATTCCCCGGTCACCCCAAACATTCCCCAGCCATGCCGAACGCCCCACCCGCCAACAAAATGCCCTATCTGTCATGGAGACTCGTACTGTTGACGGCCGTGGTCTTGCTGGCGCATTGGGTGGTGTTGCGGGCAGCGCCTTTGTCGCTGGCAGCCCACGAAAGCCTGGACCCGGTTGAGGCCAGTTGGGCGTTTTCCACGCGCACCATAGCCATGGAGGCGCCTGCCACGCAAGCGGCCCGCACCATTCAAGGCCGGGCGACACCGCCCCCACGGGCGCGCATCGCCGCGCAACCTTCGCCCGCCTCGACGGAAGCCTTAACAGAGAACTTCAGCTCAAATCACAATCCTTCCCCCGAAGAGCATGGCGAAGTAGCAATCACAGACTTAGCAGATTTTGCGGCGCCAGAAACCCCTGCCTCAGATGCAGTCGTGCTGCTGGCAGACGCGAGGACCGCAACAGGCAAAGCAGCCGAGGCGGAGTCTGACGGCACACCTGTGCCCTCGACTAAATCCCTACCGGCCAAGGCGGTGCGCAGCTTTGTCATCCCGCCGCCGGCACGGCTGAAATACGACATCAAGGGTGAGGTTAAGGGCTTTCCCTACCATGTGAATGGTGATCTGCGCTGGGTGCAGGACGGCAAAACTTACGATGCCCGCATGGAGATAAGCCACTTCCTTCTGGGTTCACGCGTACAGACCAGCACCGGTCAGTTGACCAACTTTGGGCTGGAACCCACGCGTTTTGGTGACAAGGTCCGCTCAGAAGTGGCTGCTCACTTTGATTATGAAAAAAACAAGATCACCTTCAGTGCCAACACGCCCGATGTACCCTTACTGAGGGGCGCACAGGACCAGTTGAGCGTACTTGTGCAACTGGCCGCCATGTTCGGCGCAGACCCCAAAGGTTTCCCCCAGGGGAGCACCTTGCCCTTCCAGGCAGTAGGGCCAAGGTCAGCCGAGTCGTGGGTTTTTACGGTGGGCACGACGGAAAAATTGCAAATGCCGGGTGGCGACATCAATGCCATACGGCTGTGGCGGGATCCAAACGGTGAGTACGACGCAAAAACGGAAATTTGGCTGGCACCTGATGTGGGTTTTTTGCCGGTCCGCATTCGCCTGACCCAGCCAAACGGCGACTTTGTGGACCAGCAGTGGCGTGAAACCCTGAAGTAGGCGCCACGCCCTTGTATTCATGGGTGCGACTCAAAGTGATGCAGAGTGGAAAAGTGGTGGCCAGCAACTATTGGGATCAGCGATACAACAACTGCAATAACGGAAGACCTGGGGCGATTGAAATGCCGTCAGAAGTAGCCGGTTCTCGATATACTAAATTCGGCCGCCCGGCCGTACCCCTCACCACAAGGAGACTACAGATGAAACGCCTATTGACAATGCTTGCAGCTACGGGACTATTGTTTTCCGCCGGTGCTGCGATTGCGGAAGAAGAATACAACCCGGTTCCTGCGGGTGATACGCAGTACAAGGAGTGTTTGGTGCGAGTCAATAAACTATATACCGGTGGTGACGAGAAGAGCCCGATTCCAAAGCAGAACAAGGCTCAGGCATATTGCACCTGCCTGTGGAACGAGACGCCAGACGATTTCAAGGGCAACCTGTCCAAGTTCGCCGACAGTGAGCGCGGCAAAAAGCTCGACAAGGTCTGCACCAAGTACTCCAACTGGGATTGACGCTGCCTAGCGCGCAGTGCTCAACATGGTGCTGCGAGTGTGGATAAGGCCACCCGGTATATCGGCGCCGTGGCCTTCATCCACCGGTTCAGCTCCAGCCTGCACGTTCGTATGCACTTCCACGCGGCACGCATCAAAGTAGTTGTCGCCTAATTTGCGCAGTCAACGGCTGAATAAGCTTTTACGCAACGTGCTGCGCGATGACGGGGTCACGCCCCTACAATGAACGATGTATGGATACAAGTTCAATGTGCTTAATGTATGAAGGGGGATGATATGTCGATGGTTTTTTGTAGAGGGTGCGGCAAAGAAATTCATGAAACTGCCTCAGCCTGCCCACATTGCGGTGCGCAACAAAATAGTAAAAAAGATACGTCAGACAAATCGTGGCTTCCATTGGTTCTCATGAGTTTCTTCGTCGGATTTCTCGGGGTACACCGGTTTTACGTTGGTAAAGTGGGTACCGGAATACTGATGTTATTGACCTTTGGTGGATTTGGTATTTGGGCTTTGATCGACTTCATTATGATTTTGATGGGCAAGTTCACCGACAAGAAGGGTAACGTCATCAGGAACTCGTGACACCGTCGATCTTTTATAGAGCGTAGTCGTTAGCGACTCGGACTCCAATAGATCAACGCAACGTGCCGCGCCTTGGTCATGCTGCGATCGAAACCGTCGTTGCATGCTGGCGCTGCTGCTACTTGTAGAGAGCAGATCAAGATAGAAAAGCGTGCTCACGGCGCGCCATCCCGTGTGCATAATTTGCATTGCCTCCGATGACTGATACCGTAGCCTCATCGAAGTCCGAACTATTCTCCGAGCACTACGCTGTGCTCCGGCGCATGGCCCATGCGCGTTTGCGCCCCCACAAAACGTTTACCTTGCTGGGTACCACCGGTTTGGTGCACGAGTCCTATTTGCGTCTCGCAAGCTCGGGCAATGTGCCCGATCATGACCATGCGCATTTCCTGGGCTACGTCGGACAAGTGATGCGTAGCGTCATTGTGGACGCGGCCCGGGAGAAGTTGACCCAACGACGCGGCCAGGGCGCACAGCATGAAGATTTTGACGATGCATTGGCCATGGTGTCGGAACAACCCGCCACTGAAATTGTGAAGGTACACGACGCATTGTTGGCCTTGAGTGATGCGGAGCCGCAGCTTGCCAAAGTGCTGGAGCTGGAATATTTTGCCGGTATGACCGAGGCAGAAATCGCCACCTGCCTTGCTGTGACCGATCGCACCATTCGCCGACACAGCAGCAAGGCGCATGCGCTATTGCGCGCAATGCTGGCATGAAGCTTAGCGCCGAGCAGCTTGCCACCCTCTCCAGATTAAGCGACGAGTGGCTTGATCTGCCACCGTCGCAACGTGCACTTTGGCGTGAAGAAGCCATTCGTCAGCACCCTGCTCTGGCGGAGGCCATTGCGGCCATGGCCGACGATTCATCCGATTCGGGCATGTTCCCCGAACTGACCCGCGTGCCCAGGGACCATGCCGATGAAGCCGCAGCGTTTGTTGCCGGTGCGGTATTGGGGCCTTACCGCTTGGTGCGCGAAATTGGGGTGGGTGGCATGGGCGTTGTTTGGTTGGCTGACCAAGTCGATGGACATGTCTCACGAACCGTGGCCCTGAAGCTTCCCCTGCACCACTTTGCTCAGCAGGGTTTGCGCACACGTTTCGCCCGGGAGCGCAACATCTTGGCGGCGCTGGACCACCCCAACATTGCCAAGCTGTTGGATGCAGGAGTGACCGAAGCAGGGCAGCCCTACATGGCCATGCAATACGTGCCAGGCATTGCTATTACGGCCTACTGCGACAAGCAAAACCTCGATATCAACGCCAGACTCAAGCTCTTCATCGAACTGCTACAGGCAGTGCAACATGCGCACTCGAATCTTGTAGTGCACCGCGATCTGAAGCCCGGAAACATTCTGGTGACTGACGATAACCGGGTCATGCTGCTGGACTTTGGTATTGCCAAACTCCTCAATATTGACACTCCGGATCTGTCGGTCGATGCAGACACACCCATGACAGAGTTTGCAGGTTCGGCGCTTACGTTGGACTACGCTTCTCCCGAACAGGTTTCTGGAAAACCGATCAGCACCAGATCAGACATCTACTCTCTTGGCATTGTTCTGTATGAACTGCTGGTAGGGGCGCGACCTTATCGTCTGCGGCGAAGCAGCAAGGCGGCCCTGGAGGAAGCTGTTCTTAGCCAGGACATTCAACTTCCCAGTTCCAGGGCGCGTGAAATAGATGCGAAGAACCCACACCCCGGTAGAGGCAAATTTGCCAAAACGTTTCGAGGTGATTTGGATGCCATAGTGCGCAAGGCGCTGCACAAGGAGCCCGAGGGTCGGTATGCCACTGCACAAGCATTCGCTGACGACCTGCAGCGTTGGTTACGACGTGAGCCTGTGTCGGCACAACCAGACAAGTTTGGATACCGCGTCAGCCGATTCCTGGCCAGGTATAGGCAGCTGATTGCAGTGAGTTCTGCCGTAGCTTTGGCGCTCATTGTCACCACTTCGGTGGCCGTTATGCAGGCTATTGAGGCGAAGCATGCGGCGCAAGCGGCTCAAGAAGAAACACGCAAGGCGCAAGCCGTAACAACGTTCTTGAAAGACCTGTTCAACACCAACACGCTCAACCAGATAGACCCGGCAGCGGCACGCAAGCGTACCGCTGAACAACTTCTGAATGATGGTGCTAAGCGGATCAAGGATTCACTCAAGGACGCGCCTGAACAGCAAATTGAGTTGCTGCATACGATGGTGGACTTGTATTACGGCATGCCTTCAGGTGATGAAATGCGCCTTGATCTTGCAAAACGGTCTATCGATGTCGCAAAAGCTGCATTTGGAGAGGACAGTCCGCAGACGATAGAAGAAATCGCACGAATGGCAAACGTTGCGTTCGGGTTACAAAACGAAAAAGAGGGTCTAGCGGCACTGAAATTGGTGCAACCTCGACTGAAAGAATTTTCGTCTTCAAGCGACAAACAATTGCTCAAAGTGGCGGGTCGCATTCTTGACGCGCAGTTGAACCATGAGAGCTCGTTGTTAATTGCTCGACAAGCAGAATCGGTCTACTTATCGCTGCCACCGCACGATTTCGACTATAAACGCCGCTGGGCGTTGGCGAGAGCCTACTTCAACAACTTCAATTTTGAGGACGCAGAACGGGAGCTTATTGAGGCCACTAGGCTTGCGGAGATCTCGGGTGAACAAGACAACGCAGAGCTCCCATTGCAGTATGGAAGACTGCTATCAATGATAGGCCGTTACGCGGAAGCTGACGTGAAATTCAATGCTGCGCTGGCTATGGAGCGGCGGAGTGACGACTTCCTCAATGATCAATTCAATGACTATGTGCTGGAACTCTACGCTAGATACTTGACGTCGACATCGCGCGCAGAGTTGGCATGGCTACTCGCGACTACTGGGGCGACAACGCGTTCTTTGCAAGCTGTAGCCCCAAAGGCTTTTGCAGATCGTTTTTTACTGGCCAAGGGACGAACGCTTATGAGCGTAGGTCAAATTGAAAAGGGACTTGCACTCATTAACGACTGGAAAAAACAGATGATTGCAGCCCACGATAGTGAGCTGGCAACCAGATTCCTTTTAAATGACCTGATTGAGGTCTCGATTGAATTCGGGCGACTGTTGGACACCGAACGCGACCTTGACGGTCTGTTCAAAGTACTGAGTAAAGAAGATGCTGTCGATACTGTTGGTGGACAAGCCTTTTGGCGACAAAAAGTCACACTGCATATTGCTCAACGCAATCCCACTGAGGCACGGGTGGCTTTCGAACGATCTCGAAGAGTCTTGGCTCCAAAAGGGGTTGGGATAGCCGGACTGGCACTATCAGATTGGCTTGAAGCTTGTATTGAGCAACTGGAAGGAAATCACACGGGCGCACGCAGTCGCCTTGAAACGATCATTTCCAAGATTTCCACCTCGCCGGATCGCAACATGCTGCTCCAGTGGGAAGCCAAATTACAGGAGGCATTTGGCGTGTCGCTTGCCGCATTGGGTCAACCTGCCGAGGCACAACGCAGCCTGGAGGCGGCGCTTCAAATCAACAAGGCCATCTTCGACCCCAAGGCCAGCATTTCCGTAGGTCGCGTTGCGTTGCGCCTTGCCGGGTTGCACAAAGCCGCTGGCAGAGCCGCTGTCGCCAAGGCCTACCAAGCCCAGGCAGATGCCATTCGGCGAACCCATCCACTATTCGAACAATGGGTTTTTTAATTTTTCGCATGCCTGTCCGGGTTCCCTGAATAAAACCGTAATTCCCTGTTGTGGGCAGAAATTGTTCTGCACCGCCACATCAGGGGAATACAAATGCGCGACTTCAAATGGCTGCTGGCATCTGCCAGCATGGGCTTGCTGCTTGCAGCCTCATCCTTCAACGCTCTCGCCGATGTGGCTTCGCGGGTGCAGGAATCCAACTCCACTACCCACAAAGGCGTGCTGGCCTATATACACGACACCAGCCCCCAAGGACGCAAGATCGAGCGATCATTCTTTGGAGAAGGCGTGGACAAAGTG
>Ga0194061_1001662_pt1 | contig 12722 bp, 11 predicted proteins | sample SepL2221m_MetaG_FD_163423 | JGI IMG/M metagenome (GOLD analysis project Ga0194061, IMG submission 163423) | Anoxic zone freshwater microbial communities from boreal shield lake in IISD Experimental Lakes Area, Ontario, Canada - Sep2016-L224-21m | ecosystem: Environmental > Aquatic > Freshwater >...
AAGCTGTCTTTCGGCTTGTACACGTAGAGCTGCTTACGCCACTCCTTGACGTTACCGTCAGCGACTTCGGAGAAGAATTTGATCAGGCGCGTTTCGCCGGATTTTGCGAGCGCGTCTATAGCGGCTTTGCGCACGGCGGAGTCGTCATTGAGCAGCTCCGAAAGCGATTTGCGGACATCCGCTTCCGAGCCAAGTACTGCGGGCGCAGTGAGGAGCGAACAACAGAGAATGAGCGGGTAAAAAAGAAACACCGCCCATGACATCGTTTTATACATGAGTTTCGAAATCCTCCATCGCTGCTGCTCGAAAATGACTGAACCCGTCAAAATGATACATCGTATCGAATGCAAAAAGATGTTAAAAAAGGCGGTCCGGAAAGTTCGCGGACCGCCCGTTTTCAACATGTCAACGACTTACTTCTTCGGGCCACCTGTCGGAGCCGGAATTTCGGTCGGCTTGTGGAGGTACGAGCTGTAGGAATCGGCCTTGACCAAACCCTTGGACTTCCAGATGATCTTGAACTGGCCGTCCTTGAGGATTTCGCCGACGTACACGGGCTTGTACGTGTGCTGATTCTTTTCGTCCATCTTCTTCTTGCCACCCGGCGCATCGAATTCGAGGCCGTAGACTGCGGCGCGGACTGCGTCCACGTCAAAGCTCTTCGCTTTTTCGCAGGCGGCTTTCCACACGTAGACGCCAAAGTAAGCGGCTTCGATCGGATCGTCAACGACGCGGTCTTTGCCACCCGGGAGGTTGTTCTTGGCGCAGTAGGCCTTGAACTTGTCAGCGAACGCCTTGTTCTCTGGCGTATCGATGGACATTTAGTAGTTCCAGCAGGCCAAGTGGCCGACGAGCGGCGGAACGTCCATCGCGCGGAGTTCGTCTTCGGCGACGGAGAAGGCCATGATCGGGCAGTCAGCGGACTTCAGGCCCTGGTTGGCGAATTCCTTGTAGAACGGAACGTTGCTGTCGCCATTGATCGTGGACAACACGCAGGCTTTGCCACCAGCCGAGAACGTCTTGATCTTGCCGATGATCGTTTGGTAGTCCTGGTGGTGGAACGGCGTGTATTCTTCCATGATGTTCGCTTCAGGCACACCCTTGGAGATCAAGAACGCCTTCAGCACTTTGTTCGCTGTGCGCGGGAACACGTAATCGGTACCGAGCAAGTAGAACTTCTTGTAGCCGCCGCCTTCTTCGCTCATCATGTATTCGGCTGCGGGAACGAGCTGCTGGTTCGGGGACGCGGCCGTGTAGAAAACGTTGAGGGACTGTTCTTCACCTTCGTACTGCACCGGGTAGAACAACAGCGCATTGTTTTCTTCGAACACCGGCAAGCAGGACTTGCGGCTCACTGAGGTCCAGCAACCAAACGTCACGGCGACTTTCTTTTGGAGAATCAGTTCCTTCGCTTTTTCAGCGAAGAGCGGCCAGTTGCTCGCGGGATCGACGACTTCCGTCACGATCTTCTTGCCGAGGACGCCACCAGCGGCGTTGATTTCTTCAGCAGCCATCAGGACGACGTCGCGGAGCGACGTTTCCGAGATCGCCATCGTTCCACTCAGCGAGTGAAGAACGCCGATCTTGACTGTGTCTTCGGCGGCCAGATTGAAGCTCAAGAAGCTGGCGACCATTACTGCTGCGACCCCAACAATCGAACGAATTCGTTGCAACATCACGTTCCCTCCACAAAAGTTGACCGATGACATCGGCCAGATGATTAACTTTCACCATTCCGGTCTTGCTACATGGTTGCTCAAAATCACACTGATGATTATTGATCAACCTTACCGGACTCGATTTGTTACAAAAGAGTAGAGAGCATGGCTTGAGCCAATCGTGTTTAAAACGTGGATGAACGGGGTTTCGTCTTGACAGAAAATTCACAATTTCATAGAGGACATTGAGGCTTATAGATGTATTAGAATTGTGGTGCGGAGGGTGGCGGAGAGGATCGAGAGATGAATTCGGACAAAATGAAACGCGCCGATGTTTTAGCATCGGCGCGCTTTTGATCAGATTGTATCGTGCACTGCAATCAACACCATGGTGTTACCAGGAAACCTGGAAATTCAAAACCATGGAGTCGCTGCGGAGCGCGTGGAAGCGGTTGCTGCTCGGGCCTTCCGGATTGTCGATGTGGTTGTAGTTCAACTGAATCTTCGCATTGTTGCCAGCGATGTAGTAGTTGACGCCGGCCGTGTAAACCTTGGAGGAGTACACGTTCGTGCGAGAATAACCATCACCACGACCCGTATCCTGCGGATCCGTGACGAGGACATTCGGAGCGCTTTCATAGCGGAAAGCAACTTCGAAGTTCTTCAGCCACTTGTGGCAATCACCGATGTGCGGGCTATCGCCGAACTTGTAGCCGATTGATGCCCAGTAACCGAACGTGCTGAACGCAGCACCACCGCCACCGGCACCTTGGAAGTCAACAGCTGCTTGGTCGATGACGCTGCCCGGGGATGAACGATCCTTCATCCACGTGCCTTCGGCCTTCAGCCACAGACCCTTGAAGCAGCCCGGAGCCATGTACTTGAACCAAACATCGTGACCGAGTGAGCGGGTGCTGTTACGTTCCATGGCGTTGATCGGAGCAGCGACCTGACCGCTGCCACCACCGTGCGTACCGGTGCGGAAGGAGTAGCCGACTTCCATCTGACCGGCACAATCATTCCACAGCGGGCGGAGCAACAACGTACCAACAAAATCCTTGGCATTGTTGTCGTCTTGGCGATTGATGGCACCACCGTACAAGTTACCGGCACCGTTCCAAACGCCGAGCCAGTACTGAAAACGACCTTCGTCGCCAGCACCGCAGTATGAGCCGCCACCCTTGTTGTTCCACCATGAACCGTGGAGCACGGCACCGGTGTCGCGGGAGACTTGGTTACCGATGTAGCTGCGGTCAACGAAGTCGAGGGCGTTGTTTGCTGCGAAGTTTTCTTCGTTGAACGTATTCAGCATCTGACCGACCGTGATGTCATGGTGCGGGAAGAAATCATGGAAATTAATGATCGCATCTTGCAACAGATTCGGGACGGCACCGGCACCGTTTTGCAACGCGGCAATAGCACCCGTCGTGGCACCGGCGAACGGACCATTCGCATTGTTGTATTCCGGCGAAACGTTGGCCAAGCGGCGCTGAATGACTGGGCGCGTGTTGCTGGCGATTTCGGCAGCCGGGTTGAGGTACACGAACGCGCTCACCTGGTTGGTGATCGCCATGTCGAAGTACAATTCAACCGTGTGAATGCTGAAACCACTCTTGTTGTACGCGGCATTGCTATCGAACACACCATTGCCAGCCGGATCGTTGAACAAACCCTGCGTGTCCTTAGCAACGTTCTGGTACCACACCTGCACCAAACCACCCATAACCAACTTGCCAGCGGCAGTCGTGACGTTGTTGGCGACCGGAGCGTTGCAAGCAGCGCAACCAGCCTTATCAACGACTGATTCCAACGGAGCATCAGCACCCTTCATGCCGGCCATTGTGGAGCGCATGGCGTGCATTTCAGCCTTCATGGCCTGGAATTCCGCATCCGACACTTCTGCGCGAAGCGTTGTCGTTGCGAAAAGGGCCACAACCAACGTCAGTGAGAACAATTTCGTGTATTTCAAGCGACTCTCCTCCTCCCCTAAGAAAATTTGTCCATAAACATAAATGGACAAGACAAGCAATCCTTCCGCGTGCGGACCAAAGTGGCCCATAATGAGCGGAAGAACCAATATTTTTGAGCAGACGACTCAAAAATCATTAAAAATAATTTAAAGTCTGAATTACTTTAACTCATTCGCACGTTTCGTTCCACTTCAGCAACACTTCAACTGAACTGTGGACAAAGCAAGGCCGATACATCTGTACTCCCGGCTCATGCGTGCGACGCTTCAAAGCAGACTTTAACACGGTCTTCACAAACTTCCTTAAATGTTCTATTGGGACCATTATCACCGAATCTTGGCGTTCGTCAAGAGCGGACTTTAGTCATTTTTAAAATTCTTATGAAGTCGGGTAGATTTTTTGAAGGGACGGGAACGGTCTGTGTCTAACGCAACCGCTGCGTTCCCCGCTTAATCTCTGTATATGAATCGGTTAGAGCAACGGTTACGGCTCGATGCGGCCGCGCTCGCTCGCGTGATCTGGCTCCGATCATCAAAAAATTTATTTTTTTGCCGGTCAATTCCAGAGTCATCGGAGCTGATTTTTTTGATTTTTTAAGCGTTCCGAACGATCAATCGAGGCTGGGATGCGAATCGAGTGGCTCCTGAACGTTTCGCGCGTTGGGGCTGGAACTTTCGGTGACGAGGTTTATCGTCCTCAGGTTATTTTTCATAGGAGAATTTTCGACAGAAACAGGCAGGATGTCTGCGGTACGATTGCCGTCTGAAGTCGGAACACCGAACGACGATTCTGCGAAGTCGGATACCTGAACGGGCTAAAAGCCCGTTCTGCGATGTTGGCTGAAAGGTTTTGCGCTCAGATAAAAAGAAAGGGACGGTGCCTCCGAGCGTTTTTGCTCAATGGCACCGTCCCTTATTTTGTCCGATCATTTTCGTGGAGCCGCGATTACTTGATAAAGGTGAATTCGCGGGTGTTCATCAGCGCCCACTGGAGATCCACGAGCCAGTCGCGCGTGGCCGTGGCCCGTTTGGCTGATTTTTCCAATTCATCTGTCGTCGGCGTCCGAGTCAACGTGGAGAGATACAACTCGGTGACGGCGTTGCGCGGATCAGACTTGCTTGCGGCCAGACGATCAATCAACGGGCTGCTTTCGATCGACTCGTTGACCGCTTTTCCATTGAGCATTTCGAGCGCCTGCGTGACGGCGCCTTCTTCGTCGCGTTTCGGCGTCAGGACATTGCGCGGAGGTTGGTTGAAAACGTTCATGAACGTGCCGGTTTTGGCGGGTGTGGGCAGATCGGTGGCCCATTCGACGTGACTCTTCTTGCCCTTCATTCCAGCGCCACCTTTTTTCGCTGCGGATTTGTTGTTGTCAGTCAACGCGCCAGGCATATCCGCGAGACCTTTATCGTGTCCAGCAGCGACGAGGATCGAGTCGAACAATTCTTCAGCAGTCATGCGACGAACGCGTTGATGCGAGAAGAGCGTTGAGTCGGAGCGGTTGCTTTCAGTCGGCATGCTGGAGCGCTGATACGCCGCAGAGTTCAGCACCAAGCGGATGACGTGCTTGTTGTCGAATTTGCTTTTGACGAATTGTTCCGTGAGGAATTCGAGCAATTCAGGATGCGAAGGCGGATTCTTTTCGCGGAAATCGTCAGTCGGTTCAACGATGCCTCGGCCCATGAGCTGCGACCAGATGCGGTTGGCTTGAACCGCTGGGAAGCGCGGACTTGCCACGACGGCGCGAGCGAGGGATTCACGGCGCGATCCTGACGATGACGTCTTGACTGACGGATCCCACGCGAAGCGCGGCTCGACGACCTCGCCCCCTTTACTACCTTTTTTCGCGTCGTCACCCTCTTTAGGCATGTGGTAATCGCCCTTGGCTTTGTCGACGACGTGCGGTTCTTCCTGGTTGGCGTCTTTTTTCTTGGGCGCTTTCGTCACGTTGACTTGAGAGAAATACGCGGCGAGTCCGTGGAAATCGGTCTGCGTCCACTTGTCGAACGGATGATCATGGCACTGGGCGCAGGCCATGCGCGAACCCATGAATGCCTGGGCGACCGTATTGACGGTTTCGACGCGGTTGGTTTGGTCGCGGAAGTAGAAATTCGTCGCAGCGTTTTCACTGGCCTTACCGCTGGCGGTCATCAATTTCATTGCGAACTGATCGTATGGCATGTTGGATTTCAAAGCGTCGCGCAACCAATCGCGGTAGCGGCCCGGGTTCATTTCTTTTTTACCAGCAGTATGCTCGCGCAGCCAATCGCCCCACATGACTTCCCAATGGTCAGCGTAGCGTTCTCCGTCGGAGAGCAATTTATCAATGAGTTTCGTGCGTTTGCTCGGGCTTGAATCGTTGACGAAGCCTTTGATTTCATCCGGCGTGGGAATCATGCCGATGGTATCGACGAAGACGCGGCGGATAAATTCGTGGTCCGTGCAAATCGGCGACGGATCGACACTTTCGGAGCGCAGTCGGGCAAGGATAAAGCGATCCACTTCATTGAAGATTTTCGGGTCACGCGCACCGATGACCAAACCGCCTTCTTCAGGCTCGGTTTCTTTGCCAGCGGGCTTGTCAGATGCGCTCACCAGCGCGGCACACGCCAACACAATCAGCCCAAAAATCCATTGAAATCGAAGGGTGCTCATAGCCTGTCTCTCCCCGGTCGGACGACTTTGTATGGAATTATCTACAATACTGTGACGAATTTCGCGGCACTTTACGCCCAAAAAGCTGCGATTTTGCAGGAAAATCCCGCACCTGTGCCGCTAGCGTGTTTATAGGGCACATATGAGGCCGAACTACTCCGGTATCGTAGCTTCAATCAATTGAGCTAACAGATTCAGCGACTCCTGCCAGCCCAGATAGCACGCTTCAGCGGGGATTACGGCGGGAATGCCCTCTTGAACGACGTTCAATTCCGTGCCGCAGAAAACAGCTTTCAACGTGACGGTGACGTGAATGACGCCGGGCATGTTGGGATCGTCGAACGTGTCGGTATAGCGGATCAATTCATGGGGTTTCAGTTCCAGATATTCGCCGCCAAACGTATGGCTTTTGGTGTTCGAAAAATTATAGAACGACATTTTGAAACTGCCACCGACCTGCGCGTTCATGTGATGCATCCGGCCGGTGAATCCATGCGGCGGGAGCCATTTGCACAGAGCGTCGGCGTCCAGAAACGCGCGATATACACGTTCGGTCGGAGCGCGGAGGATACGGTGAAGGCGGATGGTGTGTGTGGTCATTTTGAAATTCCTCGAATTCTTGAATGCAAATCTAACTGTCACACTCTATCGCATGTGTTTGTAGATTCAAACCCGTCAGGTAATCTATTCGCATTCAAAAACCAGTGAGGTGCTCGTGAACACGTGTTCGGGCGCACAGGAGAACGGACTGATTGAATCCGCATCACGACAGTTCTTCGACGAGCGCTCCAATCGCGAGCCCTTCAGCCGTCCGCTACCGGACGCTGGACCATTGGCGCGGACTGGCGGCGCTGGCGGTGATTTTGCATCACACGCCCATCTACACATTTGAAACGGGTGCGGCGAACCTGTGGGGCGGAGCGCTCGTTGCATTGTTCCATCTCGGCTGGTGGGGCGTGCCTGCGTTTTTTGCCATCTCGGGTTACTGCGTGGTCGCCGCTGCGGACCGGACGCCGGATGTTAAGACGTATTTCAAGCGCCGGTTTCGACGTATTTATCCGCCGTATCTAATCACGCTGTGTCTGATTCTTGCGCTGTGGATTCCGCTCGGATCGATCTGGTCGCGAGAACCGTTTTCGATTCCGTCGCCGGCCTCGCTGTCGTTCACGGCATGGATTGGCAATGTCACGCTCACGATGTTGTGGCTGCCGCGATTGGCCCGAACATCGGTCCCGGCACTGCTTGGCCCGGCGTGGACGCTGAGCTATGAAGAAGGCTATTATTTGATCGTCGGCCTTCTGCGCGCGCTCTTTGGCCGGACGTGGCTGATGGGTGGAATGGTGCTTGTGACAGCCGGGGTGATCGCTGCGCCATTCCTTGGAATTCGGGTTCACTCAACGCCGTTCGATGCGTACTGGTACGGCTTCGCTGCGGGGGCTGCGCTGCACGGATGTCTGTCGCAACCGACCCGGCTTGGAAAAGGGCTCGTTGCTCTAGCGCTTGCGTCCGCGGTTCTGATTCTCACGCTTCAAACACCTCTCGACCGTCTGCTCGCGCTGCATTCAACACCCGAAGCAGGCGGTGTGATCGGCGGAGTGTTTGCGATTGTTTTACTGGTGCTTCATCCGTGCGATACCTGGCTCGCGACGCATCGACTGATGACTCCGATGCAGTGGTGCGGAGAGCGGTGCTATTCGATTTATCTGATGCACTGGCCCGTCTGCAAGACGCTCGCCACTCTCTTTCACGGGCTGGGATGGGATGAGTATGCCGTGCTATGGCCATTGGCCACGGTTCCGTTTTCGCTGCTGGCCGGGCATCTATTTCATCGTGTTGTTGAACGGCGGTTTCTGAATGCGAAATTGGATGCGCCAACGCAACATACTTGATCTCCACGGTACCTGCATCGTCCAGTTGCATGGCGCAATGATCAGCAGACGTTATTGAATAAAACCGTCAGGCCATCTGTTTGCTTTGAAAAAATAGAGTGTATCGGTAAAACACATTAAAAGGCGGACGAGTATGCGGCTTCCAACAATTACGGGTCTGATTCGTCGCAGGTTGCTGGTCAACTTTCGTGTGGATGCGGATGTAATGCGGCGTTATTTACCGACGCAGTTCCAACCGAAATTGCATCGGGGATTTGCGATTGCTGGGATTTGTCTGATCCGGTTGGAAGCGATTCGACCGATCTGGCTGCCGCGATGGTTTGGACTCTCGAGCGAAAACGCGGCGCATCGTGTTGCCGTCGAATGGACAGATTCGTCAGGTGCTGCGCGCGAAGGCGTATACATTCCGCGCCGCGACACCAGTTCATGGCTGAACGGATTTGCAGGCGGGCGGATTTTTCCGGGCGAACAGAACCTCGCAACATTTGATATCAAAGACACAGCGCCCACCATCACGATGTCCATTCGTTCCCGCGATAACGCCATGGAGGTCGCCATTCGCGCGCGTGAAAGCAAAGCCTTGCCCACGTCGTCGTGCTTCGCGTCACTGGCTGAATCGTCAGCGTTTTTCGAACGCGGAAGCCTCGGCTATTCTGCCACGAGCGATTGCTGCCGCCTCGACGGCATCCGGCTTGAGACCGAACGCTGGCAGGTCCAGCCTCTGGATGTCGAGCATGTTGAGTCGTCATTCTTCTCGGATGAAACCGTGTTTCCAACAGGCAGCGTCACGTTCGATCACGCGTTGATCATGCGCGACATTCCGCATCAGTGGCATGGTGAGGCGGAGATGGTTATTCCGAAACCGAGTGAGTAATCTATGGATGAAATCCGAATTGGGACTACATTCAACACAGTCGTACCAGCTCTGAAATAACACGATTACATTCAATGGAATATCATCATGGGAATCTTTTCCCGGTTTTTCAGCAAACCTACTCCTCCCCCTTCTCCACCGATTCAAAACCCCGACGCCATTGACATCATCGGGCGACGCGTAGACGGTGGTGTCGATATGATGCTCGTCGCCAGCGCCTATTTAGATGGCTCTCCGAGCACTCAACAGCTTTTGAAAGATAAATTAGATACGTATCTCGCCGTATTGGCAGATCCGCAATTTATACACGAGTTTGGACCTCCAACGCCTACGTCGGCCCACATCATCATCAGATGTGTGGTTCCGCCTGCGCAAGAGATTGTCGCGTTGGTTGAGCAACTCAAGCCGGTTGTAGTAAAACATGGAGCGTCGTTGGAGCTGCACATTAAACCGGTCAGAACATCGTAATCGGGAATTTAAATTCTCTCATACGAGGCATAAACATGGACACATCTAACATTCTCTACATCGGTCTTAAAGGCCAGGTTACCGCTATCAATAAATTCAATGGCGAGAAAATCTGGGGAACCGAACTTCCAGCCGGTGCATTCAATCAATTCGTGACGCTCTTGGTCGAAGACAATCATGTTTATGCTCACACCGGAGGCGAGTTATTCTGCCTTGATGCGCATTCGGGTGACATCAAATGGCAGAATGGTTTGCCGGGAATGGGTTACGACGTCGCATCGCTCGCCGTCGTTGGCCTGCCGTCACAGCCATCAGAGGAAATCGTCAAACACCAGCGCAACCAAGCAGCATCGAGCACGAGCGCAAATGCAGGCGTGAGCGCCCATGGGGGAGTGTGAGTGTGAATACAATCCCATGCACCTGCTCCCAACGCGAATTCTTTGAAGCACTCCATGCGCAAGCGGAAGCATACTCCGATCAGCCATTCCTCGTTTACTTGGACGGCACACTTGTCCACGACAACGCGCCTCCGAATTTCAAACTCTGGTGCCGCGCGACCGGATTGATCCCCATCGTGACGGGCTGGGTCGATGAAGCAGACGGAACGTACGTCATTCACTGGAGCGCACGACTACCGCTTAGTCTTTCAATAGCATTTGCTTGCTTTACGTTCTTCGCGCTCGCAGTCATCGCTACGAACGCTTGGGTGCCGGGATTGGTCATGCTTCTTATCATTGGCACTTTCGTGATCATCATGAAACAGTGTGGTCAACACTCTCAACAGAAGATTGAAACTGTTTTAAGGGAGTGCGCTGCGACGAAATCGTCCGTCACGCATTGAACTCATTTTTCAACCCGGAAGCATTTTCGGTGTATGAAGAACACTTCATTAACCCCGAAAAGGATGCTTCATGTTTCGACACCTATTGGTTCTTGCTCTTGTCCTCGCTCCGTTCGTTCATGCAGGCGAAGATTATAAATTCACCGCCGACTCCGAAGAGCGTCCCAACATTCCGCACGGCGTCGTGACCGAATACAAACTGAACGACAGCAAACTCTTTCCCGGCACGGCGCGCAGCTATTGGATTTATCTCCCGCCGAATTTTAATAAAGAGACTGCGTATCCATTCATGGTCTTCTTCGACGGCGGTGGAGCAGTGCAGCCGAAGGGTGGGTTTCGCGCACCGGTGGTCTTCGACAATTTGATTGCGGACAAAAGCATCCCGCCGCTCGTTGGGATTTTCATTAATCCCGGCAGCGTCCCCCCGATTGCTCCGGGCGCGACGGGGCGCAGCACACGCAGTTACGAATACGACACGCCAACCGATTTGAATGCGAGCTTCGTGATTGACGAAATCATTCCGCTTGTGGCGAAACAAGCGAAGCTCAGCGACAAGCCTGAAGACCACGCGGTGTGGGGTATCTCCAGCGGCGGGATTGCTGCATTCACAGCCGCGTGGTTTCGCCCGGATTATTTCCGCAAAGTGATCAGCTACATCGGCAGCTACACGAACATCCAGGGCGGCTTTTGGTACCCGTCAGCGATCCGCAAAACCGAACGCAAACCGTTCCGCATTTTTCTGCAGGAAGGCAGCAACGATCTCGACAATGTTCATGGCAATTGGCCGTTGAGCAATCAGGAGATGGCCAACGCCCTGAAGTTCGCAGGCTACGATTATAAATTTACGATGGGCGACGGTGGCCACAGCGGCAAGCAGGGCGGCGCGATTTTGCCCGAGGCCCTGCGCTGGCTGTGGCGACCTGCAGAGCCGCTCCCGAACCCGACGCCGGAAGTTCCGAACGACATGGCGCTGTCGGGGATTTTGATTCCGGGTGAGGGGTGGCAGTTGGTGGAGGAACGGAAGACGTGTATTGGCGCGATGTGTTCGGACTCCAGCGGCAATGTGTATTTCAGCGATTCCGATCGCTCTTCATGTGAAAGTCCCCTTTCACTACTCGCAAATCCAGGGAAGCTCGACGAAGGCATTTTTAAGATTTCCAATAATGGGGCCATTACTCCTTATCTGCCCAATGCTCATAGCGTCTTCAAAATGTCGTTTGGCGCAAATGACCGGCTTTACGCGTTTATCACCGGCAAGGGGCACATCGTTTCATTTGGAGAGGACGGCAAATCCGAGGTCATTGCCGAGAACATCATGATGGATGATTTCGTGATCGGCCAACGGGGAATCATCTACTTCACGGAAGCGGTTAAAAATAAAATCACTGTTTGGGAAGCGCCGAACAAGCAGCGCGAAATCAAATTGAACAACGCCCACCCGATTGGAATCACGTTGTCGCCGAATCAGGAAACGCTGGCGGTATCGACCGATACTGCGGTCGGAGCGTGTCGTGTCGAAGCTGATGGAATGCCGGGGCCGATGATTCCCGTGATGCGCTACAGCGACTTCAATCGCACCAGTTTGAATCGTGGCACCGGCATGTTATGCGACACACGCAGTCGATATTACTGCGCGACCATAAACGGCATTGAAGCCTACGACACGAATGGACGGCAAGCAGGATTGATTCTTCCGCCGACGAACAAACCGGTCGACAGCATCGTGCTCTCCGGCCCGGACATGTCCTATTTGTTCGCGCTTTCGGATGGCAAAATCTACAGACGCAAAGTTAACGCCAAAGGGTTTTTGACCAGCGGTCCGCCGATTCTACCTGAGGTCAAGAAGAAGTAGAATCAGCCACAGTACAGCCGAACGTCGTCATTTATTTCGCGTTCGGCGTGGCGGCTTCTGCTGTTTTTACGCCGCTCAACGCGTGATGCGTGACGGCGTCCCAGGCGATTTCTTGAAGAAGTTTGTTCAGTGCAGCTGCGTCCGCGCCGAGCTTTTCGATGGCCTTCGGAATCGGCAGGCCGACGGGACTCTTGCGATAGATGACGGCGTAGTGGCAGTACGTGACCAGCACCGAAAGCACGGGTTTCGCGTGGCCGAGCGGATCGGTGAAGATGTCTTCCTGAGACTTCAATCCCGGCGCGGTGCCAGCAATGATCTTTTCGCGTAACGATAAAACGGCTTGGCCGCACGGGACAGCGACAATCACCGGCTTGCCGAGCTTCGTGTTCACGCTCGAAATCAGTGCGTCCATTTCAGTGAAGTATTTCGTGTGAATCTCGCGCAAGTGGGCGATGGTCGCGGCGTTGTGATCGACTTTCTTGGGCGCGGGGATTTTGGGCGGGTCATAATAATAC
>Ga0194061_1001664_pt1 | contig 12717 bp, 12 predicted proteins | sample SepL2221m_MetaG_FD_163423 | JGI IMG/M metagenome (GOLD analysis project Ga0194061, IMG submission 163423) | Anoxic zone freshwater microbial communities from boreal shield lake in IISD Experimental Lakes Area, Ontario, Canada - Sep2016-L224-21m | ecosystem: Environmental > Aquatic > Freshwater >...
ACGTGGGGCCTATAGCTCAGCCGGTAGAGCAACGGACTTTTAATCCGTGGGTCGACAGTTCGAGCCTGTCTGGGCCCACTTACATATCGCGATCTTTCTGTAAATCATCCAGGTTCGGCCGCGGAATCTTTGGTCGATCTCCTCGTGCGAAGCGGCGATACATATAGATAGCAACGCCAGCAAAGAATGGCCATTCAAAGGTATAGACCCAAGCGCGCCAGTGGCCATCGTGTGCTCGCTGCCATTCAAACCAACCGGCCCACATGCAAAATGGAATAACTACCGCAAGAATTAGGAGAAAAGTTTGCTTCTGCTTGTTCGTCAGTGGCTTTAACTCTTCGCTATCTTTAACCCAGTCTGGTGCTTCGAATTCTTTATCAGCCATTACGGGCTGCTTTCTCAGCAGCAATTTCTGCATCAATTTCTACAGATTTTCTCTCTTCGGATTTAATCCAGTGATAAACCGCAAGTGACATCCAGATTGTGTCGATGATCATCGCACCCGACCACATTAGTGAACCGCCACGACGTTGATCATTGATGGTGTACATATCGTTGTAGAGAGAGCCATGACTTACGTAGATAAAAAATCCTGTGAGGGTTTCGGGGACCATCATCAAAAAGAGTGAGATAACGGCAATTGCGGGAGTAACTCGTCGATTTACTAATTTTCTATCGAGCAGGTTGAAGTAGAAGAAGTATGGCAAGCAGATATAGAGCGGTACCTCTAGATATCGGTGTGCCCATGGATGTTCCATAATGAATAAGTGCGGACCTGGAAGATGTACGCCAATCATGAGTGCGGCGTAACTCAACCAGCTCAAGATGGGATCGGTCAGTGCGCGAAAAATTCGGCCTGAAGGATGAAAGTTCGATGGCGTGCCAAGGACAAGAAGTGGCCCAGTCAGCATCATCATCGTGATGTGTTGAACCATATGAAGCGAGAAGTAATCCATTGCTCGAGCACCAATAGGAGAGTTGACTACTGCAACAATTGAGAAGAGTCCACCGAAGAAGAAGAGTTGCTGGCGACGTGTAGCTTTTCCATATCTGAGAAATAGATATGCAGCGACTGTGACAGCAATTAAGATTTCAGGTGCCCATTGCCACGATCCAAGCAGACCAATATCGTGGTGATGCATCTCCATAAGCCATCAGGTTAGCCCTCAAATCACATTTTTGGTATGAGGTATTGAGCAAATCTCTTCAAAGTAACCCGCGCCGACTCTTCTCTTATCTCTTACATGGGCGTACCCTGCTACGAAATGACTCACGCCCGCATATGAGTTTTTCTTGTTATATCTCAACGAAGAGTGAGGGATTGAATGAATAAGCGAATATTCACGGCGCTAACTGCAGTTGTATTAGGTTTCGGTCTCATCGCCGGAATTGGTACATATGTAGCAGCTGCTAAGAATGATCCGGGAGTTGTCGTTGCGCAGAGCGCTGGTTCATATACCGCTCCCGATGGCAAGGTTTATCCGCAGGTAAAACTCTCACTCAATGTTTATCCAGACAGTAACTTTGGCGGCCAGCATGGTGCTGGCGGCGGTGCGCATCCTGACTATGTCAGCTATAGCGCGGGTGGGCCTAATGGTGAAGTCATAACAGGTGCAGGATCTGGTTCTAACTTTGAAGTCCCAGCACATACGGCAGTAACAATCACAATTTACCAATATGACTCTGGTGCAAATATCACCAATGATTTCTTTGCCCACGTACACGGAACCGTTACCGGTACAGCAACATTTGTTCAGCGATGGGATACCAAGTCAAAGGTAAATGCTGTTGCAGAACAACAGATTACCGATATCCCTGCAGATCAGGTTGGCCATACATTTACACTCCACGGACTCTCTGATGCAAAGTCTCAACTCTTTGTCAGCGTACCGCTTATGAAAAATCCTGATGAAGACGTGAGCGCTGCAGCAGATAAGGGTGGCTACACACAATTCCCAACCAAGACCACCTTTACATTTATCACCGGCGATGCTGGTGAATATGTTTGGAACTGCGAGTTCCCTTGTGGTGACGGCACCATCGCTCGATTCGGTGCTGCGATGTCGACCATGAGTTATATGTCCGGGCATTTCACAGTGAGGGCGTAAGTACATGGCTACTACTCGATACTTCGCAGGTCCTTGGTGGAAGCGTAAGGATTTTCAACGCACTGCAATTTTATGGGTGATGCTCACACCAATCATTGGTTACTTCTGCTCTGAAATTCAGGTTGGAGCTATGGGTGCACCAGCATCAGAAGTAATGGCAACAACAGAACGTCTGATGCGCATATTTACCTGGGCAGCTTCCCCAGTCGCAGCTTTTGTTGCGGCAATGGCGATTGTCGCACTCTTGGGTAAGCGTCATCATGGAGATACACCTCCACCAGATTCTGTAGATGTCATTGAGACATCTCCCCGTGCAATCGCCGTATGGATGGTTCTTTCTGCGCTCTTGTGCCTCTTTGCACTTGTAGTCGGAATGGTCGCTCTACAAAAAGATAACGCCTCCCTGTTAGACCCCAAAGCAATTCAAGTTGAGGTCACAGGTCAGCAGTGGGCATGGAACTTCGCATATCCAGGTGATGGGGGAGTCCGATCCCAGGTACTGCATCTTCCGGTTGATCAACCAGTTGTATTTCACGTAACAAGTAAAGATGTGAAGCACTCTTTCTGGGTTGTGCAGATGGGTATCAAGATTGATGCCAATCCTGGCGTACAGACAGAAACATCTGTAACACCGAACAAGATTGGAACATTCGATGTTCGATGCGCCGAACTCTGCGGCTTGCTACATGCATATATGCAGAACAAGGTAATTGTGCAGAGCAAAGAGGATTATGCGGCTTGGCTTGCTAGCCAACCGAATTCAACTGCAAGTACATGGACTAAGCCGGGAGCTGCTGCCTAATGACTACAACGATGACACATACAGCACCAACTTCAGGATCTACACCTAAAGTTGGAATCATTAAGCACCTGAACTTCTTTACTGCGCTCGCACTTGGGGCAATCACCGCATTTGTTGTCTGGAGATTGGCACTTGCTTATTTGCCGCAAAATGCAGATACCGCGGTGATGCATACACGCGAAGATAAAATTACGCTGCTTTCCATGATCGGTTGGTTCGTAGGATTTATGACCGGCATCGGTGCACTTGTTGGACCATTCCGCTGGGTGATGGGCAAGGATTTATCTCACGATGAGAATATGTTCTTGGCCGGCAAAGATATGGGCGTCAAGCGCTACTTCCGGTACACAACTGATCACAAAGTTGTCGGTATTCAATACCTAGTAATTACTATGACGATCTTTGGCATCGGTGGAATTCTCGCCATGCTCATCCGTGCAAATCTTGGAACTCCGGGTGGCGGGCTTATCCATCCGCAGGCGTATAACTCGATTGTCGGAACTCACGGAATCATCATGATTGTCGGCACCATCATTATGGTGACCGGACCATTTGGTAACTACATCATGCCAATCATGATTGGTGCACGCGATATGGCTTTCCCACGACTTAATGCACTGAGCTTCTGGCTGATTGTCGCCGCTGCAGTTCCTTTGATCTGGGGACAGTTCCTTGGTGGAATTTCAACCGGTTGGTCTGCGTATAACCCACTTGCCGGGCAGGCACCGCTTGGTATGGATGGCTACATCATGTTCATCTGTATCTTCGCACTTTCAACCATGGTTGCTGGCGCAAATATCACCACCACTGTGGTTCGTATGCGCGCTAAGGGCATGACATGGAATCGCACCCCAATCTTTATTTATGGTGTGGTTGCATCTGTTGCACTTGCACTTCCCGCATTCCCAGTCTTCTTCCTATCGCAAATTTTATCGGCGATGGATCGCGCTCTCGGTACCTCTTTCTACGACACAGCAAATGGTGGAAGTGGTTGGCTCTATGAAAACCTCTTCTGGATTATGGGCCACCCTGAGGTCTATGTAATTCTTATTCCGGCTGTTGCGGCTCTGATGGAGATGGCGCCAGTATTTACTCGCTCACCACTCTTTAGTTTTAATATTGCAGTGATGGGAATTGCTGGAATTTCAGGTCTATCAGTTCTTGTGTGGGCGCACCATATGTATATCTCTGGGTGGGCTCCACTATTAAATGCGCCGTTTATGTTGACGACTGAATTGATCTCGATACCCACGGGCATGCTCTTCCTAGTTCTCATTGGAACTCTGTGGCGAGGGCGTTTATGGATCACAGTTCCAACCATGTCGATCTTCGCACTTCTCTGGAACTTTATGATCGGCGGAATCACCGGCATCTATCTCTCCGATGTTCCAGCTGATGCATTCCTTCACGGTTCGATGTTTGTTACTGCACACTTCCATTACACCTTGATGGGTGCAGGACTTACTGGAGCACTTGCATCCCTTGTCTACTGGTTCCCAAAGATGACGGGAAGAATGCTTGATGACAGACTTTCGTGGATCTCATTCTGGTTTGTACAGATTGGATTTAACGTAGCGTTTATGGGCATGTTCTTCGTTGGCCTACAAGGTCAACCACGACGCGTTGAGGCTTATGCAGCAATCTTTAGTAAGGGAAATCTCCTTACATCAATTGGAGCCGCAGCCATCATGACCGGCATGCTGGTTCTTCTTGCTGCTGTTATTGGTTCATGGCGCAGCGGTGTGAAGGCACCAATGAATCCATGGCAGGCAAAGTCACTTGAATGGACAGTTCCTTATCCAGTACCGCTAGAAAACTTTGAAACTCTTCCTGTTGTTACAGAAGATGTCTACGGTTACGGAAGGAAGAGCTAATGAGCGTCGATACCCACGCACACGCCAATCCGCATCATGAACACCCCGATGTAGTTGGCAGTCGCAATCGCTTAGGAGTAATCCTTCTTATTGTGGCTGATGTGGCATTTGCACTCAGCATGATGTTTACCTATTTCTATCTCAAGGCACAGAATGTCAACGATATGTGGCTGCCTAAGGCCGATGGAGATAATCCTGCAGTTCTTCCGATTTCCAGCATCAGCGCCTGGAAAATCACTGCAGTTGCAGCTGTCGGACTGATGGCACATGTCATTGCAATGCGCAGTATTCGAAAAGGCAATCAAAGTACTTTACAGTCCTTTGGTCTGATTGCATTCTTAGTGTCACTTGTAGCACTCGTACTTCAAATCCAACAATTTGGCGCGGTTCCCTTTAACTTTGATAAGGGTGGCTATGCATCGTGCTGGTATATGTTCGCAATCTTGAATACTGTCCACTTAATCTTGACCGCCTTCATTGCGTTGGGCAATTGGAATCGTTCACGACTTGGCATCTACAGACAGACTGATCACTGGCATGTAGATATCGTCAATGTCTGGTGGGTCTGGATGGTTGTGTCATCATTGCTAGGTGCCTTCGCGCTTAGCTTCACCTAATAAAAGTTCACTCTGGGTAGCCTCATACCTCGCACTGGGTGCGGTATGGGGCTGTTCCTTTATCTTTATTAAATTAGGGCTGGAATTCCTTACCCCATTCGGCGTCGCCTTTGGCCGTTGTGCGCTGGGGGCGATAACGCTCTTACTCGTTGCACGTATGCGAGGCACATCGCTGCCACGAGATCGCACATTGCAGATGCATTTATGGGTTGTTGCAATGTTGCTCAATGTAATCCCGGGCGTACTCTTCGCGCTTGCTGAAACAAAAGTCACCTCAATTCTTGCAGGGATTCTCAATGCGGTAACTCCCTTGATGACTTTAATTGCAATTCTTGTAGTAAATCGTGACGAGAAACCAAAGGTATTTCAGATTATTGGTCTACTGATTGGCTTCTCCGGTGTGCTGACAGTTCTGGGGGTGTGGCACGGACTAGGTGATAATCCACTCTGGGCAATTCTCGTATTGCTCGCTGCAGTTTCTTGTTATGGAATTTCATTTCCATATACACGCAGATTTGTACTACCGTATAAATTGAAATCAGAAGCTGTGGTTGCAACGCAACTTACTCTCGCCGCAATCACACTTCTGCCTTTCTACCTCTTCGATGGAATTGCTAAAGATCAATATCGACCTGGCCCTGTGATTGGTATGTTGGCACTTGGAATATTCGGCAGTGGCTTCGCTTATATCTGGAACTTCAAAGTGATGGAGTTAGCAGGCAGTGCGATTGCAAGTACCGTTACATATATAACTCCGGTAGTTGCGGTTACTGTGGGAGTAATTTTCTTAAATGAAAAGATAACGTGGTACGAACCGGTAGGAGCGTTGATAGTTCTCTGTGGAGCTGCGATTGCGCAAGAACGAATTAAATTTAGTCGATCTTCCAGCCACTAGTGATTGGACCTAAATCTATTCCAGCAGCTGCGTGATCTGTATTTTCACCTCGCGCCATTTGAGCTGCATGAGCCGTGTTATGCCAGCGTTCTTCAATCTTGCCGTATTTCCAGAGTACAAGAGCCACTGACCAGACAACGACAAATGCGCCAACTATGAAATAACCTGCTGAATTCAAGTTAAATGCCTTGCAGTAATCCCAGAAGCCACCATTGAGATTGAGCTGATTGGCAATGACTTGAAGGATTTCAAGGCCCCCAACAAAGAGAGCAACCGCCACAGAAAGTCCAGTGATAATAATGTTGTAGTAGACCTTGCGTACAGGCTTTGAGAATGCCCAACCATATGCAAAGTTCATAAATGAACCATCAACGGTGTCGAGCAGGCTCATGCCGCCTGCGAAGAAGAGTGGCAGAGAAATAATTGCCCACCAAGGAAGTCCTGCAATAACAGATGACCCTGCTAGTACAAGTAATCCGATTTCGGTTGCTGTATCAAAGCCGAGTCCAAAGAGAATTCCTAGTGGATACATCTTCCAACTAGCATCGATACGACGTGCAATGGGACCAAAGAAGCGCATCAAGAATCCACGCGAATCAAGATGCTTCTCAAGTTCTTCCTCGTTATAGGTGCCTTTACGCATCTGTAGAAAGACTCCGACAATTGACACCAAAATCATCAAGTTGAGAATTGCAATCAGCATTAAGAATGTTCCAGAGACTGTTGTTCCGACTAAACCTGTGTAATGATGAAGAGAAGAATTCTTATCTTTGAGCTGCGTGCCAACTGCTTTTATTCCAAAGTTGAGCAAGATGGCAAGTGTGGCAACCACAGATGAATGCCCGAGTGAGAAGAAGAAACCAACTGCCAGCGGACGCTTACCCTCGGCCATTAATTTACGAGTTGTGTTATCGATTGCACTGATGTGATCGGCATCGAATGCGTGGCGCATTCCCAGTGTGTAGGCAAGAGCTGCTGTACCCCACCCAAAGAGAGAACCGTCTGCGAGTTTGTAACCACCTGTAGTGGCCTTCCACATCAAGAGAGCGCCTGCGATATGCAGAAATGCGATGAAGCCAAACATCAGACCCATACGACGCCATTCATCGCGGGTCAGGCGATGGCGCATTGGGATTTTGGGCGCGCTGCGGACTACTTCATTCATCACAGGGCCCCTTATATGTAGATGCAAATCGTTCGCAAGAAGGCAAGGTTAATAGGAAATTTACCCAAGTGCGAGTTGAAATGGCCGCGCCGGCGCCAGCCTTGGGTCTACAGTGCTGCAATCTGCTGAACTTTCGGGAGGTCACATATGGGCGAAGATTACGGACAAGAAGAGCTCGTCACCGAGGAGATGCTCTGGGATCGAATCCCCGAGGTCCAAGGTGAAGAACGTGCCAATACGTTCTACGAACTCTCTGCGCGAATCTTTGCTCGTGGCCAATATGACGAAGCGCTTGCGCTCGCTGAGACCGCTCGAGATATCTTCTCTGAATTAGGAACTGCGGCACAGAGTGAAGGTTTAGCGCAGGCATATTCGGCAATCGGTTACAACCTCAACCAATTAAAGCGTATGGATGAAGCAGCAACTGCAATGAGCAAAGCTGTCTCCATTTTGCGAGAGAACAAATCTCCTATTGCACTCGAGCTCGCCTGCACGCTAGGTGAGTGGTGGTATGCCTCAAAGAATTACGAAAAGGTTATTGAAACAATGTATGAATGTTCGCAAGAACATTTAGTTGATGACAACACTATTGGGGCAGCAAACGATATGCACCTAATCGGCTGTGCTCAACGCGAGCTTAAGAATTACACCGAAGCAATCATCTGTTTCCAAGAGGCGCGCAAGATGTTTAAGATTGAAAAGGAAGTCATTCATATTGCGCGTTGCGATCAGAAGATTGCATCGTGCTATAACGAACTTGGCGATGGTGAGAAAGCAATCGATGCCGCGCGCAAGGCTATCGATGTCTTTGAAACTGCCCACGACCATGAACGTGAGACCTTTGCCCTCTTTGAATTTGGCAAGGCCGAGATCCTTCTTGGAAAACTTGAAGATGGGCTATCTACTCTCGATGGAGTCTTAATCATCATCGCTGAGGATGAACCAAAAGATTTTGATTTCATTCTTGATATCGAGACCCGCATGGTTGCAGTAATGCGCCAACTTGGGCGAATGGAAGAAGCCGATGAAGTCGAACGACGATTAGCTTCAGTTCGCGAGGCGTTGGAGCCAGAGCCCGCCCCAACTCTGGATGGGTTTTAACAGAGCGCTTTTCAGCCTTAGTTTCCTTCTTGTTAATGTGAAGTTTGCTCGCTCGAAATGAATGGCGCTTAACGTCTCTCCCACGATGCATTCTGTATCGATTAACTCATTATTAGGGGAGTCATCTTGAAACTATCTCGCACATTGACACTGGGGTCACTCGCAATTGCGATGATTCTCGGTGGCTCAGTTGCTCCAGCTGCACATGCAGCTGATGCGCTTCAACTCTACGCAGCTCTTGATTATTCAACAAATGTTGCAACAGCATTCACAGCAAAGACTGGAATTCCTGTAAGCGTCACAGCTCTTTCAACAGGTCCACTTCTTGCAAAGATTACCGCTGAGAAGAACAACCCACAGTGGGGCGTCTATTGGGCAGATGGTGCAGAACCATGTGCAGCTTTTGATCTCGATAAGCAACTCTTGCACTACAAGCCAAGTGCTCACCTCAATGCAGTAGGACAGAAGTTGGCGCCAAAGGATGGCGCGTACCAGGTTCCGGGCTTTACAGAGATGGTCGGAGTTGTCTACAACTCATCAAAGGTTCGCAAGCCAACCTCATGGGATGATCTTGCATCCGCAGATTTTAAGAACCAAGTTGGCATGAATAACCCTTCAATCTCTGGACCTACATACCCATTCCTTGCAGGTCTCATGGAACAGCTCGGTGGAGAAACAGCGATGAAGACCTACGTCTCAAAGCTAAAAGATAATGGGATGCGCGTCTTTGATAAGAACTCAAAGACACTTGCAGCGCTTACAACAGGCGTCATCAACGTAGCTCTTGTTCAGTCATCTGCTGGAATCACCACCGCTGCTAAATACAAGGCTGCTCCAGTTACTGGCCTCACACCTGAAGTTACCTATCTTTCAAAGACAACAGTGCTTCCTTCATGTCTTGCAATCGATGGAAAGGCTTCAAAATTCCAACAAGATGCAGCGAAGAAGTTTGCTGACTTTGTAATGTCCTCAGAGGCCGTCCAAATCATGATTAAGGACAACGCTGGAGATTCACTCTTCTGGCCAACGCTCTTGGGTAGCAAGCCAGCGACTGCAGCGACAAGAATGCCTTCCTTTACAGCAGGCCTAATTCAGGTTGTAGATCCATACAAGTACGCACCTTTACAGGGCGCAGTACAAGACTGGTTTGCAAAGAACATCGCTTAATCGCGAAGCTTCGATAACCATTTAATGCAAAAGGTAGAGCCTTCGAGAGATTCCTTCTCTTCGAGGGCTCTACTTTTTCTTAGAACAAAGATTTCTCCGATGACCATCTTCTGGCTGGTCATTGTCAGCATTCTTGTGCTGCCCATTCTTCTCTTTCTCGCAGTTGCCTTCAGTCCTAAGCTTTTAGACCAAGGCCCCGAATGGTTCACCTTCAATAGCTTTAAAGCAGCAGCAGATCCATACTTCTTGCGGTCAATCTGGCATTCCTTTGTCATGGGTGTTGTCTCGGCAATCTTTGCAACTGCAATCGCATTGGGCGTTGCCTGGATAGTTCTACGCACGAACTCGGCTGCGCGCAAAGTTTGGAACTTGGCCATCTTTGCTCTACTGCTAGCGCCTTCTTATCTCATCGCATTGGGGTGGGAACGAATCTTTGAGCGAGCTGGTGTACTCAATATTTTTGGAATTGACGTTCCATTTGTCAGAGATCTTCTCTATGGACCATTTGGAATTGCCATGATTCTGACCTTTAAAGGTATTCCATTTGCATACCTAGTGATTTCCAATGCAATGCGTGGACTTGGTGAAGAGTTTGAGCAAGCAGTGCGAGTACATGGTGGCTCGCGACTAGCAGCATTTAAGATGATGAGTACCTTGCTACTACCTGCGCTATGGTCCGGAATTGCCATTGTTTTTGCAGAAAGCATTAGTGATTTTGGCGTTGCTTCTCAGCTCTCATCTCCTGGTAGATACTCAGTTGCAACATTTACTCTCTATCGGTCTGTCATGTCCATTCCAGTCTCATTTCCGTTGTGCGCTGCCATCTCTATAATTCTTTTGTTGCTCATCGTCGTGGCACTCCTTGCGCAATCTCGCGCTCTGCGCGGCAGATCCTTTCGAGTTCTCAGCGGCAGAACACGTCCGATCACCCGTCAGAAGCTAGCTCCACTCGGTTCTTTCGCTTCAAATGCATCCATCTACGCTCTTCTTATACTGACTCTGGGAGTACCGGTCTTTGGGGCAATTTCAGCGTCGATGATTCAAGGTCTTGGAACGGTGATCTCGAATTACCAAATTAACTTCGATAATTACATCCGCGTCATTAAGAGCCCACTACTTCGCAGCCCGCTTCTCTTCTCAGCAGAGGCCGCTTTAATAACAGCAACTGTTGCAGTTATCTTGGCTGCGATTTCATCACGCATGTTGGTCTCAACTAAGAATGGAGCAGGTAAGAAGTTTCTTGACTTCTTCTTGCTTGCCGCAGTTGGCCTACCTGGAATCGTCTTTGCCATTGGTTATATCTTCGCCTACAACTTGCCACTCGCCCAAAGGTATGGATTCCACCTCTATGGAACAGTTGCATTATTGGTCTTGGCCTACATCGCAACTGCGCTACCTTCAACGACACGTTCACTTGTCGGCAATATGAATCAATTCCAAGAATCTCTCTCGGAGGCATGTCGAGTACACGGTTCTAATGGAATTAAAACCTGGCTCACCGTCGTTCTTCCTTTGATATCGCGGCCACTCTTGGCGGCCTGGTGTCTCACGTACTGCGGAACGCTTTTAGAGCTACCTGTAAGTCAAATCCTCTTTCCTCCAGGACACGCACCATTGGCCGTTGGAATTGATCATGCTCTTGGAAATTATGATTTTGGTGGGGGCACAGCGATGGAAGTATTCGCAATTATCTCTGCACTCATCGTGGTTGCAGTTGCTTTTGCGTTATATGAAAGATTAGCGCCAGTCGGATGGAAACAATTAGGGAGAGCACATCGATGAGTACATCAACCAATAAGGGCCATCGTATAAAAATCGAAAAGGCGCGAAAAAATTACGGCTCTCTCGCTGCCCTGGATGGGCTCTCATTAACGATTGAACCTGGTCAATTCATGGTTCTCCTTGGACCCTCAGGTTCAGGTAAATCAACGCTTATTCGCTCACTTGCTGGAATTGAGAAGATTGATTCAGGTTCGATTTTTCTCGATAAGCAAGAAGTTAACCGTGGCCCAATTAATATCGCTCCTGAAAAGCGAAATCTTGCGATGGTCTTTCAGGATTATGCGCTCTGGCCACACTTGAGCGCCTTTGAGAATGTTGAATATGCCCTGCAACGCAGAAAATTATCAAAGGAAGTTTCACGCCAGCGTGTAGAGACTGCGCTCGAACGAGTCGGGCTATCCACTAAAGGTAAGAATTACCCACATGAACTCTCAGGTGGCGAGCAACAGCGCGTAGCACTTGCACGAGCAATTGTGGCAGATCCAGCGCTACTACTCTTTGACGAGCCACTCTCTAACCTGGACGCAGATTTACGTGAGAGATTGCGAATCGAAATTTCCACACTCACTCGTGAAATTGGAGCAACTGCTCTATACATTACGCACGATCAATCTGAAGCATTTGCCTTGGCAGATAAAATTGGTGTTATCAATCGCGGTAAACTTGAGCAGGTTGATGTGCCTGAAGAAATCTACGAACGCCCAATCAATCGATTCGTCGCCAACTTCACTGGAATTGCCGGAACATTTACCGGAAAGGTAAAGCGGGTTTCTAAGACAAGTTGCATCGTGGCTCTTGGCGAAGATCAATTGAAGGTTCGCCACACTGTTGGTCTCAAGGTTGGTCAAACCGTTGATGTCCTTATACGACCAGCCGCCACTAGTTTTAAGAAAGATAGCGAAAATAAGATCTCGTCCGTAATCACAGATGTGGCGTATCGTGGCCGTGGATACGAGCATGCCATTGATACGAAATATGGGTCACTCACTGGGGTCTTTGACAACGTTTCACACCCAAGAGGTGGCAGAATCTCGGTATCAATTGATCCCGACCGATGCATCGCCTTCCCAACCGAAAGTAAGTAGAGAGAGACTCATGTTTCATTCACTCAGTGGTAATGACATAGCCCTATTTGTATCTGTATTTCTCGCATGCGCCGTAGAAGCAGTGGAAGCGGTAACAATCGTGCTTGCTGCGGGTACATCA
>Ga0194061_1001666_pt1 | contig 12712 bp, 9 predicted proteins | sample SepL2221m_MetaG_FD_163423 | JGI IMG/M metagenome (GOLD analysis project Ga0194061, IMG submission 163423) | Anoxic zone freshwater microbial communities from boreal shield lake in IISD Experimental Lakes Area, Ontario, Canada - Sep2016-L224-21m | ecosystem: Environmental > Aquatic > Freshwater >...
GGTGACGAGTCCGCGGACCGAGACGAGATACGTGCGCGGAATTCGGTTCTTCGGATCGCTCAAATTAGACGCCAAGCGCGTGTCGTTGGTGATGATCAGCAATCCGGATGTGGCCCAATCGAGACGTCCGACGGCGACCATGTGGGAGTCCATGTCGGGGATTAACGAGAAGACGGTGGAGCGGCCTTTTTCGTCGGACGACGTCGTGACGCAGCCGCGAGGTTTGTACAGCATGAGTGTGCGCGGGGTGACCCTCGACCCGTCCATTCCGTCGATGTCGATGCGTACTTTTTCTGGGACCACGGCAAAATAAGTGTCCAAGCGAATCGTGCCATTTACACGGACTTTTCCGTCAACGATCAACTTGCGCGCTTGCGAACGCGACGCGAGTCCCAATTTGGAGAGCGCCCGTTCAAGCGGCACATGCCCCGGTTTCATTCCATCCATTTCGACTCTTTCCTTTGATAAATACTAAGCGAACAAACGTGATCTTACTCGCAACACACAGAATTCGCAACCGAGGGCACACGAACGAAATTGCGAACGAGGAGTGAAACAAATTTGAAGATTTTTTGTAATAATGCGCGGCCTCTTTCTTACTAGGGCAAGCAGAGCGACGTTTTCCGCTTCGTGCGAAGTGGATCGTTGCTCTTGCATGCTCAAGCCATCACTATCATGTTTTGGCTGCTTTAAAGGAGGACGTAGTCATGCGGAACTTTTCGATGTCAGTTGCAATTCTAGCCCTGTCAATTTCTGGAATGGTTTTTGGGGCGTCGACAGAATTCACTTACCAAGGCCAATTGCGCCAAGACACTCTGCCCGCGAACGGATCGTATGATCTGAAATTTGCACTTTTTGACGCGGCGACTTCCGGCAATCAAATTTCTTCAACGCTCAGTCTCCCAAATGTGACGGTGACGAACGGACTGTTTACGGTCTCGTTGGATTACGGCGTGAAAGCATTTTCGGGCGCGGATCGATGGTTGGAAGTGCAAGTGCAACCGGCAGGCGGGGCGTCCTACACGACGTTGACGCCGAGACAGAAATTAACGGCGACTCCTTACGCACTCGCGCTGCCGAATCTGCGGACGGAAGCATCGCAAAATGGCCCGACATTTTTGAGCGCGAACGTCATTGGTGGAGCGTCGGTCAATACAGTCGGAGCAAACGTGACCGGCGTCGTCATCGCAGGCGGTGGTGCCACGAACGGATTCCCGCAAACAATCAATGCGAATTATTCGGTCATCGGGGGTGGCTACAGCAACACGGTTGGCGTGAACGGCGGGAATTCGACAATTGCAGGTGGCATTGGACACAGTGCGAATTCGACAGGCGTGACAATTGGCGGTGGGCAGAGCAATACGGGCAGCGGGTCGTTGGCGACAATTGGCGGTGGTCAATCGAATACTGCATCGGGCGCGAATTCAACAGTGCCGGGCGGATTCTCAAATACAGCATCGGGGACATCATCGTTCGCAGCGGGTTACCGTGCGAAGGCCGCGAACAATGGCTCGTTCGTTTGGGGCGATTCGACGAATGCGGATGTGACGTCGACGGCAAATGACCAGTTCGTGGTTCGCGCAGCAGGTGGAGTTATCTTGAATGCCGCGGCGGGAACGACGCATTCTGTCAACGCGACGAACGCTGTCGTCGTCCCGGTGGGAACGCAGTTCCGCGACAACACCGTCATCGCGTGGGGGCATGTCGCTGCGAGCGGAGCAATCACCGACGCGTTCAACATTGCGTCGGTTGTGAAGAATAGCGCAGGCAACTACACCGTGACGATGGCCAGTCCTGTCTCAGGTGCGGCGTATGTACCGGTCGCGACTCCAATGTTCGTCGGCGTATCTCAACCGACTACAGCTGCGACCATGCGCTTCGCGACGGTTCAGCAATTGCTCTCGAACACGACGTTCAATGTCTTCATCAACAGTGGCACGTTCGCGGCCACGGATAATGATTTCACGTTCATCGTCATGGGTCGTTAACCCATTTCCTTCAATCCAAACAACCTCGAATTGAAAGGGAAAATACGATGAACATGTTGAAACTGATCATACCGCTCGTGATGTGTGTCACCGCTCCGGCTCTTTGGGCCGTGCAATACGATCTATCCTGGAACAAAGTCAGTGGCGGAGGTGCGACGTTCATGACGGGCGGAAATTTCTCGCTCGGCGGCACCACCGGCCAGCACGAGGCCGGACCGCTCGTCCGCTCGAACTACGAACTAAACGGCGGGTTTTGGGCGACGACGAACCATCCACTGTTGACGCTCCTGAGCAGCGCGTCCGCAGCGCCCAATCCCGCCGTCATCAACACGACCGTCCAGTTTTTCGTTGCCGTCAACATTCCCGCCGCAACGATCACGTGGGACTTTGGCGATGGCTCGGTCGTAGCAACGGGCGCTCAAGTCACTCACTCCTATACCGCGACCGGAATGTTCACGGCAGTGCTCTCCATCGTTGATGTAGCCAGCGGCCAGATGTACACACAGAACCTTCCGATCTCGATTGGGACTGCAACCGACGTGGACAGCGACGGGTTCATCACTGAATTGGAGACCGCTCTCGGAACGGATCCGTTGAACATCAATTCGACTCCGTTTGGTGGCGCACCCGCTGGAGTTCCTCAGCCGATTGTGATTTCGAAAGTCTCCGTGAAATTGAATTTCACGAAGGCTGGAACGGACTCGATTTCACTCTCCGGATTGCTTCCGATTCCGATGGGCTTCTCGATCGCAGGGAAGACGGCGGTGGTTTATCTCGGCGGCGTGACGAAGAGTTTTACGCTCAATGCGAAAGGCACATCGCCGAAAGCGAACGACTCGTTCGGCATCAAGATCAAAGCCGTAAAGGGTGTCGTCCCGGCACAAAGTGCGCCCTTTGCGACGAAGTTCTTGAAGGGGTCATTCTCTGCAGCGCTCGCAGACGAAGGCTTGGACGGATCGGCGACCGTTAAGAATGTAGCGCGTGACGTGAACGTGATTGTGCTCTTCAATCAAACGCTCTTCACCACGAAAAAGACGCTCACCTACACGGCGACAAAAGCCAAGGTGGGATCGGCGAAATAGAACGGCGGTTTGATGTCGTGCGGACGAGTTGTCCGCACGGTTGGACGCGCTGGCTCCCCGCCTGCGCAAAAACGACTCTCCCTTCGGGGAGAGTTTTTTTGTTTGCGGCGCAAAGTTTATTTATTATACTTTGTGACGCAAACTTAAAAGGACGGTATCAATCATTATGAACTCCGAAAAGCATCCCTCGCTTCTGGCAGAAATCCCCGTGCTTTTGCGCGGTGAAGCCGAACCCATTGCGCGGTGGATGCAGCGCTGGGAAACGCGGCGCGTTGTGTTTTACATCGGAGTGATTGCGCTTGGAGCTGGAGCGTACGGCGCGGCGATGGGCTGTTGGCGCGCACCTCTTCAAGCGACTTATGTCGCGGTCAAATTTCCGTTGATTATTCTTCTAACAACGTTTGGCAATGCCTTGCTCAACGGTATGTTTGCGCCGTTGCTGGGATTGAATCTGACGGTTCGACAATCGATCCTCGCGATTCTCATGAGCTTCACGATTGCCTCCACAATTCTTGGCGCGTTGAGTCCGCTGCTTGTGTTTCTCGTGTGGAATGTCCCGCCGCTGGAGCCGGGACAACCGATTCCGCAGAGCACGTATTTATCGATTCAATTGACGCAAGTTGCCATGATCGCATTCGCCGGGGTCTCTGCAAATTTACGCCTGATGCAATTGCTACGACGCTTGAGTGGCAGTGCGCAAATTGCTCGGCGCGTGCTGTTTTCATGGCTGGCCGGGAATTTATTTTTAGGCAGCCAACTCTCGTGGATTCTCAGGCCGTTTATTGGCTCACCGTTTTTAAAAGTTGAATTTTTACGAAGCAACGCATTTCAGGGAAATTTTTTCGAATCCGTATTCAACGCGATTCGTGAACTCATGCGGTAACGCAGCCCATTTAAAAGGAGCGAACATGAACACGCCTGCAGTCGTCCCACCGCCCGAACAGCCCGATGACATTTCCGCGCACGTTCCAGTTCAGGAGCCTGAACCGGTTCGTGGAGTTTTTGGAGCTGTCGATGCGTTGCTGCGCGAACCGACTCGCGTGATGCATCATTTGACGACTTCCACATCCGCCCAATTGACGGCGACATTGCTGTTCATTGCTCTGGCTGCGTTCCTCTTATATGGAGTCGTCGCGGGTTCGTTCTCGGGTGGAACTCAGTTGTGGGCGGCTCCAGTGAAGATCGCGGGCGGACTTTTGTTCGCAGCGCTGATCTGCTTTCCGAGTTTGTTTATTTTCGGATGTTTGGCGGGCGTATACGCAGGAATGCGCGAGATGGCCGGCATCGTCGCAGGACTACTGGCGATCATGGCTGTACTGCTGATCGGCTTCGCGCCGATTGCGTGGGTGTTTTCACAATCGACGGAATCGGTTGCCGCGATGGGTGCGTTGCATGTGACGTTCGGACTTGTAGCGTTCTTCTTCGGGACGCGTTTTGTGAGTGCGTCATTCGACCGATTCCGCGCAGAAAGTCACGCAGGGAAGCGGGTGTGGATGATTATTTTTTTACTCGTCGTCCTGCAAATGACCACCGCATTGCGCCCCATTTTAGATACGGCTCCGACACTCCTGCCGACGGAAAAGAAATTCTTCATCGCGCATTGGACCGACTGCATCAATGCTCCAACGAAAGCTGAGACGGGCGATAAAAAATAGACGAAACGGTTCGCGATTTTGAAACCGAATCGACGAGTCGATGGTGTAATGAAACGGGTCGTGTGATCGATGAATTGAAATGAGTGACGGATGTGTTTCATTGCGAGGTTTTTACGTGTCGATTCGAGTCTTTAAATGTGTCGCCGCCGTGTGTGCGGTGTGGCTGTCGGTTGCGTGGTGTGGCGAAAAGAAAGCGTCGCCCGGCGTGACTCCTATTGAGGAGTTGAAGGGGCATGGGCCGGTTGATTTCGCGAAAGAAGTCTTGCCGATATTGCGCAAGAATTGCCTGGCGTGTCATGGGAATTTGAAGCCTAAGGCGGATCTGAATCTTGAGAATCCGCCGTCGATTCGCAAGGGCGGCGAGAGCGGTGCGGTGGTGGTTCCGGGCAAAGGCGCGGACAGTTTGCTGATCAAAGTGTGCAGCGGGCAGGACGAGAATTCGTTCATGCCGCCGGTCAAAAGCAATGTCGGTGCGACTCCGCTTACGTCCGAACAATTGGGCATCATCAAGTTGTGGATCGATCAAGGCGCGTTGGGCGACCCGAGCGCGGGCGTTGACGCGCTGGTGTGGCGTGCGCTGCCTTCAGGTTTGAATCCCATCTTCGCGGTCGATGTGACTGGCGACGGACAGTTCGCAGCGTGTGCCCGGGCGAATCAGATTTTTTTATACAATTTGCCCGCGAATCAATTGGCGGCTCGCTTGGCAGATCCGGCGCTGAACAAAGATGGACTCGGCAACGCGGCGGATCGCGATTACATCCAATCGCTCGCGTTCAGTCCGGACGGAAATCAACTCGCTTCGGGTGGTTACCGCTGCATTAAATTGTGGCGAAAACAGCCACTAGCCGGGAAGCCGGAATTCAATGACGAGAAGGCGAAGTCCATCGCGGTCACATGCGTCGCGTTGCACACCGGAACGTACCGCCTCGCGAAAGGTTTGGCCGATGGTCGCGTCGAACTATGGGACACGGATTCTGCGAAATTACTTTGGAGCATTCAGGCGCATTCGGTGCCGGTCAACGCGCTTGTTTTCACAGGCGACGGATTAAATGTCATCTCGGATTCGGCGGACAAAATGATCCGGATTTGGAGTGCTGCAAACGGGGGCTTGCAGTCCGAGAAGCTCACCCCAACATCCGTATCCGTACTCGCATTTCATGACGCGACAACGCAGTTGATTTCAGGCGGTGGAGACGCCATCGTTCGCGTCTGGCGCCTACCATTTACTACGGATCCTAAAGTACCTTCCAACAAAGAATTCAAAGGTCTCCCGAGCGCGGCAACTGCGCTGGAGGTTTCCGTCAGCGGGAAATCTATTCTGGGTGGAGCGGCTGATGGATCGATCGTTCAATGGAGCATGGACGGCAGCGTGATCCGGAAACTAAATCTCGGCGCTGCGGTTACGTCACTGGCATCGCGCTCGGACGGAAAGCGATTGATCGCGATAGGCGGGAATTTTGCCAAGATTTATAATCTTGAAAATGGACAGGTCGTCGCTGAAGCAAATGGCGACCGCGCGGCGGTCCAAACGCTTGCACGCGAAGAGCGCGATGCCGCGTTTTTTAAGTCAGAAGCCGAGTACTATAAGGGGGCGTTGCAGGCCTCAGAAAAAGATCAGAAATCCACAGGGGAAGCGTTCAAGAAAGCGGGTGATACCAAGACCGCCACGATCAAAGATGCCGAGGTGAAAGCAGAGACGTTGAAGAAAGCGACAGTCGAAAAGGACGCGGCACAGAAGGTCGCAGCGGAACCGGCGGCTGCGTTGAAGAAGGCTACGGAAGCGAAAGACGCGGCAACGAAGAGCGCGGTCGAAGCGGCGGCTGAAGCAAAAGCAGCGCAGGACAAAGTGGGCCCGTTGAAGAAGGCATTCGACAAGGCGGCCGAGACGCGCGCCGCAGCTGAAAAAGCACTGAATGAACTCCTGGCGAAAGCAAACGGAAAGGACGCCGCAGCGAAACCCGCGCCGGACATGATCAAGGCTGCGGAAGCCAAAGTGGAGTCTGCGAAGCTCGCGTTTGAGCGCGATATGGCAATGCACGCGAGTGCGCAAAAAACGGCGCAGGATCTCGCGGATAAATCCAAAATTGTTTCCGATTCGAAGAGCTCCGCTGAAAAAGCCGTTGCCGATTTAACAACGAAGAGCAACGACGCGACGGCGAAATTTAAGGTAGTCGAGAAAACTTTCGTTGACGCAGACACGGCGAACACGGCAGCGAAATTGGCGAAAGAAGTCGCGGACCAAACAGTGGAACGCGCGGACGCGCTGATCAAAAAAGCCGATAGTGAATTAACATTCAACAAGACATCGCTCGCCGAATTCGACGCCTTACTGAAACAGACTCAAGCAAAAGTTGACGCGGCGAAGTTGGCGCTCACGGAGAGCAAAAAGCCATTGAGAGCGCTCGCGCTTTCGCCATCCGGAAGCATGTTTTCCACTGCTGACGACAATGGTCTGATTTCAATCTGGAACAGCGACAATGGCCGTGCAGGGGAACGGTTTGTGCTGCCGCAAACGACTCCGCCATCCATCATCAACGTACTAAAATTTTTGGATGAGAACAGACTGCTGGTCGCAACGAGCAGTGGTTGTTTTGTCTGGAACATCAACGCGGAATGGACGCTTGAACGCGTGGTCGGAACGAACGGTGATGACTCGATTTTTGGGGGTCGAATCTTATCGCTGAGCTACAGCCCGGATGGAAAATCGTTGGCTGCGGGTGGCGGAGTGCCATCGCGCTCGGGCGAAGTCAGGATCATCAATCCGCTGAACGGCGCGGTGCTGCGTGATTTCAAAGACGCGCACAGCGACTCTGTTTTTGGCGTGGCGTTCAGCGGTGATGGGAAGCGCTTGGCGTCATGCGGAGCGGACCGGATGATCCGCGTATTTAATGTTGCGGATGGAAAATTGGTGAAGACATTTGAGGGCCACACGAATCATGTATTGAGTATATCGTGGAAGCGCGACGGGCGAACGCTTGTGAGTTCTGGAGCGGACAAGACGGTGAAATTTTGGGACATGCTGACCGGCGAGCAGCGCTTGAACATCGAGAATCGTTTTAAGAAGGAAGTGACGTCGATACATTATTTGTGGGGGCAGAGCAATCTTCTGGTTTCGGCCGGAGATGGGTATTCGAAGATTCTCAAAGACGATACCGGTGGCGATGTGAAAACGTACGGTAGCAATCTCGGCTACGTTCAGTCGGCGGCTGTGACGGCGGATGGGAAAACGGTTGTCATGGGTGGCGAGAGCAGCGTGTTGATGGGATTCGACGCAGCGGACGGAAAACAACTTTTTCAATTCGATCCGCCAAAATAATCCACTTGCATTTATTGGTTGTGCTGATAGAAGTGTCGCCTTCGATTTCATATGGAATTAACAGTGTTTCGTTGATTCAACACAATGAAGTGCGAAACAGAGTGCGAAGCGTGTGGCTTCGCGCGTGAACGTTGGATGCAGGTCCTCCGAAGCAGTCTGATTCGGGCGCCTTTTTGAGCTAAGATAAGGAACACCGCATGGCCTTCAAACCCCGTCGCCGCCGCAAAATCGGCAGCAAAAAACGCCGCAACCGCAAACTCCGATCCAAGAAGAAGTAGTCTTTCCTTCCGCGAGCACACTTTCTTCCTTTAAAACGAGAATCATGTCCTCCAAAAAAGAAACTCCCGACAAGCGCGAAAAACTATGGGGCGGTCGCTTCAGTAAGGCGACCGATGTGCGTACCGAGGCCTTCACCGAATCAATTTCGTACGATTGGGTGTTGTACCGTCACGACATCGCGGGCTCCATGGCCCACGCAACGATGCTGGCCGAAGTCGGGCTGATTACGAAGCAGGACAAGGCTCAGATTCTTAAAGGGCTCGGTGAGATCGCGGAAGAGATCGAGCGGGGTGACTTCACGTTCAGATCCGATCTTGAAGACATTCACATGAATATCGAAACGGCGCTGGGCGAGCGGATCGGCGATGTGGCCGGGAAACTTCACACCGCACGTTCACGCAACGATCAGATTGCTCTGGATGAGCGCCTGTGGTTGCGCGAGGAGATCGACGACATTCGCCAAAAAATCGCGCTGGTTCAGGCGGCTCTGGTCGAAATGGCGGACACGTATTCCGACAACGTGATGCCGGGCTATACGCATTTGCAGCGCGCGCAGCCGGTGACGATCGGGCATTATCTGCTCTCGTTCGTCGAAATGCTGGCTCGCGATTTCGCGCGATTTGCCGATTGCCGGAAACGTGCGAATATTCTGCCGCTCGGATCGTGCGCATTAGCGGGCACATCGCTTCCGATCAATCGTGCACTCGTCGCGAAGTTATTGAACTTCGATGGCGTGACCGCGAATTCGATGGACACGACGGCTGACCGCGACTACCTGCTTGAATTCTCATTCTGTATGACAGCGTGCGCGTTGCACATGTCGCGCCTCGCCGAAGATTTCGTCTTGATGACCACGACGGAATTTAATTTCATTAACATCGACGATGCGTTCTGTACGGGCAGTTCGATCATGCCGCAGAAAAAGAATCCGGACGTTCTTGAGTTGATTCGCGGCAAGACCGGACGATCCGTCGCGCTGCTCAATCATTTGATCACGCTGACCAAGGGCATGCCGCTCGCGTACAACCGGGATTTTCAGGAAGACAAAGAGATTCTGTTCAGTACCACGAAGCAATTCAAGAGCTGTTTGGCGATTCTTGAGCCTATGCTGCGAGCGGTCACGTTCAAGACGGAGCGGTTGCTTGAGGCCTGCGAGTGGGGCTACATGGACGCGACGGTTCTGGCTGAGTACCTCGTTCGAAAAGGCATTCCGTTCCGGCAGGCGCATCATGTCGTCGGCAGTTTGGTGAAATTGGCTGAATCGCGCGGTTGCCAGTTGAAGGATCTGCGCACGGATGAATTGCGCGCGGCGCATTCGTTCCTGACTGAAGAAGCGCGGTCGGTGTTGGGACCTCAAAAAGCGATTTTGATGTACGCTTCAGCGGGCTCGCCGAATCCGAAATTTGTTCGGAAACAGATTGAGGGCTGGAAAGTTCGGCTGCGCGATGAAGGCGCGATTCCGGGGAAGAAAAAACGTAAATAGGATTGAGCGGCAACGATGAATTCGTTGCCGCTGTCTTTAGATTAAACGTATATTATTTGTCTTTGAACGGATCAGCGCGCTCGGGGTTGAGCGGTTGGACGGTGCCGATCAGAATCTTGCCTGCGTCCGCCGTCGGGATCGGTTCGCCTTTTAATTCGCGATAGACATATTTCACATTTTCACCGAGCCAATCAGAATAGTGTGCCCACGTTTTGTATTGATCCAGCGTGACGGCTTGAGCCGCTTGTTCGGCGGTTGCACCCTTTTTGATTTCAACTTCGACAGCGGCGATTAAGTCTTCGAGGAATTTGCGTTGGACGCCAATCGCATCTTTCTTTGCGATGTCGCCGTGCCCTGGGATGAGCGTGTCGATTTCCCACGTTTCCAGGCGCTTCAACGCTTCAATCCAATTCTTGACGGTCTGTGTGCGGCCCTTCGCGTATGGGATGTTGTTCGGAGTGACGAGGTCGCCGGCGAAGAGAACTTTTTGGCCGGGCAAATACACGACAGCATCCCCCTCCCCTACGCAGTCCCCCATCGAGATGAATTGGACTTTTACTTCCGGCGTATCGATGTTCATCGTGCCGTCAACGGTCAGCGTCGCGGCGGCGGTGTAATGGCGTTCGAGGCCGGGGATCTTCCACAGGTCGCGCAACTCTTCGCGCATGGCTGCGCCGTCGCGAACGAGACGGTCTTTGGCGCGCGGAGTGGAGATGATGTCGGCTTTGTCGAAGGATTGATTACCGAACGAATGCGTTGCGCGGAAGGTTGTGTTCAGGACGTAAAGCACGGGGGGCTGAAGTGTGCCCGCGCGTTCTTTGCGACCGGCGTGATAGGCGTCCCAGAATATTTTGCTCTTGCTGAGCGCTTGAGAATTCATCGTGTCACCGAGCGTCGGAGTCAGCGGTGGATCGATCACGATGCAGCCAATGCGGGTGCAGATGATGCCGCCGTTGGGAACGCCTTGGCGGCCTGCGACGGCGTAAACCAGCGTTCGGCCTTCCGAGCCGCCGACGGGTTGGACATCAAGGTCGCAGCCCGGAAGCAGTACGAGGAGGGCGAGTAATGCCGGAACAAAAAGGGGTCGAAGAAATGAAGTCATGTCGTTGCCTTGCGTGAATGTTCGAATGAAACCTGCACCGCCAAGATACGTGAAAACAGGCATTCAAAAAAGGAAAAAACACGGCCCTCGCAAGGTTATGCGAGGGCCGATGGCGATCAGATTTTAAATGCGATTCATTACCGCAGACTACTTCATGCTGGGAAGCGCGATTTCCTGGCCGACTTTCAATTTCGACGGATCGAGGCCGTGATTTGCAGTGACGATCAATTGAATGGTTTTCGGACCGTTGCTGCCGTAGTGTTTCTTGGCGATACCGGACAACGTGTCGCCGGAGCCGATGACGTACGAGCCGCTCTTGGTGCTGGGATTTGTGCTCGGATGCGCGGCATGGTTGTCGCCGGTTGTTGAAGCTGGCGCGAGTTTCGAAGGCGCGACTTCGACTGTTTTCTTTTCCGAGGCGGCATCTTTATACGGCTGGAGTTTGAGCATCAACGGCTTGTTGGCGATGGTCGGGATTTTGAGCGTCATGCCGGGTTTCATTTTCTTTGAATTGAGATCGTTCGCTTCGACGATTTTCTGCGTGTACTTTCCATCGCCGTAGATTTTACTGGAGATCGTCCACGGGCTGTCGCCGGTGGTGACGGTGTAGGCGTAGAATTCGGTTGAGGCGACTGACGTTTCGGCGCGCTTCATTCCGGTGCGCGGAGCAGGCTGTGCGTTGGTGGTGTCATCAGGTTCACCGACGGGTGATGCCGATTCGTTACGCCGCGGTTGGGCGACAGGCGGACGAGGTTCGATTGAATTTGTTTGTTCACGCAAGAATCCTTCGGCTGCAGGCGGAACAGCGCCGACCTGAGGCTGCGCACCCAATAGAGGCGTGCGAACTTCTTCGCGGTTACCGAAGAGGCTCGCATCCGATGGCATTGTAGAGCCAGAGGTGGTGGTCGACGGTTTGTCGTCACCAAGGACGATGGTTTCGCCATCGAAATCCGTGGCATTCGAACCGCTCTTATAGAGGGCGCGTCCAACCATCAACGTCACGCCGAGTCCCAGCACCAAAACGACTGCCAAACCAATTCGTGCGTCGCGTTTCATTCCGCCCCCAATTTGTCCCAGCGCAATGAGAAATTGCGCGGGCCTGAATTTTGTTTCGTGTACCGGTTAAACGGGCTGCTCAAGTACCTTGAGTATGTATCGTCACATTTTGGCGTGAAACTAAATGCATTCGGAAAAAAGTGGTGCGGGGATTGGAGTGGATGAGACCGTCAATTCTACAATATCCCCAACCCAAGCCCATATGCATTGCTTTGTGACCAACACACGCTACGACTCGTTGAACCCGAGATAATGGCATGTTGTGCGAGTATATCTGCCAAGCAGTTCGACACCAATCGCTATGATGAATTCCTTCAGACCGTACGAGGCTATGTACGCAAGGCGGTTGGCCGGTAGCAAGGGTGCCAAAGACCAGTACTCAGGTCCTTGCTTTTGGACGCTCGATGAACCCGTGGCTTGAAGTTCTTCTTTGATCGTTAGCGTAAATCCCAAAACGCAACGCGCAGTTGTCATGTGCTTGCATAAGGTTGTCATGACACAGAAACCGTTTTTTTTGTAAGGGTTTGTGAGTCAAAACACCATTTAATGGCATTTTGTCATAACGGGGGAAACGGGGCGAAAGGTGCCGTACAGCCCCGAAGGGGCGGCCTAATGTAGCCCAGTCCGTAAGGCCTGGGTTGTGGCGTGTGGTGGGGATGAGGCCTGAAAGGCTGGCATCAATGGCGGTAACGGTGGGATAACAAAAGGTGGATATATAAACAATGGTGTGCTTATTATATAATAAATATTC
>Ga0194061_1001669_pt1 | contig 12699 bp, 15 predicted proteins | sample SepL2221m_MetaG_FD_163423 | JGI IMG/M metagenome (GOLD analysis project Ga0194061, IMG submission 163423) | Anoxic zone freshwater microbial communities from boreal shield lake in IISD Experimental Lakes Area, Ontario, Canada - Sep2016-L224-21m | ecosystem: Environmental > Aquatic > Freshwater >...
CACAAAATCCGCCGCCCAAAAATGAATCCCCTCGATCGCGTAATGCACCGATCCGCCGCGCTTCATCGAATCGATCTGCTCCCACAAATCGCGCACATCACTGGCCACAACCGGCCGCTGCCGCTCGCGCCACACGTGCTGGGCCAGCGCTTTGTACATGCACTTTCCTTCGTCCGAATCGATGGGAATGGGATTGGGTTGCGCTGCGGCTGCCGCAATGTACTTTTCCAACAAGGCTCCAGGCGTACAATCAATGGCCGTGTCCGTCTTGGTGCTCATGAATCGCTCCCTCAATTTACAGCAGTGCCCCGCAAAACGTTTTCCGCATCATCATAAGCCAAGCGGAGCGATTTTCCATTGCGGATGCTCGACACTTTTTTGAAGCGTTGCTCTGATTCGCACGTCCAGGTAAGTTGCCGTGCAGGTCGGTCTCACGAAGTCACTGACGTGTTCACACGAGGTCCGCAGCATGATTCGAATTCGACGTTCTTCCGAGCGCGGCCACGCTGATCACGGCTGGCTCGATACCTTCCACACCTTTTCATTCGCTGACTATTACGACCCCGCGCACCAGGAATTTCGCGCACTGCGTGTGATCAACGAAGACCGCGTCGCTCCCGGCCAGGGCTTCGGTATGCACGGCCACAAAGACATGGAAATCGTCACCATCGTGCTTGAAGGCGCGCTCGAACACAAAGACAGCCTGGGTAACGGGGAGATTCTGCGGCCGGGCGAATTTCAACGCATGAGCGCCGGGAGTGGCATCCGTCACAGCGAGTTCAATCCATCCGAAACGGAACCCGTGCATCTGTATCAAATCTGGCTGCAACCCGAACGCAAAGGCATCGCCCCAAGTTACGAACAGAAAGCAATTCCGAATGACGAGCAACTCAACGCATTGCGGCTCGTCGCGTCGCCAAACGCTGAAAACGGTTCGCTCTTCATCCATCAAAACGCGCGGCTGTATCTGTCGAAACTTGAAGCCGGTCACAGCGTCACGCACGCGATCGCCAAAGGCCGCGCCGCATGGGTGCAAACGCTGCGCGGTTCCTTGGAATTGAATGGGCAGAAACTCAACACAGGTGACGGAGCAGCCATCGAAAACGAATCTGAATTGGTTTTGAAGGCCGCGCCCAATGCGGAAGTCTTGCTCTTTGATTTGGCGTAAACAGTGAACCACTTTTCAGGAGGCACACCTCATGTCCAAAGCACCGCGCATTCTCGCTTTCGCTGGAAGCACACGCAAAGAGTCGTACAACAAAAAGCTCGTTCAGATCGCCGCTGCCAGCGCGACGAAAGCTGGCGCGGATGTTGAGTTCATTGATTTGAAGAATTTTCCGTTGCCGCTCTTTGATGAAGATTTGGAAAAAGAATCGGGCCTCCCGGCAAACGTGCTCGCGCTCAAGAAGCTCTTCATCGCGGCGGATGGTTTTCTGATCGCGTCGCCTGAATACAACAGCTCCATCACGGCGGTGCTCAAGAACACAATCGATTGGCTCACGCGCCCCGCTCCGGGCGAAACGCCGCTCGCCGCATTCATGGGCAAGAGCGCGGCTTTGATGGCCGCGTCCCCCGGCGGTTTGGGCGGACTGCGAGGACTGGTTCACATCCGAGCGATTCTCGGCAATATTGGTGTACTCGTTTTGCCTGATCAAGTCGCTGTGGCCAAAGCGTACGAAGCCTTCAATCCGGATGGCTCATTGAAAGATCCGAAGCAACACGCCAGCATCGAAATGCTCGGCACACAACTGGCATCCGTTGTCGGAAAACTGAAAGGATAAAAACGCATGATCCAACGCCCCGTTCATTCCTCGCTCAGCGCCCCTCCGCGCCGGATTTCTGCGGTGGGGGACATCTACACCGTCCTCGTTTCCGGCGATGAAACTGAAGGAAAATACGCGCTGCTTCACGCCATCGTTCCGCCTGGAGGAGGCCCGCCGCCGCATGTTCACAGCCGTGAGGAAGAAGGCTTCTACGTTCTTTCCGGTGAAGTGACGGTCACAGCGAACGGCACCGTCACGAAAGCCGGACCCGGCGCGTTCATCAATCTGCCGGTCGGTAGCGTGCATTCGTTCAAGAACATGACCACTCGCCCCGCCGAAATGCTGATCACCGTTGTGCCCAGCGGATTCGAAAAGTTCCTCGAAGAATTCGGCACGGTTCTGACCGATCCCGCCAGCGGCCCCGTTCCGCCTTCCGATGCTGAAATCGCGCGGTTGTTGGCAGCGGCGCCGAAATATGGTATTGAGATGCGTGTTCCACATTGATCGAACCGTGTCTTGGCTTGCAGGAACGTTTGATGTTCAGCGACAGCACGATTTTCTTCACCATCCACTGGCTGCCCATCCTGGCGTGCTTCGTGCCATTCTGGCTGGGGTGTTACGCCTACGCGATTGTATTCATGTGGCGCGCGCTCGCTCCTATCGCGCGCACAAACTTTCATTTTTACATCACAGACATTTGGGCGACGATGCTCTGCTTGATTCCCACGCTCGTGCTCTTCGCCGAGACGACGAAATTGAGTCACGCTGAACGCGACCGCGATCTCGTCGGGTTGGGGATCCTCACGCTGAGCCAGATTCTGGGCGTCGCACTCGGACGCATCTTTTCAATTCCGCGCACGGGCGAATCTCTGCCCCGGCGCACGGACCAAGCGCTCTGCGTCGTGACCGGAGCCTACGTGTTCGGCGTCGCCGGTCTCTTCGCCATCATCATCGCATTTGCAATTCTCGCGCTGATCGTGCTGACGGTCGTGAGCTATCCCGTGCTCGGAATTTGGTTCGCACTCTTCGGCTTCCTCGTTTTCAGGACGTGGAGAAAAGCGATGCTGAAACCAAAATGATGTGATGCGCATGAAGCAATCAGACGCCATCGTCCCGCACACCTCGGTGTATCAATAATCTCACATTCCGACTGCTCATTTTGACTTTACGAGGAATTTTTCATGTCGTCCATAAGCTTTGCCAAACCCCGCATGAACCGTCTGTTTGCGTCGAGCGGGAAATGTTTTGACGTCGCCATCGATCACGGATTCTTCAACGAAGTCTCTTTTTTAAGCGGCATTGAAAACATGGACAAAGCCATCGCGACCATCGTCGCAGCAGCTCCGGACGCGATTCAACTGACCGTCGGCCAAGCCGAAATTTTGCAGCGCATTCCCGGCAAACAAAAACCTTCTCTGGTCCTGCGCACTGACGTGGCCAACGTTTACGGCTCCGTCCTGCCGCGTTTTCTTTTCAGCAAGCTTATAGACGACGCCGTCGAGCAAGCATTGCGCCTCGACGCAGCGTGTGTGGTCGTCAATCTGTTGATGCTTCCGAACCAGCCCGAATTGCATTACGCCTGCATCGAAAATATCTGCAAACTCAAACCTATCTGCGACCGATACGGTATGCCCCTGATGATCGAACCGCTGGTCATGCAGCCCAACGATAAAAAAGGCGGCTACATGGTCGATGGTGACTTGAACAAGATTCTGCCGCTGGTCCGTCAGGCGCGCGAATTGGGCGCGGATATCATCAAAGCCGACCCGTGCGACGACGCCAGCCAGTACCACAAAGTCATCGAAGCCGCCGGCGTCCCGGTCCTCCCGCGCGGTGGCGGTCGAGCTCCCGACCGCGAAATTTTTGAACGCACGATTGAACTGATGAAGCAGGGATCGAGCGGCATCGTCTACGGTCGAAACGTCATCCAACATCCGAACCCAAAAGGCATGACCGAAGCCTTCATGGCAATTGTCCACAACGGCGCGACGGTCGACGAGGCACTCAAGAAAGTTAAGTAAGTTATTTCGTCCCAAGTTCCCGTGCGATTTTCTTGAACATCTCCGCACCCGCCGTCGGGGTTCGTGACAGCGTTTTGTAGTTCATTTTGTACAACCCGAATCGTGGTTCGAATCCTTCTGCCCATTCGAAATTGTCGAGCAGAGACCAGTGATAATATCCTTTCACGGGGATGCCTTCGTTGACGGCGCGTTGCAGGGCGTGCAGATGCTGTCGGAGGAACGGCGCGCGTTTTGTGTCGTGGGCGTCGGCAAGGCCGTTCTCGGTGATGTAGATCGGCACGTGATAGCGGTGATGAACTTCACGCAGCAGCACCAGCAATCCTTCCGGATGAATCTCCCAGCCTAGATCATTTTGCTCGCCGGGGCCAGGGCCTGTTTCGATCAGGCCGGGTGTGGTCAGAGCGAAGTGGACCAAGTCGCGGCGGTAGTAATTCACGCCGATGAAATCGACGGGTGCGCACGCCGGTAGCGGCTCGTTGATGGATGGAAATCCCGGGGCGTTGAAACGGATGTGGCCGGATTGGATCGAGTCGCAAAACGCCCAATTGAACGCTGAGGCGGCTGCGTGAGCGGCACCCCAATCGGCGAGATTCCAGCGCTGTTTGGGTTCGAAATCGACGAGATGAATCGCAGCTCCGACCTTCGCTTTGGGAGCGACTTGCTTCAGAGCAACGGTCGCCGCTGCGTGTGCTCGGACGAGGCCGGCGAACGCGTGGACCGCATCAGCATTCGATTTTTTTCCGGGCGGAAAGATGCCGGTGACGTAACCGAAATACATCATGATATTCGGCTCGTTTATCGTACACCACAGCGCCACGTCCGGGCCCAAGCGCTCGGCTGCGACTCTCGCAAATCGTCCGAACTTTTCAGGGAAATCCGCTGCGGTTGCGCCGCCTCGCTGAGCCAGCCAGTGAGGCAACGTGAAGTGGAGCAGCGTGACCATCGGCGCGATGCCGTGTGCTTTCAGTTTCTTTAATTGTCCGGCGTAATGGTTCCACGCGGCGTCGTCCCACACGCCGTCAGTGGGTTCGAGGCGGCTCCATTCGATTGAGAACCGGTACGAATTCGCGCCGAGTTCCTGCATCAGCGCGATGTCGTCATCGATGCGGTTCCAGGAGTCGCAGGCTTGTCCGCTCACGTCGCCATGCTTGATCCTCCCCGCTTCCCGTTCGAACGCAGCCCAATCGTTTTTATCGTTGCCGCCTTCAATTTGATGCGCGGAGGTGGCGGTGCCGAACAGAAAATCGTCGGGCATTTTCACGATCGGTTTCGTCTCATCGCCAGGCGAGAACGTGATGGTTGGATAGGCCCACACGAGATAGAGAATTGCAGCGAGGTACGTGATGCTCAGAGCCGCGACGACACTGAGCGAGACCCATCGCCACGGGCGGAGGGATACGAAATCGATGGCTGAACGGATCAAACTCACGCGAAGGCTCCGGTGATTCTTGCGAATTTCGCTTCCCAAAAAGGCGCACGGTCTCGACCTGGAAAGTTGCTTATAGCATTCTGGATTGAGGGCGGTCCGTCAAGTCGCTGAATTCGTGCGCCTGTGAAGGTTCTGTCAATTCGCTGGATGAGCGTAAAACACGGTGTATTACTAGCGAGTTCAATTCTCAACGATTTTAAGGATGATTCAAAATGGATGAACTGTCGCGACGGGACGTGTTGAAGTCGGGTGCGTTGATGGCTCCGGCATTGTTGGGGCTGACTTCCTTTTCAGCATCAGCTGCTGACCCCTATGAAGACGCGGTGCTGCTTGATGGTGAACCGCCTAAACTGACGCCCGGCGCGTACACGATCGCGGTGTTGCCGGATACGCAGTTCTACAGCCAGACGTATCCTCAGACGTATATCGCGCAGACGAATTGGATCGTTGAGAACAAGGCCGCGCGCAACATCGCGTGTGTGCTCCATCTCGGGGACATCACCAACAACAACACGGTGCCCGAGTGGGTCGCTGCACAGAAGGCGATGCAGAAGCTTGACGGCCACGTCCCATATTTCATGGTTCCCGGCAACCATGATTACAGCGCCGGGGGCGGATGCAAGGATCGCACCACGTTGATGAGCGAGTATTTCCCGGTCTCCAGTTTCAAAGGCAAGCCGACGTTCGGCGGCGTGTATGACAAGGAGCCTGAGCGCATCGAGAACAGTTACCACACGTTCACGGTGGGACAGCGGAAGTTTCTGGTGATCGCGCTCGAGTTCGGGCCGCGCCGGGATGTGGTGCGCTGGGCCAACGACATCGCCGCTCGGCATCCTGAGCACAGCGCGATTCTGATCACGCATGTGTACATGTATCACGACGACACGCGCTACGATTGGAAGGGGCAGGGCAAGAAGCAGGCGTGGAATCCACATGGCTACGCCGTCGCCGGGGCGACGAAGGATGACGTGATGGACGGCGAGGAACTGTGGACGGAACTCGTCAGCAAGCACAAGAATTTCATCATGACACTGAATGGTCACGTATTGAAAGACGGTCTGGGGCGGCTGTCGTCAAAATCACCGAGCAGCGGGCATGACGTGCATCAAATGCTGGTGAATTTCCAGATGCGCCCGAAGGGTGGCGACGGCTGGCTGCGGCTGCTCGAGTTCCGCGAAGACAGCAAACTGGTGCAGGTCTACGATTATTCGCCAATGCGCAAACAGCGCAATGAATCGGGGCAGAATCAGTTTACGCTGGGGCTGGCGTAGGGGAAAGTTGGACGGATGGATGTGATCAACCCGTTAAACCGGCACTGGTAGGAATACCTACCAGTCGCTCCCGGCTCGCATTATCGTCAAATCACTAATCCTTTTGCCGCTTCATGATTGCGACAATAAATTTCGAGCCCCCGTTTACTTTTTCGATGTCGATAACCGATACCAACTCCCATCCCTCTTCGCCCCGAGCATTGAGCAACTCCGTCATTTTGACAGAATCAAAATCAGTCCCCGAGAAAAAGCCGACATCTGTCTGTATCTTGAGAGTCTTGTATTCCCATCGAGTTTTCATAAATGGTTAAAAGCTCCGTATGGTCACTTGCGATTCTATTAAATCAGACAGTTTAGTTGCTCTGATTTTCATGTATTTGATTGCATGATTATTCTTGTTTTTCAAACGGTTTTTCAGCGGGGACGACGACGGGGGCGATGACTGATTTCCATACGGCGTAGCCTGCTGGCAGCATGTGGATGTTGCCGGGAATGAAACACTCGACTTTGGGTTGGCCGTCCGCGCCGATCAGCGGTGTGGTTATGTCGAGGAACTTCATCCATGTCTGCGTCTCGCATTCTTTGCGCAGAAGGTCGTTGGTCTTGCGCAAGTCATCGATCTTGTCAAAGCGCTTACCAGGGCTCGGCACGAGACCGAGGACATACAGTCGGGACTCCGGCAAGGCTGCGTGGAACGTGCGATGGAGTTTCTGGAAGTGTGCGAGCACGACTTCGGGTTTGTCGCCGGCGTTGATGTCGTTACTGCCTTCGTAGAGTATCACCGCGCGTGGCTTGAAAGCGATCGCCAGGTTTTCGATGAACAGGTCTGCCGCCTGATTCATGCGGCTGCCGCCGATGCCGTAGTTGTGGATGGACAAGGGCGCGAGGTCTACCGTTACTGTCTTCCAGAATTCCATGTGTGAGCTGCCAATGCAGATGATGCTGCCGGGTGCGGGTGGGACTTTGCGGGCGGCCTCGAGCACTTTTTCATATTTCGCGAGTATCTTCGAGGTAGATGATGTGTCGGTAAGCGCGTGTGCTGCGTCTTCGACAGCGAAAGTAGACACTGCGATGGTGGCGAACAAAACGAGGGACAGTTTGATTTTCATAAGAGTATTACGTCATTACTGGACAGAGTTATCGACCGCATCCGTGCGGTCGAGCATGGCTAAAATCGTACCGCACTTTTTCGAAGCGACAAGATGTATCTAAAATTCGGACTCGAAATAGGAATCTGATTTGTTCGGCTGTAGCGACTGCTTGGTGTGCTTTTTGAAAAGAGGCGGGTGGCCCACCCCAGCTTGCTGGGGTGGGTCGCGATAGCGACAAGAAGCCACACCGTGACGCTTGAATTTCAAAAAAAGCGTGTATTCTCCGGTAATGCCCAAACGTCGGATACACGGAGAAGGTACCTACGTCCACTACGTGACGTTTTCGTGCTACAAGCGCAGGAAATTGCTGTTGCCCGATGTTTGCAAACGGATCGTCATTGGAACCTTGGGAAGCCAGTTTCGGCGGCAGAATGGAATGTGTCTTGGTTTTGTCATCATGCTGGACCACGTTCATGCAATGGTCTGGTTTCCCGAAGAGAGCATCAAATCAGCTTGTGTATGGACAAATGGAAGGAACTGAGTTCTAAACAGATCGAGACAACCTATGCGCGCGAATTTCCGAACTACTGGTCAAAATTGGACGAACGGGAAACCGTCTGGCAGCCACGGTACTACGACTTCAATTTGTATTCGGAAGGGAAAATGCATGAGAAACTGGAATACATGCATAACAATCCTGTCCGGGCCGGGCTTGCGAAGGACATTTGCGATTGGCCGTGGAGTTCCGCTCAATGGTGGCATCAGGGCAGGTCCGTAGGAATTCCCGTATCATGGCACCCGTGAAATCGAGAGCTTCTTTTTGTATCGAACGCGCAGGGAGGAGCATCTTGTCGCTATCGCGACCCACCCCAGCAAGCTGGGGTGGGCCACCCGTGATGCACACTTTTATCTATTTGGAATTGGATCGTTATGCCCGAATCTGACTTTACCACACTCGCCGAACCGTCCGTCTCGTCGGTGCCGAATCCCCTGCGTTCGATTCTGATCCGCATCGGGAAAATCCTCTTCAAGGTCGCTTTTGTTGGAGGGATTTTCTGCTTTCTCATCAATATCATCCAAATGTCCGATCTCCGCGATTTGGCTAAGCGCTGGCCGTGGGTGCTGGTGTCGATCGCGCTCTATTTTGTTGCGATGCTCTCGTGCTCGCTTCGCTACAAACTGCTGTTGCGGGCGTTGGACATGCACTCCAGATTCCGGGATGTGTTTTCGTTTTCGATGATCGCGGGACTCTTCTATCTGGTCTGGTGGGTCGTCGGCGACTTGGTGAAAGCGTATTACGTCTTCCGCAGCACGCGGGCGGGGAGTGGCAAGCCGAACATTGGGCTGATTGTGTTGAGCGTCTTTCTGGACCGGATCGTGGGCTTCTTCGCGCTGCTCACGCTGGGGTTTATCGTCAGCATCGTGGCGTGGCCGCAGCTCCAGAACGAACCGAATTTGCGGCGCTTGGTCCTGCTTTTCGCGGGGGTCTGCGCGGGGGCGCTGGTCTTCTTCTTTATAATGGTGTCGGAAAAGTTGGAAAACAGCCCGCTTCGCAAACGGTTGATGCAAATCGTGCCGTTTCATCAAAAACTCGAAGCCATCTACGCGGGGTTCGCCGGGTTGCGGCACCACAAGCCGATCTTGGCGGCGATGCTGGGCCTGTCGATCCTCAATCACATCATCGTGTGCGTGATCATGCTCCTTTTAATGCAAGGGGTGACATTTACGTCAGCGGCGACGGGCTTGATCGTCGCCCCGGAGGCGATGCCAAGCGCCCTGTCGTGCCTGACCGTTCTGCCGCTGGGTTTCTTCCTCTCTACGTTCGGCATGGCCTTTGGATTCGGAGTTGGGACTGTTGCGTTTGAATTACTGTTTCAGCGGTTGCTCGGTATCGGCGGCGTAGCCAAAATGGTGCTGGCGTTTCAGATCGTCGGCTTGCTGTTCCGCTTGCTGGGCATACCATTCTGGCTGTTGTATCGACGTAAAGCAGGAGTGGAGACGATGGAATCGCGTGACGCATAATAAAGGAGGGTAGGCGGGTGGCACTGTTAGCGTGGGTGCCACGGACCAGTACCCTAGTCCGTGCTGTTGGACGCTCGATTAACCCGTGGCTTGAAGGTTTTCTTTGATCGTTCGCGTATCAGCACGGAGCAGAATACTGCTCCGGGGCACTCGGCGCTCTTGAATTAAAAACGGTCTCTCGTCAGCACGTCACGGAGTTATCGTGCCGACGAACCCTTCTTTGTCCAATAAAGAGGGCTCTGGATTGCAACGCTCGCTCCCGATTCTCACTGGTAGACGATACGGTGTGTCTACCCGTGGCACACCCCTTGATTCCGTCCCCAATCCGTGCGACAACCCGAACGCAATACCCTGAATCTGCTCGCCCGACATGTGCAGCGCCGAGCCGATGCGATCCAAACCAAACGCGCCGGTGGCGTCGCGCGGAAGCATGGACGCCAGATCGGTGTGTTTACCAAATAGATCGTTGAGCGTGTTTTGATACTGCGTCCGATTCAAACGGCGGAACGTGCCGTCGCTGCCAATCTGATCCTTCAGCGCCACGGCCGCGCGGCTGAGTTCCGCGTTGATAGCCGCCATGGCAGAAGAAACTTCCTGGGGCGATGGTTGCGCGGTCTCTTTTTTCGGCGGCATTTCCCCAGCCGTCACGCGCTCAGCGACCACGCGCCATTCTTTCACGCGCCGCCCGGAAGCGAACGCGCAGGACGCTCTCCGGGCCGACCGAAACCATGCTGCCGGAATGATCCTGAACACAGACGGCATAATTCACACGCGGAACGCCGTCGCTTTTCTTGTCGCTAACGTCTGGAACTTGTTGAAGCCGTCCAGGACCTTGGTTGTCCGCAGGCAGCCACGTGCCTCGCCAAATCACTGAGGGCGCTTGCTCAAACGTTTGGCGAAAAGTTGTTGGAGCGAGAAGCATCCGGCTGCTTTCTAGCGAATTGGTGGTCTCAAGCGTGGCCACGGACATTTCTCCTTGCCGCACATCGACCACGCTTCCATCAGCGAGCCGGCGCATGCGAACATGGCCGCTCTCAACGGAAAGCGTTGTGCTTCCCGGATTCGTGGAGAGTTGGAAACGCGTCACCACTATGTCAATCTCGGCAGTGGAGGTGAGGACGCGCATGGGCTGATCCGGTTTCTGGGTACGTACATCCGCATTCAACGCCCCCCGCCAAAACGTTCACGCTTGTTTTTTCACAAGCGCGCCTTGTTTTCGCTTGCAGAACGCATCCCAATAATCGCTACACAGGTGGCTCAATCGGTCAGTCGTAATTTCGTTATTCGCCTGATCCAAAATCTCGATCGAACCGCAACTGATGTGCAGCGTCGCGCCTTGTCGGTCGCGTGGATAGCGGTGCTGAAAACACATGATTTCCAAGGATTCTTTTTTGCGTTTCGTGGAAACGATTTCCAATTCTTCCCAGAAAATATCGCGCAGTTCGGTCACCACTTCGTTGTCGACATCCGGTGGATAGGCCCACAGATGGAGTTCGAGTTTATCAATCGCGCTGAATTGAAGATAAAAGTTTCGGAACGATTTGTTGATGCACTCCGCTAAATAGACGCATTCAACCGTCAGCTTTAACGAGTCAAAGTCCCCGGTCCAGGATTCAATCGAACTGCCATGAAAGAGCGCAAAAGTCTCTTCCATGTCAGTGAGCGGGCTTTTCACATAAAGCATAATGTGGCACCGAGACACACGAGAAACTGGAAGCGTTGCGGACAAGAGTAAGCCAACGCGATTCATTTATCGGCACGTGCTTGTAATTATTAAGAGTATCCAAGCCACGGCAGAGAACGCAATGATTGGATGCGAAATAAATGCGCCGTGACGTTCTGAAAAATGTCTTCTGCGGCCGGAGCGTCGCGCTCAATAACCCACACGGACGCGAGAACCCGCATCCGTGCTGACAGTAGCGTCTTAACAATCTCTTCCTGAGCGAGCGCCATGCGGCCATTCCATAATCGAAAACGGTAAGACTTCGCATATTGAACACATGAATTCAACGATCCTGACACACCGCCGAATTTCTGGTGTGAGTGGCCTAATGGGTCAAAGGCAAACCCAAGCCCACGATTATCTGGGATGGTTCCCCGGTGTATCGCGCTCGCCTGGCACAGGACAAAGCTAAAGAACTGGGCATCGAAATAATCCCGCTTCCCGGCTACAGTCTGGATTTGAATCCCACCGAAGGGCTGTGGAAATGGATGCGCGAAGAAGTAACCTATGCCTATTGTCAGCCTTCGCTGGAAGCGCTTCATGCCGCATGCCGGGAATTTCTGGCACGCGTGAATCAAGCACCGCTGACCATGGTCGAACGCCTGTGGCCACGCTGGGAGCTCGATCCCGACGAAGAGAAACTACGGGTTTCAGCTTAGATTGAGTTTAGAGCAAAGCTCATCGCCAGAAACGTGAAATGGAGACGGGACAACAAAGAAATAAAAGCGAAGCCCATCCCAGAAAGCCAACTCCGGGCTATCGAACCAGAAACCTACGCCAAAATCGGCGAAGAGATAATCAAAGGAAAGCCCATCCCACGACTCTGGGAAGTGGATGAGCTAGAGAAGTTAAAGGAGTTCAACATTCAAGAAAACGGCCTGACTTTTCACAACGTTTTCACAAATCGTATTCGCGGTGAAAAAGTATGAGATCCTTATCCGGAGACGGTTCAAAATCATTCACTCGATATACAGGCGAGTTGCGCTTAAAGTCAACATTATCCAGAAATAACTTGCCCTTTGAGATCAATGCCGTGGTCGAAATAGCCCTCACGCCTGCCGGTCATCTTGCGCTGCTTGAAAGTGGCGATCCTGCGGGATCGGGATTGGCCGAAGCGCTGGCCGCGCCGTTGCGGCGCGCATACGCAACAGATCCTTCCGAATTGCTCCTTCAGTTATCGACTGACACGCACAAAACACCACTTCCGCCTGCCTTCAAATTCTGGGGAGGGTTCGCGGAGTGCTACCTGACCGCGCTTTGCCACATTCCCGAATCGGTTCAAGCCCGCATCGAAACGCTCGCTCCGCCGCAGGACGAATTGACTTTCATGACCGAAGCGTCGCCTCCATTTCGAGGTGCGGAGTATCTTTCGGTCGAAA
>Ga0194061_1001670_pt1 | contig 12696 bp, 13 predicted proteins | sample SepL2221m_MetaG_FD_163423 | JGI IMG/M metagenome (GOLD analysis project Ga0194061, IMG submission 163423) | Anoxic zone freshwater microbial communities from boreal shield lake in IISD Experimental Lakes Area, Ontario, Canada - Sep2016-L224-21m | ecosystem: Environmental > Aquatic > Freshwater >...
ACCATGCCGGCGCCGACTTTTTTGGGGGCTACTGCTTTCTGAACAACGCTGCACTGGCCGCGCAGCACCTGCGCGATGCTGGCATGGCCAAGGTGGCTGTGCTCGACATTGATTACCACCATGGCAACGGCACCCAGGCCATCTTTTACGACCGGCCTGACGTTTTCTTTGTCAGCATCCACGGCGACCCGCGCACCGAGTACCCGTTCTACCTGGGCCATGCGGACGAGCGCGGCGTTGGTGCGGGGTTGGGCGCTAACCTTAACCTGCCGCTGCCACGCGGCACCGGTTTTGCCGTGTGGTCGCAGGCACTGGACGCCGCTCTATGTGCCATCGGGGAGTTTGGAGCGAATGCGCTGGTGGTGTCCCTGGGCATGGATACCTTTGTGGGCGACCCTATCTCAGGCTTCACGCTGGGCAGCGACGACTACCTGCAGGTGGGGCGGCGCATCGCGGCAGCGCGCTTGCCCACTGCGTTTGTGTTCGAAGGCGGTTACGCCGTGGCCGAGGTCGGTGTAAATGCCGTCAATGTGCTCGAGGGCTTTGCAGGTGCTGGGGCTTGACGCTGTCCATGTGCAGGGGTTACCCTGCCAGCGCGTGGTTGCTGTCAACATGCAGGAGGTCAAAATGATCAAGTTTTTGTGGATTGCCACTCTTGCAAGCTGGGGCTGCGCCGCGGCGTGGGCGCAGGGCGCACCGCTGAAGTTGGTCACCATTCTGGCCCTGGATCGCCCCATCATGGTGGCTGAAAAGACTGTGCTCGATGCCGCCTTTGCACGTACTGGGTTGCAGTTTTCGTTGGAATACAAACCGGCCGAGCGCGCCCTGATTGGCTTTAGGGACGGCAGTTTTGACGGCGACGTCAACCGCATTGGAAGCTTCTACCAGTCGCATCCCCAAGCCATACGGGTTGAGCCCCACATTCAAAACGCCTACTTTTACGCAATTGGTGCCGCCGCCACCGACAAGCCCGCGTCTTGGGCAGACCTGCCCCGCTATTCGATAGCCTATGTGCGAGGCTTCAAGGGGATTGAGATCCGGACCGCGGCCGTGTCCGTTCGCGAAGTCACCGATTCGGATGAGTCCTGCCTGATGATGGCCGCGGCGCGCCGCGTGGACTGGTGCATTTTGCCGGCTGACCGCAAAGGCGCTTGGCCCCTGCAGGCCCAATATGCGGAGCAGCTCAGTGGCGTGCTTATAGACAACGTCAAGGTCTACATCTGGCTGGGCCCTCAACATGCCGATGCGGCACAGCGGCTGACTCGGGCTTTACGCGAGATGGAGAAGTCCGGTGAACTACAGAGGTCCATGGCATCGTTTCGCCAGGCCGATTGAAACCAGTTTTCGCGCGAGCCCATCGCATGCCCATTGCATTTTTTGACGTTCTGAAACCGCGCTCCGCCAGAGCCAGTCTGGCCGCCATCGTGCTGATCGCATCGAGCGTGCTGATGGGCACCTTGTCGGCCGGGTCCTATTTTTTGACTGAGCAGCGACTCAACGACGAAAAGCATGCGCTGTGGCAGCAGGTCCAGCAGCATTTGGGGCCGCCGGTTGGCAAGACGTTATGGGTCTATGACCTGCCTGGTCTGAATGCCGTGCTGCGCGCGGAATTGGGTGGTTCTGTGCTGGGTCTTGCGGTAGTCGATGGCTTGGGCGCTGTGGTGGCACAGCAGGGCCTGGCGCTTCCGGTTGGCGGGGGCACTGTGCCGGGTGACGCAGAGGTGCTGGTCATGGATATCCCTGTCGTTGAGAAACAGCATCTCGGGCGCATTCATGTGGCCTGGTCCGATGCCACCCTGCGTCAGACCTTGCGGGTCACCTTGTGGCTGGCGCTGGCACAGCTGGTGGCTGTCAACCTGGTGTTGCTGACGGTGGTGTGGGTGGGCGTGGACCGGCTGATTTTCAAGCGGGTCTATCGCCTGCAACGCGCGCTCGACCTTGCAGCAAGTCGAGACGAAGCCGCCGATATCGTTGCCTTGCCGGTTAGCGCTGCCAATGAATTTGGCGCCATCACGCGCAGCATTAACACCATTACCGCGCGGCTCAGTGAAGAGCTGGATGCCGGTCGGGAGTCCGAGGAAGAGGCTCGCATGGCTTTGGCCAATATGCAAAACGCGCAGGAGGGGTTGGTGCAGGCCGAGAAAATGGCCTCGCTGGGGCGCCTGGTTGCGGGTGTCGCCCATGAACTCAACACCCCAATCGGCAATATCGTCATGGTTGCCAGTGCCCAGCAGGAAGTGGCCCAAGAGCTCAGCCAGGCGGCGGCCTCTGGTTCGCTCACGCGCACCGCGCTGACTGCCATGGTTAGCAGAATCGAAGAGGGTGCTGGCCTGATGCTCGTCAGTTCGCGCCGCGCCGCAGACCTGATCCAGAATTTCAAGCAAGTCGCGGTGGACCAGACCACTGACCAGTTGCGCGATTTCGATCTGGCCCGTCAAATGGCCGAGGTGTTATCCGTCATCATCCACGTGGTTGCCAAAACGCCCATCCAGCTGGTCCAGCAACTGGAGACTGGTATTGCCATGCACAGCTACCCGGGCCCACTGGGGCAGGTGTTGACCAATCTGGTCATGAATGCGGTCAAACACGGCTTTAACGACACGCAGCCTGGCACCATTACCGTGTCCTGCGCGCGTGAGGGCGAGCGGGCCCGCATCACCGTGACGGACAACGGAGTTGGCATTCCGCCCGAAAACATCGGCAAAATATTTGACCCCTTCTTCACTACCAAACTCGGTCAGGGTGGCACGGGCCTGGGCCTGCACATCTCGCACAACATGGTCTGCGGCCCGTTGGGCGGGCGCCTGGCAGTGCAAAGCACGCCCGGCGGTTCCACCACCTTCACCGTGCTGTTGCCCTGTGTGGCCCCCGGAGCGGATCGAACCTGATTTTTTTCACAAGGAGCCCTTGACCATGAAACGTCGTCACATTGACAGATGGGTTCCGATCAGGGCACCAGGTATTTCAAGAATGGCGATTTAAATGCGGAGTAACCCGGTCTGACTGGCGGGCAGTCAATATGGCAGTCGTCACCTCCGCAAACCCCGCACCGCGTTCGGTTGGCGTGATATAGCTTGGCAAGTGCGTCAACTGATCGGAAAACCGGCGGATGTTGGCTACGCCCACGCTGTGCGTGAAGCGTTCAAACATGGCCTGGTCATTGCCTGAATCGCCCACAAAGACCCAGTGATCCAGCTCTTGCGCCAAGTCGCGGCCGAGCAGTTCACGCACGATCCAGCTGGCGCCCAGCCATTTGTTGAAGTTGCCAAAGCAGCCGTGGATGTGGATGCTGCTTACTGTTGTTTGGAGGCCCTCGCGTTGCAAGATCGCCAGCACGCGTTGTACGGTCTCCGGCGGCAAATGGGCGTATTCGTTGTAGTCAAAGGCTATGTCGGTCTCGCGGCCGGTGCTGTCGCGGCTGAGGAATACGCCCGGCACTTCGAACATCACACGGGTGGCAATTTTCTGCATCCGCGCCTGGTTGCTGGCGCGGGTGGCTGCATCCTGTTGGTATAGTTTTGATAGCGGCTCACGCAGGTTTAACGGGGGCTCCAGACCAATTTGGCATATGCTGGCTTTCGTGTGCTTCTGCACAAACGCCACTCCGCCATTTTCAGCGACCATGGCGTCGACGGGCCACGGGGTCGCACCTCCCATGAATCGCTCACACCAGCCAATGGGGCGCCCGGTAATGGGTATGACGACCAGCCCCGCCGATTTCAAATCAGTGAGTGCCTGCAGTGCATCGGGCGTGATGGCGCCGTCCGTCGTGAGTGTGTCGTCGATGTCGGTAAACACACCGACGATTTGGCGTCGGGCCTCAACAGGCCAATCGGCAAGAGGTTTCATGGCGACAAGGGCGGGGGGCTACATCTATCCGGCGGTTTGCAGGGCTAATCCAGCATGCTCACGCAGCGGATGGAAATGGATCTTCGGAAAGCGCTCCTGGGCCAGTCGCACGTCATACGGGCTGGTGCACAGATAGGCCAATGTGTTGGCCGCGTCGCGCGCCATGCGCATGGGGTAGGCCTCGCAAAATGCTTTCAACTCCTGCGGGGTGCCAGCGGTGATCCAGCGTGCGCCGGTGTACTGACAGCCTTCGAGTCGGATGTCGGCGTCATATTCGCCTTTAAGGCGGTGCTGTACCACTTCAAACTGCAGTTGACCGACAGCACCCAGCAGCATATTGCCGCCGACCTCGGGGCGAAACACCTGGATGGCACCTTCTTCACCCAACTGGGCCAGCCCCTGCTGCAATTGTTTAGTGCGCAGCGGGTTGCGCAGCACCACGGTCATGAACATCTCGGGCGCGAAGAAAGGCAGGCCGGTGTACAGCAGGTTGACGCTGCCGTCGGTAATGGTGTCGCCCAATTGCACGCCGCCATGGGTGGTAAATCCCACGATGTCGCCGGCATAGGCTTCTTCGACCGCCTCGCGACGCTGGCTCATGAAGGTGACCACCGATGTGGGGCGTAACTCCTTGCTGGTGCGCATGACTTTGAGCTTCATGCCCGGCGTGTACTTGCCCGAGGCCACGCGTACGAATGCGATGCGATCGCGGTGGTTGGCGTCCATATTGGCCTGAACCTTGAACACTACACCGCTGAAAGCGTCGTCGTCTGGCTGGACTTCCTTGACCACGGGCTGCTTGTTGACGACAAACGAACTGGTGCGCTTGCCCGGCGAAGGGGCCAGATCGACGAGGGCGTCCAGCACCTCCATCACGCCGAAGTTGTTGACGCCAGAGCCGAAAAATACAGGGGTTTGCTTGCCGGCCAAAAAGGCCGCGTGGTCCCACGCCGGGGACGCGCCGGTGGCGAGTTCCATGCTGTCCACGGCGCTGGTCCACTCGTGGCCAAAGCGGGCCAACAAGGCGGCCGGATCACTCACCGGCATGGAGTCAAAGTCTTGTGGGCGGCGGTCCTTGCCGCCGTCAAAAACCGTCATCATCTGCGTGCGCAGGTTGACGATGCCGCCGAAGGATTTGCCCTGGCCCACGGGCCAGGTCATTGGCACGCAGGGCATGCCCAGCTCACGCTCGATCTCGTCCAGTATGTCCAGCGGCTCCCGCACTTCGCGGTCCATCTTGTTGACGAAGGTGATGATGGGCGTGTCGCGCTGGCGGCACACTTCAATCAGGCGGCGGGTCTGGGCTTCCACACCGTTGGCCGCGTCAATCACCATCAGGGCCGAGTCGACCGCGGTCAGCACGCGGTAGGTGTCCTCGCTGAAGTCCTTGTGGCCGGGTGTGTCGAGCAGGTTGATGACGTGGTCGCGATAGACCATCTGCATCACGGAGGATGCCACCGAAATGCCGCGCTGCTTTTCAATCTCCATCCAGTCGGATGTGGCATGGCGCGTGGCCTTGCGGGCCTTCACTGAGCCGGCAATTTGGATCGCACCCGAGAACAGCAGCAGCTTTTCGGTCAGCGTGGTTTTACCCGCATCCGGGTGGGAAATAATGGCAAAGGTGCGGCGGCGGCGGGTTTCGGCAAGGAAGGACATGAATAGTGCGCAATGCCCCGGCACGGACTCTCGACGATCAGCAGTCGGCGTGGCCAGGTACAGAAATCTGGAAAAGGCTAGAATTATCGCTTTCCGAGGAGCGTTGCAGTTCACGTGCAGTGAACGAGGCTCGGGAAAGCTGGCCGATGTGGTCAGTTCAAGCACCAACGACGCTCACCCACTGGTCTGTGTGGTGAGCCTATTTCCGGTTCGGTTCACGGCCAGTGGCATTTCAAATTGATTTTTGGAGTTAGCCATGAGCGCACTGAAACCTGCAACCAAAACCGAAGACTACAAAATTGCCGACCTGAGCCTGGCCCAATGGGGCCGCAAAGAGTTGACCATTGCCGAGACCGAAATGCCTGGCCTGATGGCCATTCGCGAAGAGTTCGCGAAGACGCAGCCACTGAAGGGCGCGCGCATCACCGGTTCCTTGCACATGACCATTCAGACCGGCGTGCTGGTCGAAACTCTGCAAGCCCTGGGTGCTGAAGTACGCTGGGCGTCGTGCAACATCTTCTCCACCCAAGACCATGCTGCGGCTGCCCTGGTGGCCACGGGTACGCCGGTGTTTGCCTACAAGGGCGAGACGCTGGTGGATTACTGGGATTACACGCACCGCATTTTTGAATTCAGCGGCAAAAAGGGCTCGGCAGCCGAAGGTCCCAACATGATTTTGGATGACGGTGGCGATGCGACTTTGCTGATGCATCTGGGCGCCCGTGCCGAGAAGGACATCAAAGTGCTGGCCAAGCCCGGCAGCGAAGAAGAGATCTGCCTGTTCAACAGTATCAAGGCCAAGCTCAAGCTCGACCCCACCTGGTACAGCCGCCGCCTGAAAAATATCATCGGCGTGACCGAAGAAACCACGACCGGTGTGATGCGCCTGGAAGAGATGTCTGCCAAGGGCCTGCTTGCCTTCCGCGCCATCAACGTGAACGACTCGGTGACCAAGAGCAAGTTCGACAACCTGTATGGCTGCCGCGAATCGCTGGTTGACGCTATCAAGCGCGCAACCGACGTGATGATTGCCGGCAAGGTCGCCTGCGTGGCGGGTTACGGTGACGTGGGCAAGGGCTCGGCCCAGGCCCTGCGCGCACTGAGCGCGCAGGTCTGGGTGACCGAGATTGACCCCATCAACGCCCTGCAGGCAGCCATGGAAGGCTACAAGGTCGTGACCATGGAATATGCCGCCGACAAGTGCGATATTTTTGTGACTTGCACCGGCAACAAGAACGTCATTACGTACAAGCACATGGATGCCATGAAGGACCAGGCCATTGTTTGCAACATCGGTCACTTCGACAACGAAATCGATGTTGCTTCGCTGGAAAAGTGCAAGTGGGACGAGATTAAGCCCCAAGTCGACCATGTCATCTTCCCGGCCAAGGGCAAGAAGGCCGAGAAGCGCATCATCCTGCTGGCCAAGGGTCGCCTGGTGAACCTGGGCTGCGGAACGGGTCACCCCAGTTTCGTCATGAGCTCCAGCTTTGCGAACCAGACCATCGCCCAGATCGAGCTTTTCACCAAGCCCAAGGAATACAAGAACGGCAAGGTCTATGTGTTGCCTAAGCACCTGGACGAAAAGGTGGCACGCTTGCACCTGAACAAGGTGGGCGCCATGTTGTCCGAGCTGACCGATGAGCAAGCCGCCTACATTGGCGTCAGCAAGTCCGGCCCGTACAAAAAAGACACGTACCGCTATTGATCGCCACGCATGCGCATTGACCAACTACTGGTTCAACGGGGCCTGGCCACCACCCGCTCGCAAGCACAGCGCCTGATTGCTGACGGCGTGGAATGGCTGCAGGGCGAGGCATGGAAGCGCATCGCCAAAAATGGCGACGACGTTCCCGAGCCGGCCGAGGTGCGACTGCTGGATGACTCCGAAGCACGCTATGTGTCGCGTGGCGGTCTGAAGCTGGAGGCCGCTCTCAAAGAGGTTGGTCTTTCGGTGGAGGGATTGGCTTGCCTGGATGTGGGCCAGAGCACGGGCGGTTTCACCGATTGCTTGCTGCAACACGGTGCGCGCATGGTGGTCGGTGTGGACGTGGGCAGCGCCCAGTTGCACCCCCAGCTGCGCGAAGATGGTCGTGTGCTGTGCGTGGAAAAGGTCAACGCCCGATCGTTGGATGCTAGTGATTTGATAGCGGCTTGCGCAAATTACACGGGGGCTGGTGGGCTGTTTGATCCTGAGAATGTGGACGCCGAGCCTTTTGTACCCGAGTTTGATGTGGTGGTGGGCGACTTGTCCTTCATCTCGCAGACGCTGGTACTCCCGGCCATCGTGCCCTTTTTGAAATCTGGAGGTACCTTGCTGACCCTGGTCAAGCCGCAGTTTGAATTGCAGCCCGGCCAGGTGGGCAAGGGTGGCATCGTGAAAGATTCCTCGTTCTACCCCTTGATCGAAGCCCGACTGCGCGAAGCCTGCGCTGAACTGGGCCTCACCGTTACGGCGTGGTTTGACTCACCGATTGAAGGTGGCGACGGCAACCGCGAATTTTTTATCTGCGCCACCAAGTCCTGAAGAGAAGCTATGTCTGAAACATCACGCATTCCTGTCAGCGTGGAATTCTTTCCGCCGAAGACGCCAGAGGGTGTTGCCAAGCTGCGCGCAGTGCGCCAGCTGCTGTACGCGATCAAGCCGGAGTTCTGTTCGGTGACCTTTGGCGCGGGCGGTTCTACGCAAGAGGGCACGTTCAACGCGGTGTCGGAAATACTCGCCGAAGGGGTGAATGCTGTATCGCATTTCTCGTGCATAGGCGCCACGCACCAGACCGTGCGCGCGCAGTTGGCAACGCTCAAGGCGATGGGCGTGACGCGTCTGGTAGCGCTGCGCGGTGACTTGCCAAGTGGCTATGGGGCTGGCGGCGAGTTCCACTACGCCAGTGATCTGGTCGCGTTTATCCGCGCTGAAACAGGTGATGACTTTCACATTGAGGTGGCGGCCTATCCGGAAGTCCACCCCCAAGCCAAGTCGCCAGATAGCGATTTGCAGGCCTTTGCGACCAAAGTGCGGGCGGGTGCCAACTCGGCCATTACCCAGTATTTCTACAACCCGGATGCTTACTTCCGGTTTGTTGACGACGTCGCCGCAATGGGCCTGAACGTGCCCGTGGTGCCCGGCATCATGCCTATCACCAGCTCAACCCAGCTGATGCGGTTTTCGGACGCCAGTGGGGCCGAAATTCCGCGCTGGATTCGCTTGCGGCTTCAGAACTTTGGGGATGACACAGCCTCCATCAAGGCCTTCGGGCTGGACGTGGTGACGGGCTTGTGCGAGCAGTTGCGTGCTGGTGGCGCACCGGCACTGCACTTCTACACCATGAACCAGAGCGTAGCCACGCTGGCTCTGTGCGAGAGACTCGGGTTGACGTCGGATTGATCAGCCGCCGGATTCCAATGTAAAGGTGGCGTTGGCGTCCTGTTTGAGCAGTTCGACCATTTGCGGCATGGCCTTTTGCAAGCCAGCTTTGAGCGTATGCGGTGGGTTGATGATGAACATGCCGCTGGCGGGCAGACCAGGGCGAACCACTTCGCCAGCATCGTCCTGTGTCAGCTTGCTCGACTTGACGGTGAGCGTGACGCCCAGCCAACTCTTGCCCGCCTTGTTGGCCAGGGTTTTGAGCTTCTTGGGCAGGTCGTGCGCTTCAGGCCGCGGGATGATGGGGTACCACACCGCGTAGGTGCCCGTTACAAAACGTTGCAGTGCGTCGGCGACCATGACCGCCACGCGACCGTAGTCCGTCTTCAACTCATAGCTGGGATCGCACAGCAGCAGTGCGCGCCGCGATGGCGGTGGCAGGAATTTCTTGACGCCTTCAAAGCCATCCTCCCGCAGGATCGCGATCTGACGTCCGGCCTCCAACTGGGCAATGTTGGCGGTCAGGGTTTTGGTGTCCGTGGGGTGCAGTTCAAACAGCTTGAGCTTGTCTCTGTCGCGTTCCTGGATCACCTGGTGGATGATGAAGGGCGAGCCGGGGTAGACCTTGTGGCTGCCTTGCTTGTTGAAGCCGGCCACCAGATCCAGATAGTCCTGCAGCAAAGGTGCAAAAGGCTCTGCGGGTTTGCTGGCCACGAGCTTGAGGAATCCATCGGCCGCTTCGGCGCTGGTTTGCGCGTAGTCCCCGTCCAGACGATACAGTCCGGCACCGGCGTGGGTGTCGAACACCGTCAAGGCTGCGTCTTTTTGCACCATATGTCGCAGGACTGCGATCAAAACGGTGTGTTTGAGGACGTCGGCGTGGTTTCCGGCGTGGAAGGCGTGGCGGTAACTGAACATGGGTGGATAGTAACCGCCCCAGCGTCTGGCCGCCTTTCTGGCCGTGCTAGCGGGTTGTCGCTGACCTCAATCAAATTGCTGAAAACACGAAATTGACTGTTTTTACCCAAATATCCTATAATCATAGGCTTCGCAGCGCTTTTGTGGCTCCGCGGCGAAGAACTTCAGCATCGTCCCACCGGGACGTGTGCCGAGTGAACCCACCTAAGAGATTCCCATCAGAAGGAGACCCGACCGTGGAAAAGAGCCCGCCAAACCCTCCTTTAAAAGAGAAAATCTCATGTCAACTTTCAGCGCAAAACCCGCTGAGGTCGTGCACGAGTGGTTTGTGATTGACGCGACCGACAAGGTCCTCGGACGAGTAGCCAGCGAAGTTGCTCTCCGTTTGCGCGGCAAACACAAGGCCATTTACACGCCTCACGTCGATACCGGCGACTTCATTGTCGTCATCAATGCAGCCCAACTGCGCGTCACTGGCGCCAAACCGATGGACAAGGTGTATTACCGTCACTCGGGCTATCCCGGCGGTATCACCGCCACCAACTTCCGCGACATGCAAGCCGCGCACCCTGGCCGTGCTTTGGAAAAAGCCGTCAAGGGCATGTTGCCCAAAGGTCCTTTGGGCTACGCCATGATCAAGAAACTCAAGGTCTACGGTGGTGCAGAGCATCCCCATAGCGCACAGCAGCCCAAGGTTCTGGATATTCCAGGCATTTCTACCAACGCAGTGAAACGTGAGGCCGCCCTATGATCGGTGAATGGAACAATGGCACCGGCCGTCGCAAATCCAGCGTCGCCCGCGTGTTTCTGAAAAAAGGCTCGGGCCAGATCGTTGTCAACGGTAAGGCCATTGAGAAATTCTTTGGTCGTGCCACCTCGATCATGATTTGCAAGCAGCCCCTGATGCTGACCAATCATGCTGAGACGTTTGACGTTATGGTCAATGTGGCCGGTGGTGGTGAGTCCGGTCAAGCCGGTGCAGTGCGCCACGGCATTACCCGTGCGCTGATTGATTATGACGCGACGCTCAAGCCAGCGTTGAGTCAGGCTGGTTTTGTCACGCGCGATGCGCGCGAAGTGGAACGCAAAAAGGTCGGCTTCCACGGCGCTCGCCGTCGCAAGCAGTTCTCCAAGCGTTAATTCGGTCTTCGTATCGAATCAAGGCCGCCCTGGCACTGCTCGGGGCGGCTTTTTCATTAGAAAAGGCATCGCATGCGATTTCGTCTCTTGCGTCGTCGGCTCACCATCAGTGCACCCCACATGGCGGTGCGCAGCGCTTTGCCCTGGCCATTCCGATGGGCTATCGTTGCCATTGTTTTAGGATTCTGTGCGGCCATTGGCTTGTGGGCGTTTGAGTTCGGTAAGGATATTGCCGGTCTGGACGGTGGTGCCAAGGAGGAGTTGCAGCATGTGCGTTCGGAACTGATTGCGGCCCGAGCCGAGTTGTCGGATGCGAAAGAACAGCGCGACCGAGCGCAGTCTGTTGCCAACACGGTGGACACCCTGCTGACGACCGAAAAAACGTCGCAAGAGCGCCTGTTGACGCAAGTCAAGCAGCTCGAAGCTGAGAACCACACACTGCGTGATGACCTTGGATTTTTTGAAAAACTGATTCCGGCTGCCCGCGGTGATGGTGTCGCGATTCGGGGCTTGCAAGCGGACTTGGAAAGCGGCGGGAAGCTAAAATGGCAAGTGCTGGTGATCCAGGCGAACAAGAATGCGCAGGAATTCACTGGTCGCCTGGAGGTAACTGTGACCGGCGTATTGGCCGGTAAGCCCTGGTCGGCATCATTGTCTGGCGAAGCGCAAGCGATCAAGATCCGCCAGTATGGTCGAAGTGAAGGCGAATTTCCAGTCCCAGCGCAGGTGGCTGTCAAGGGATTGACAGCCAAGGTTTTCGATGGAAATACGCTGCGCGCCACGCAGTCGATCAAGCTCTAACCACCAACGAGGAACTCTCATGTTCAATAAGAAAAAGCAGCCGCCCATCAAGAGTTTGATCGCCGATGGCAGTCAGATCATTGGCAACATCCACTTCAGTGAAGGTCTGCGCGTTGATGGGGATATTGCGGGGAATGTGCAGGCGAAAGAGGGCGGGTCGAGCATTTTGGTCATTTCGGAGACTGCACATGTGGTGGGGGAAATTGCGGCAGACCACATCATCATCAATGGCAGCGTCAAGGGGCCGATTCATGCCCGCTTGATGCTGGAATTGCAACCCAAGGCACGGATTGAAGGCGATGTCCAGTATTTGGCGCTGGAGATGCATCAGGGCGCGCTGATCACCGGTTTGCTCCGTCCGATCTTGGTAGGCGAAGAAAAGCCCACACTCAAATTGGCGGCAAACAACGCCTAAAAGTAATTCCGAGTAAATTTGTGTACTATTGCTGTCATTGATTCATTGACCGGAGAACGCCATGAGCGCTGTAGCTGAACATATTGAGACCGAGATGCCCGCCCCCATCCTGTTTACTGACAGTGCTGCGGCCAAGGTGGCCGACTTGATTGCCGAGGAAGGCAACCCTGACCTGAAGTTGCGTGTTTTTGTGCAAGGCGGTGGCTGCTCTGGCTTTCAGTACGGGTTTACGTTTGATGAGATCACCAACGAAGACGACACCACCATGACAAAAAACGGTGTCTCACTTTTGATCGACGCGATGAGTTACCAGTACCTTGTCGGCGCCGAGATCGACTACAAAGAGGACTTGCAAGGTGCGCAGTTCGTTATCAAAAATCCCAACGCGACGACGACCTGTGGCTGCGGTTCGTCGTTTTCGACCTGAACACGTCGGTACAACTGCGCTCAATTAAGCGCGGTAAACCGCTCCTAGAATACGGGCGCCTTTGGCGCCCGTAACGCTTCCAACGCTTCCCGTTTGTCCTAAGATGTTTTGGCGCGCCAGCCAGGG
>Ga0194061_1001671_pt1 | contig 12694 bp, 5 predicted proteins | sample SepL2221m_MetaG_FD_163423 | JGI IMG/M metagenome (GOLD analysis project Ga0194061, IMG submission 163423) | Anoxic zone freshwater microbial communities from boreal shield lake in IISD Experimental Lakes Area, Ontario, Canada - Sep2016-L224-21m | ecosystem: Environmental > Aquatic > Freshwater >...
ACGCCCAAAAATATCCCATCTCATTCAATTTCAAATCTAAACACGCCTTGATTTCAATCCAAAAGCAACTACTTTTAGCAAGAGGATTCGATAGCAATGGACGAGCCGAACAGGATTGGGTTGTGACATAAAATTTAAAAAAAGAATGGTTGGTTGATGACGGCTATTCAATAATGATTACCGTCCCCTTACCTTCTTGTTTCTTCTTTTTAATAACGATCACTCACTTCACGCCGCACCAAACACCGTCCGCAACAAGGCCAGCGATTTCGGCACCGCTGTCTCCGGATTTTCTTTGCCTTCCATTTCCAATGATACCCAGCCCGTGTAGTTCGCTTTGCGCATGATCGCCACAATGCGCGGGTAATCCAAATCGAGCGTGTACCATTTGCCACCGCCCGGATACGTCTTCGCCTGCATGTACGTCGTGTGCGGAGCCAGCATCGCAAGGCGGTCGTAAGGATCTTCCAAAAAGTTGCCCGTATCAAGCGTCACGCCAAGCCACGGTGAATTGATCGCCTTGACGATGCGCAGCACCCCTTGCGGCGTCAGTCCCAAACCCCAGTGATTCTCCAGCGCCATCACAACGCCGCGCTTTTCAGCTTCCGGAATCAGCTTTTGAAACGCTTCAATCACCCAGCCGAAACCCTCTTCATCCGTATGCCCATCCAGCGGCGCTTCAACCCCTCGTTGCTTCATCAACGTATCAAAATCCACGCGATTCCAACGCCCCGTGTTGACGCGGATCACCGGAATGCCCAATTGATACGCACGCTCCAAACTGGTGGTCGTGATCTTCACATTGTCGTCGCGTTCTTTAGCGCTGGGGTCCACAAAATCCTGATGCGTACTCATGGCATACAGCGGCATTCCCAGCGTCAACGCCTGCCGTTTTAGTTTGCGCAAAAAGCCCGCCTCATTCGACGCCATCTCTTTGAGCATCTGCTTTTCCAACAATTCCAACCCATCAAAACCCATCGCCGCAGCGCGCTCCAAACAATGCACCACCGGCGGCGGCTCTCCATTAAAGCCCCAGAACGAATACGTGGACACCCCAATCGGATTGCCTTTGCGCGGCCCAACATTCGGAGCAGGCGCAGCAGGTGCCGCAGTCTCGGTACACGGCTGATTGCAACCAGACAACATGATCGCGGGCAACGAAGCCAGCGACGAAGCGAGTACAGCCCGGCGAGTCAAATTTGCGTTTTGCATGACATCCCTTTCTTGCTTTCTTTGCACCTTTGCGAGAGATCGTTTCAAGGCTTAATATCCGAGCGCACACCCGTCTTTTCTCGGATCACTCGCACCTTCGATCACGCCACCTTCAAGTATCCGCAACGCCTGCGCACCGCCAAATGGTCCTGCATCATTTCCAACCAACTTGTGCCCCTTCTCAATCAACGACTCGCGCAATTCGCCCGGGAAATCCGCTTCAAGCGCGATGAAGTTTTCAGTACGCGCATCAAATCTCGGAGCACTCACAGCCTCTTGCAGCGTCATCCCATGCAGCAGAAAATTCGTCAGGAATTGAACGTGCCCCTGCGACTGATGATGTCCGCCTGTCACACCAAACGCCATGTACGGCTTGCCGTGCATCAGCGCGAATCCCGGCATCAGCGTGTGGAACGGACGCTTGCCCGGCTCCATCACATTCGGGTGCCCACTATCAATTGAAAACAGCGACGCGCGATTGTGAAAATGAATTCCCGTATCGCCCGCCACCACGCCTGATCCTTGATACAAACTGCTGATCAGCGACACCACATTGCCTTCAGAATCCGCTGTGCAAATCTGCACCGTGTCACCATGCATCGCGCCGATCAACGAATCCCGGCGCGGAATCGCGCGTGTCGGATTAATCGTCATGCCGATGTGAGTCGCAAAAGTCAGCGACAGCAAATTTTCCAATGGTGCGGAGTAATTCGTAGAATCAGCCGCATGAACATCACGCTCAGCGAACGCCAACTTCACAGCCTCAACCATCGCGTGCGTCAACCCGCTCCAGTCGTCTTTAAGTGTATCGAGATCCAGACTCGACAGCACATTCAACGCAAGCAGTGTCGTGAACCCCTGAGTGCTCGGAGGCGCTTCGTAAATATCAACGCCGCGAAACGTCGCTTTCAACGGCTCGTCCCACGTCGAACGATGCGCCGTGAAATCCTCGCGCGAAAAGAATCCACTTTCCGCATCGCTGCATGCAACGATTTTGTCTGCGATCTCGCCACGATAAAACGCATCCGCCCCACCCAGCGCAATCACGTCAAACGTCCGGGCCAGATCGCGTTGAAAAAACACCTCGCCATACTCAGGCACACGGCTCTTTGGCGTAAAAATTTTGCGAGCCGCATCGTTCTGTAAGCGCGGCGAAATCGTGTCGAAATCGCTCGCGACAATTTCGCTCAGCGGCGCACCATTGCGACTGTATTCAATCGCCGCGTCGAAGAGATTCTTCCACGCGCTCTTGCCGCAATCCTGATGCAGTTGCCACCACCCATCCACACATCCCGGCACCGTCACAGAACCCCATCCAAAATTCGGAACGTACTGCGCGCCTTTCCGAGCGAACGTCCGCCACGACAATTTCTGCGGACAGCGCCCCGAACCGTTCAGGCATTTCAGTTTCTTCTCTTTCGCCGACCAAACGAGCGCGATCATGTCGCCACCGACGCCGGTGCTGAGCGGCTCGACCGCCGCGAGCGTCGCGCTCGCACAGATCGCCGCATCAATCGCGTTGCCACCTTTGCGCAGAATGTCGAGCGCCGCAGCCGTTGCCAGCGGCTGGCTCGTACACACCATGCCGTTTTTTGCCAGAACTGTTGAACGCCCGGGCCATTGTCCGGGGCGTGATGTGCGTGTTAATGTCATAAGGGAAAGTTTAAACTCCGCAGCTTGATTGTGTATCGCAAATTGAAGCCGAGCCTTCACTCATAAAAAAAGGTCGCATACAATTCATCAGGATCCATATTGCATTTCTTGGAAAGCAGCCCCACATCACTCAAATACCGCCTCGCGCCGTATTTCTTTTCCAAGCCTTGCGCAAATGGAGTCGGCCCGTACGAATAATCCGTCTCATTGTAAAGTTCACTAAAAATTAGTCCGTCGCACGGATTGTCGTACACCCTTAGACATTGCAGAGCACCCAGATAGTGCGACGCCGCGATCGCCTCCAATCCCGCGTTGGTGATGTGATTTTGCCTCAACGAAAGGTAGCGAACCTGTTGCAGCCGAGGCGATGCAACCAGCGCAGCCACATCTGAGTCATCCAAATTAGTGTCGTCCAATAAAAGCGAATTCAAGCGGCTCAAAAACGGTGACGCGATCAAGTCGGCCAACGCTTCTTTCGCGTTCAGAAAACGGACATGCTGCACGGGCTCCGAACGAAATATCTCCGCGGCATTCTTTAAGAACTCTCGCGTATCAATTTCGATTTGCCCGATGAAACCGCGATGCAACACAACGCTTTTTGCCCCCAAGTGCCTCATGGTATCGCCCCATTCAGGGTGACGGGCCACGAGCACTTTTGCGCGAATCTGAGGCTGATGCTGACGACTTCGAATGCCATACGGATCGAGTTTGTTTGCGACAATCTCCAAATGAACACGAATCAAATCCGCCCGGGCATCAATGCGCTTCGCCGCACAATCCGCATAGCACCTGCGCAGTTCGTTGTCATCCGGATGATTTAAAATGTCGGCAAGCAACGCTCGCTCAGTGTCAGTGGGTTCACTCGTTGGAACAGTTAATTCACGATCCGTTTTGGATGAAGAATGATGCGCCGACGTGAATGTCAAAAATGCGCCGTCCAATCCATCAAGCTGCTCCGAAATCGGCTGCATCCAATCGCAATACGCTTTGTAGGAAGCAGCATCATGTGCTCCAAGCATGTCGGGAATCGAGCGCGCAAACAGTCGCTCCAACTCAGACTTTCGCTCGGACGAAGCCAGCGACACCATCAGCCGATCTGAGGACTCCTTGATAACGTTTTCAATCTCCCCAGCGCATCGTTTCAAAAATTCATTTTCAGGCGCAGCGGTTCGCAATGGAATCACATTTCGACCCGTCCACAAAGCAAGATGCAAATCCCCCGCCGCGATCCCCGCATCGACCGCCGTCCGCATGGCATCATGAAGCGCAGCCTCCGGGCGAACCATGTCACGCACGACTTCACGAATGGCCTGGAGCCACTTTTTCCATTCCTCCGGCTTATACGGCTGCCAAGCCACTGCTAGCCCCACATCGGCAATTTTACGTTTGAACAAATCACGGGCTCCGGCGTGAGATCCAATGCGCACGACACGCCGCTGAAACGCAGTCACATGTTCAAGCGAAGAGTCCGCAGCCACCTCGTTGATGATGTCATCATTGGCATAAACCGTGCCCGTGATTGCGGGCAGATACGCAAGCGAGAACAGTTCCGAAGGTGACACAGTCAAAAAACTCATGCTGTCTCCAAACGAAAACAACCGTGGACTGAAGAGCTAGGATGCGTCACTCGACTTCGCTGGCGCATCCACCGGTTTCGCCAGGAACCGTTGGTAACTATACGAGATCAACATCAGAAGCACCGCCAGCGCGACGAGCGATCCAATCCGGTACAATCCGCCCAATTGCCACAAATCATGCAGGAACAATTTCGTGATCGTCATGACCATCAACCCCATCCCAGCATACCGTACCGGCGCGTTCTTCCTCATGAATCCAATCGCCAGTAATCCGAACGAAAAAACGGCCCAGCACAGCGAGTACGCCATGTCCTGAGCAAATGTTGAATTGAAATCCACCGTCAACAACGGTCCCGGCTTGCTGAAATAATCCGCGATTTCAATGTTCACGAGTAAGAACGCCAGAATGATTCCAAGCGCGTACAGCGTCACCGGCTTCTTGCCACTCAGCGCGATTTGGCTCGGCTGCGACAGCATCGCTCCGCCGCCCAACAAACACGCCGTGACGATCCCATACGTGTACAAATACCAATTGAAAATTGGCGTCCCCGAACGACCGTATTCGGAGATGACAAATGGATTCATCCCCAGCCGACCAAAGCTCACGAGCAACAACAAAAACCCAACCCATCGCAATCCATCATGCGGCACACGTCGCAGCAACCACAACAGCGCGACACCTTCAAGCGCCCATCCCACGGTCAGCCATTGCCGCTCAAATTGAATTGGGAAAACCAACGTCACAAAGAACAACGTCGATCCACCGAACAGCGCGAGTAGCGTATTACGATTCGGAATTGTGATATCCAGTTTGCGAACCAGCACCGCCAGCCCGATCAGACTTGGCACAGCCAACAATGCCGTCACCAATCCCAAATACTCAAACCCCGGCATCGCTACATGAAACGTTCGATGGATCATATAGAAATGCAGCGGCAGCGACAATGCCGACGCTACCCACTGTGGCACTCGCGCTTTAAATTCATCCATGAAAATAAAAGGATACACAAGGAACAGCGCACCGAACGAAAGCAGCCAACCCAACGCAGATCCGAACCGATCACTCGAAAACCATTGAAGTTGCCACACGTATTCAACCATCAAGGCGCAGAACAGTGCGATAGGAGCAAGGATGTCTGTCTTGCAGAATCGCACCACCGCCAACAGCATCACCGACATCGCCATCGCCAACCCAAACACGCGCGACGGATCGCTCATCTTCGTTTGCTGCAACACCAGCACCAACAACAAAAACGGCATCATCGCAGACAGCGACGCGAGCTGCGCGAATGAGTCGTTGGACATCTGAACCGATGTCGTCGCGCCGCTCGATAAGCCGCCCATCGCCGCCGTCATGCCCGCTCTGACTTTGTTCCCCGCCCACACAATTCCGAGCATAAAAACCACCGCGAACAGGCCAACAACAAGCAACTCGCTGTCCACATTCGCCCCAGCATTGCCCACCGGAATTTGTGCAATCCACAAGGCAATCACTGCAATCGTTAAAACAAACACAGCGAGAATTGAAAACAGCGACGCGGTGAACACAGCCAGTCCAATGGCCAGCACATCTATGAGCAACACGACCGGCCAAACCACCCACGAAATTTCCGGAATGTTGATGACTGGGAGTACGATCAACCCCAACGCAAGCATCGGGAAAAGATGTGCCGTCCACATCGGCGTCGGTGCCGGACGCAATCGTTGCAAGACCAGAGGATACACAGAATGCAGCGTGGCAAAAACAAAATAGGCTCCCAGCGCAACATTCAAATGTTCTGGCTTCAAATACGTGGCCGTCCACGTGGCCAGAAACAAAAACACCCATCCGCCCGCCCAAGCAAGCACCCATCGCGATTCCGCATGCAACCAAGCGATGGCCAACACGCACACATCTATCCAAAAAATATATCCAAAAAGAACAGTCGGCGAAACAATCGCCCGCGCCTTATCAGCGAAAAAGAACGCTGTAAACAATCCCAATGTCGACATGAAAACCGATGCGCCAACGACGTTACGATCACACTGCTTGCGCCGCTCCGCGACAGCCAATCCGCCTGTGAATAACACGCTGAAGCCACCAAATATCGCCATTCCTGTAAACACTTTTTCCGGAGTAAAAAACTCCCCGATCCAACCCATTTGCATAAACCCGGTCGCAGCAGCCGCGAGTAAAAACAGGTAATTCCAGCGCATGCGCAGCGCCACCGCGATCAATCCAATATCAAGCAACGCCAGGTACGTGAACAATCCTTGCGGATTATCTTGGCCCGTCGAAACCATCAGCGGCGTCAAAAATCCACCGAGCAATCCAAGAATCGCAACCACCTGAGCGTCCAACCGCACCGCCAGGAAAAACGCAACCGCAGTGGTCAGCGCCATCACGCCAAACGTCACGCCGCTGCCTATGAAATTGTAGTACGTGTGCGCCGCATACGTGTTCGCATAGAGGATGACCGTCCCCGTCGCACACAACGTCTGAATCGTCACTTTCTGCTTATCAAGCGACATCCGCAGGCTGCCCACCATCAACCCAATTCCCAGCGCATATCCCAGCGCAATCCGAATCTCCGGTCGCACGAGATTATTTTCAAACGCGTACTTGATAAAAAATACCGCGCCGAGAAAAAGTGCCAAGCCCCCGATCCACGAGAACATGTTGACACCAAGAAACTTTTCCCAATTGATTGCAGGACGGGGCGATTCGATTTTTGGAGCCGGCGCCGGTCGCACAACCACATGTGGCGGAGAAACGTGAGTCGTCGGTTCTGTCAAAGCTACCGCAGGAATGTGTGCAGGAGACAGATCGATTGATATTTTTGGCGGTTCAATGTTGACCGGAGCACGATCCAAAGCCGCTCGCGCTTTCGCCGTTTCCATGTCTGAAACAGGGACTGGTTTGGGCTGCGCTAGAGGAGCCTGAGTCTCGACTTTTGGCCGAATGATCGCGGGCGTGAAGGTTTCGGTTAGCTCGGTCGGCATCGACGCGTGAGCCTGCGTCTTCAGTGCGTGCTCAAGCAGCTTGATACGCAGGGTGAGTTTTTCAAGTTCGTCTTTTGCTTTAATGGCCCGAGCGATAAGCCAAATCAACGGTGCGAACGCGAGCAGCCCGACAAACCCAATGCACAGAAATGCCGCAGCATCCATACCCAGCCTCCAACGTTCAGGTTCAACATCAAACGCGAGCCAAGCGGGCTCGTTCAGCGCAGTGATATTGAGTGGCTAGAAGTATACGGTGCGGCGTTTAATTCGATACGCGCTTTCAATACGAATTGAATTATCAAGCATCTTCAACCCGGCCCACTGTTGCCCCGGGGTGAAGGTCGGCGGCGCGGACCGCTTCCCAATCCCATGCTTCGGAACGACGGCGGAGTCGAGAGTCCGCTCATGAATGCAGCTCCGGATACCGAAGCACCAGCCACCCGCGTTTCCACGGCAGGCTGCAACAGGCCAAGCGCCACAAACTCCGCACAAAACGCGGTCAATTCGCGCTTCGTTTCGCGCAAGTTCCGACCACTGGCCGCAGCGAGTGCCGTTGCGATCTCAGTCACGCCGAACTGTCCATCACAAAATGTCCATACCCGTGAAGCGGTGGCGTTCAACGACCATCGCGCTCCAGTCGATGGGCTCACCAGAACGGCTTCCCCGTTCATTTCTTCCCAGACCACTTCGTTGGATCGAACCCATTTGATTGCCATTGATTTAATCTCGCTCGTCATATGCCCGTTTAAGGACTACTTACTCATTATTGTGTACTTTTATAATCGGAGCGATTGCTTGAATCGCTCCGAATTCTTACATTTTTGATAGAATTAGAACGTACCCGTGGCTGGTGCAGACGGCGTCACCGGAGTCGCAGGCGCTTTCACACCTGCATTCGGTGTCGTGATCTTCGCGCCGGAGAAAACCTTCATCGCAGGATCACCGAAGATCTGCTCGGTCTTGTTCAAGTCTTCGAAGAAGCTGCCACCTTGAGCGTGCGACCATTGCTGCGTCTTCATCAACGCTTCGCCCCAGCGCACTCCACTCTTATCCGCCGACTTCATCAACTGAGCCATGAACGCCACAGCCACATCGGAATTCATATACGTCGACGTTCCGATGCTGGCACTGATGCCGCCTTGCGGTTGTGTCAACGCCTGAATTGCAATGCTCTTGTAATCGTTGACATTCTTGACCATCCAATTTGCAGTACACGTCGATTGCAGGAACACCACATTCTGAGTCCAAGCCTGCACAGACGTCGTATCCAAGATTCTCGGGGAGCCATTGCCCAAGCCTACCGCGTTTCCGTGTCCGATGTACACAATCCAATCGGCACCACCGGTCGCTGCGGTCGTCATCGAGGCCGTGACTTCCTGAGGCGTCTGATAATTAACTCCCAGGTAATTCGACTGCCACGACATATCCGGGAACTGCTGTCCAAGCGATGCAGCCTGTGCTGGGAAGTTTGCGACCAAAGGATCAGCCACGTCAGCAACTGCATGTACTCGAACACCTGACACTGGAGCACCCTGATAATTCAGAATATGCTTCACTGCGACACTCAATTCAGTCACGTTATTCACCGGCAAGCGACCAATAGCCACTTCTGAATAACCACGACCCAAATCACCAAACATAGAATCCGATGTCGCTTGCGCCCAGAACGATGTTGACACCAGGAACGCAGGACACAAAGGATCAACGTTCAAGCCCGTGTAATTCTTGTAGTCGTATGTTGTGCGACCCACCAACAACAAGTACTTCGGCAGAGTCGAACGTACGGCATTCTGAATGCCCACAGGGCTGTAACGACCATAGTTATAGTAATCGAACAACTGTTCTTGATCCACGAATTGGCCACGAATACCTTCCTTCGCATGCTGCACAATCAAGGGTTGTACGCCCGCACTGAACTGGCTAGGTCCCACCGCCAAATAGGTGCCCGTCAACTTGAGACTCTTGACCTGCCGCTTGCTCACAGCCAAAGGTGCATTTTCCATTCCGACTGGCACCACTTGATATTGACCCGTTCCACCCGAGCTGGCGTTGAAGCGGATCTTGTACGTGCCATCACCCTGAACTTGAGCTTCGTATGGAACTAATGCTGCACGGTCAGGGAATCGAGTATCAACCACCCACACATTCTCGCTCTGGATATTGCTCATTTCGTACATCTGACTCGTTGAACCAGAGTTCGAGACGACAACCGGCTGTGAACCATCCAACGAGCGCGTGTACGACACACTGATCGAATGGAGGAACGCGATCTGTGTTTTGACTCCCACGATTGCAGGCGTCACCAAGTCAATCTGGTTCCCACTCGCGAGCAACGCACCTGTCGGCACTTGGAAGGTCAACTGAACCATCTTGTTTCCACCCGTCCAGACGGCCTGCCCTGCCGGCTGTCCATTGACCAAGACCTGTAAGGCATGGTCCTGCGTCACTCCCTCAGTCTGCGTCAAACTCCACGCATTAACCGTCAACGTTGCCGCATTACTCGTGGCGTTCGGTGTTGCCACCGCGAACGTTTGAGTCGTGCCTGTGTCAGCAGTTGCCGACAAGTACTTGGATGAGAACCAAGGCGTGAACGTATACGGACGGAACGCATAGCTGTAATCGAAATAGACATCATGGTACCCAACAGTCACAGACGACGGTGATTCAGTATTGACCGGTTGAGTGCTGCCAAACAATCCCGTGGCGTTTGTCTTCTGACCCACAACTGTCGCACCGGCGGTAGGGCGCAGGAAGATCGCGTCATTCAACGTGTAATCATCTTCGTAGCCCTTTCCGTAGACCAGCAAACCATTCTGAGTCAAAGCCAGAGCGGAAAGCGCACGACCTTCGCGCTGCAAAGCCACATGATTGGCATCAATACCTGCAGGCAACGAAGCCGTCGGAATCAACATCACACCTGGCTTGCTGTAAACCACTTTCGCTCCCGTGAACGATGCGGAACTACTCACAGGCTTATTGCTGAACCAGCGCGATGCCGCGACAGGATTGATCGTCGCAGAAGCCACCTGAGGAACACTTCGCACAGCGGATGCGACCGCCACACCATCAGCACTAGTCTGTGACAGGTCTTTAACCAGCGCAGGTTTCACAAGCGATCCGTCCGCGTTGCGAGCCAGCACAGCCGAACCCATCGTGCCGACTGCACGTGTTTGTGTCACATCCTTTTCAATGCCGGTTTGAGCACCCAATTCCACAATTCCAGCTTCCACTTGCTGAGCAAACTTGGCACTCAACGCTGTCGTCTTCACCGCATTCGCAGCTTCATCCAAACTGTTGACTGCCGCGTCGATTCCATCAGCACTGAGCAAGCCCAATTCGTAACTATTGCCATCCACTTCAGCATAAGCCATATTGCGGTACGTTTCGTATTCGCCCTTAATGCTCAAGCTTTCGAGTTTGTATTCATACGAACCCGTAACAGTCCAATCGTAGAGGGAGTAAAGCTTGGAATCGGCATTCGTAATACGTCCGCAGATCAATCCCGCATTCAACTTCGTCCACTCGCTGCTGTCGAGCGTGCGACGATAGACATTGAAGCCCGCATTCTGGTACTCCGACACGCAGTTCCACGCCAGCAACACGCCAGTGCCTTCCGGTTTCGCCGTGAAAGAGTCCACAGTGACCGGCGTGACGGTTTGATTCAGGAACTGGATCTGCACCTGGTTGACCGGAGTAGTCAACGGCGCTCCCAAGGTCGGGTTAGTGTAAGTATTTGGAACGGTTCCGTCGGTATAGATCACGTTGTAGTGAGTTCCGGCGATCAGCTGCGTAGCGCCGGCAATGCCATTAACAATACCGAAGGCGGTCGTTACGCCAAACGTCGCGCCGGTGTTGACCACCGTGTACGTATTGTTATTCGCAGTTGTATCCACGGAGAACGACAAGGTCGCCGCAGTCCCCGCTGACGTACTGGCGGGAATAGTTACTGCCGGTAGTGGCGTCGCCGTTCCAAAGGCGGTTCCGGCAGCCAAACCAGCGATCGGATTCGTGTAATTAAAGGTCGTACCCGTCGGCGTCACCACTTGGAATGTCCCGTTGTAACCCGCCGGCGTCATACCGGCAATCGTTACGATCTGACCCGCGGCGAAGGTATTGTTCGCCGTGATCGTTACAAGGTTCACCGTCTGGCTCGCCGCCGTAATCGTCGCCGCCGCTGCCGCATTGGTCGGAACCGTCGTCGTCAAGGACTGCGTGAAGTTGCCCACGCTGTTGATCACGATTGCCAACTTGCCGCCGCTGCTAAAGTTGACACCCGCAGCAGTGAGCGTTTCGTTTGCAGTCAGCCCAGCAATCCCGATTGACGTAAACGCCGTCGGTACGCCAGCCGTTCCCGGCCAGACCACCGCGTTGCCATTCGTCGCGTCCGACGCCGTCACAATACCCACAGTGCCTGTCCCGCGCAGCCGCGAGCCGACCGCTGCGGGGCCAGTGCCGTTCGAACCCGTGACCGCAACGTTTGAGCCTGCATTGATCGCGCCATACACATAAACCGCACCGCCGCCAGAAATCGTCGTCGGTCCCGTGTACGTATTCGTCCCGCCGAGAATCAAATCGCCAGTGCTAATCTTACTGAGGCCCACGGCCGTGTTCGCACCGCTGATCACGCCAGGGACAGTCAAAGCATTCCCGGCAGTCACATCGATGATTCCATTGTTCGTGTCGGAGATGACCACTTGATCGATATAGGATGTCAAGTCTCCCGCCGCGCCTTGGCCAGTAAACGCCAGCGTGTGATATCCGGCCGTGACGGTGAACGTGATGGGAGCGACAGCGACGAAGCCGGCACCAGGCGTAATAATCGGTCCGATTTGCGTGCCGTCGATAGTCACCATCAGCGGATTGGGGCCATTGGTGGGTGCGATGCGAGATTCGGCAGTGAAATTCAGCGTGTAAGTGCCCGCAGCTGAGAAGTTGATGCGTTGAGAGATTACGCCCACATTGCCACTGTTCTGAATCAATGCCGCCTGAGTGCCCGTCGGGGCTCCACCGTTAAAGGCAAAGCCGGTGCCCTGCGTGATTCCGGAGGATGCATTGAACACCCAAGGCGCACCCGCGGGGTTGTAGGCAAAATTCCCCAAACTTGGGGTTTCAAATCCAGAATTACCCACTACCGCGCCGGCGTTCAGCGTGATCGTGCGGGTCGTCGCAATATTGATCGAAACGGCACCCCCGCCCGAGTTAACCAAGCCCGCCGTCGGGTTCGTGTAGGTAAATGTCGTCGCGCCCGTTACCGTTACCGTGTAAGAGCC
>Ga0194061_1001672_pt1 | contig 12681 bp, 11 predicted proteins | sample SepL2221m_MetaG_FD_163423 | JGI IMG/M metagenome (GOLD analysis project Ga0194061, IMG submission 163423) | Anoxic zone freshwater microbial communities from boreal shield lake in IISD Experimental Lakes Area, Ontario, Canada - Sep2016-L224-21m | ecosystem: Environmental > Aquatic > Freshwater >...
TTGTTGCTGTGGACATCATGATCGGTTAAGCCGTAAGCGTTGAGCCATTCATACTTTCCATCGCCTACAAATACGAACCTATAAATTGTGTGGGTATTGTGGATTTTGATAGTGACCTGGTACCAGCGTTCTTGGGCACGCTCTTCAACCAGCTTCATTACGTGGGTGCGTGGCTCGGCATCTTCGTACACCCGAACGTAGGCCTCCTGAAAGAGGTAGTTGCTCGGAACGCGTACTTTCAGCGTGACGGAGTCGCCAATTTTGGGTGCAATTTTGCTTACGTAGAGTTCACTTCCATCGTGATGAGGAATACTCTGAACTGCAATCTTCTTGCTCATTTTGTTGCATCCTCACTTCTTGGCGCAATGGAACCTCGATCGATCAAATCTCCAACCCATAATTCGCTCTTCTTGCTCTTGCTATTTTTACCAGTCATGATTGCCTCGACCATCATTTGCCCGCAGGATTTAGCCATCTCATAAGCATCAAATTTAACAGTTGATATTGCAGGATTAGTCGATTCGGCTTGAGATTCCAGCATATTCACACCGATTAGCGAAATATCGTTGGGAATATTGATTCCAAAGGAGTGAGCCGTACTAACAAACCCCATGGCAGCCGCATCTAGGAGAGAAATTATTCCAGTGACCGATGGATACTCACTCCTAAAAGCCCTAGCCGCCCCGGTTCCCCCTTCCAAGGTATTAGGGACATCCATAGAGAAAAGCTTGAGCTTCAATGCCGTTGCCGCTTTCTTCAAATGTGCTGGAATAGGCGAATTAGAGAGCATGACTCCAATATTGGTATGTCCCAACTCTTTGAGTTTTGAGAGTGCCAACTTGTCGACGGCAAGAAAATCTCGGTCTACGTGGTTGTATTCAAATCCAACACTTGTGCGTCCAAGAACTACGAAGGGTACTTTCTTGCTATTCAGGAGATGGACGCGTTGGTCATTCTCCTTAACATTCATCAAAATGACGCCTCCAGAAAAATTTGATTGCAGGAGTAAATCCACGTCGGAGTCATCGTCATTGGAAACCGGCCAAATGACGCTGTGAAATCCCGATTCTCGGACTCCATCAACGATTCCGTCCACGAGGGCTCCGTTGATTCGAGAGGAGGGAGTGGTGAATAGATTAGAGATCATCATTGTGACTATGCGTGGAGAACCGCCGGCTAGTGCGGCGGCGGCATAGTTAGACTTATATCCAGCCTGTTCGATGGCCAAAAGCACACGCTTTCGGGTCTTCTCGCTGATGGGGCGCTTTCCTGAGAGTGCATAAGAGACGGTGCTTTCCGAGACCCCAGCCATTTTGGCAATATCTGCACGCGTGGTCATTTTTAGCCCTCTCATTTATTTACGAAATCGGACCGTAAGCCCTTGACTCTTCCATAACAGGAAAGTACATTACCTCATTATCGACGCGCGTCGACGATTTAGAGCAACTAGGGAGAGTTATGAAATTAAAACATTTAGGAGTGGGGATCCTGGGTGCTTCATTGGCACTTTTCGGGGCGACTGTTCCAGCGCAAGCAGCGGGAACTTTAACCATATGGGTAAATACCGGTGAAGAAGCCACCTACAAGGCTGCAGCAGCCGATTGGGCCGCTAAGAATCATGTGACTTTGAATGTTGTGGCTAAATGCGGGCTAGGCGACTGTGGCATGGCCAAGTTGGCGCCAGCTGGTGCAGGTCCAGATTTGGTTGAGCTTACCCACGACAATACAGGCGCAGTCGTTTCATCTGGACTTGTCACCTCTTTGGGTCAAGTGGTGGATAAGAGTCAGTTCCCAGCGGCGGTATTGCAAGGAGTTAGTTTTAAGTACACGATCTGGGGTGTTCCTCTGAGCGTCAGCAACATCGCGCTTGCTACCAACTTGGCACTAGTTCCATCAGGTGCTCCAAAGACCTGGAAAGACCTTGAGAGCACAGCCACATCGCTGGTTTCATCCGGCAAGGCTTCGGTTGGAATTGTGACTCACCTCGATGGTTATTTCTTACAGCCATTCTTCGATTCTGTCGGGGGATATGTTTTCCAAAACAAAACAGGTGCTTACATCAACACCAAGAATATTGGTTTGTATTCCCCGGCCTTAGCAAAGGATGCTTCGCTGATGGATACCTGGCTCAATGAAAAACTCTTTGATAAGTCAAATACTTATGATGCTTCGGCCTTTACCAATGGTAAAGCTCCATATGCAATCGTTGGACCTTGGTCAATTGACGGGCTTGATAAAGCCGGCATTAAGTATGACTTGTCCGGAATTCCCTCTGTAAATGGTGGAACGGCTCGCGCATTTAGTGGTGTGAATGCTTTGTACTTGAGCAACTTCTCCAAGCAGAAATTGCTGGCTCGTCAATTCCTTACCCAGGTAGCACAGTCAGCAGCCTTCCAGAAGGCGCTCAGCATAAAGTTCAACAATTATCCAGCAAACTCTGCGGCCGCAGCTAGCTTCGATAGCAGCAGCGTCATTGGAAAGTTCGGTGCTTATGGTGCACTTTGCATCCCGATGCCTAACATCGCTGCAATGAACACGGTCTGGACGTATTGGAACAATGCCTTTGCGGATTGGGCAACAGGTAAGTCAAAGTTCGGACCAGCTATGCAAGCGGCTGCTAAGAATTTGGCAGGAGCTCTTAACTAGATAAGGAAAGACGAAGAGTGATTCTGGCGTGACGAGGGTAATACGTCAGAATCACATCTTCCACATAGGGAAATTGGTTTTCGCTGACATTCTTTCAAGGTGGTGATTGATTCTTATGAGAGTACGATCCTTTCGAGCTAGTGGCCTTAAGTACGTGCTTACATACGCTGTCGTTTTAATCTTGGTTTGGATGGGAATTCGCTTTTTCCAAAGTAAATCTTGGTTCTTATCTCTCTTCTTTCTTTCAGCGTCGATACTGGTTGGGTATATCTACTCGGCCCGCAAAAGAATTCCGGCAAAGTACTTGCTACCAGGAATCCTGCTCCTCTTCCTCTTTCAGATCTACCCCGCTTTTTACTCTGGGTACGTTGCTTTCACGAATGATTCCAATGGCCATCAGATTTCAAAATCACAGGCGATCTCAACCATCATCGAAAACTCAACTATCCCCGTGACAAATAATCTTCCAATATATTTTAAAGCGGCCCTAGAGGCGCATACGAACCAACTCTTTATCCTCTTTGAGTATCCCAAGGGATCTTATTGGGCTGGAAACAGCTCTACCTTGGACGCTATACCCGATTCTGCAATCACAAAGTTGCCAAATGGGACGCCTATACAGGTCTCAGGATTCAAATTGCTCGATTCCACAGCCACCGAGGGCGTGGCAAGTGACCTGGGCAATATTCAAGTTCACTTGAAAAATGGAATCTCTCTTCAACCTCAAGATTTCCAAACTTTGCAGGCTTTTAAACCTGGAATGAAATATCTTGCTAGCACGGACGAGTTAATTAATATCGTAAGTGGCGAAAAGTACCACCCCAATAACAACGGACAGATGGTAGGCAAATCAGGTGACGTTCTCGATCCCGGTTGGAAAGCCAATATCGGCTGGCGAAATTTCGGATCGATTATACGCAATGCAGATATTAGGCATCCACTTCTCATAGTTTTAGCGTGGACATTCACTAATGCGATCTTGATTATCTTGTTGAGCTTTCTTATGGGGCTTGCTTTGGCGCTGACATTCAACTCGCCTCATCTTTATTCGAAGCGAATTTACAGAACTATCTTCATTGTTCCCATGGCCATACCCAATGTGCTTTCAGTGTTGGTTTGGTCAGGTCTATTTACCACCCAAACGGGTGTGATCGATCGACTATTCCACATTTCGACTCCGTGGTTGACTGATTCTCTATGGGCTCGATTAGCGGTCTTGATAGTCGAACTTTGGATTACCTTCCCTTACATGTTCCTGATTACAACGGGGGCTATACAGGCTATTCCACAAGATATTATTGAAGCGGCAGAGATCGATGGAGCGTCGCCGATTAAGTCCTTCAGGCTTATCAAGCTCCCTCTCGTCTTGCGCACCGTGGCCCCGCTCTTAGTGGCTTCCATAGCGATGGCACTGAACAATTTTGGGGTTATCTATCTATTAACCGGCGGGGGACCGACATTCCCAAATTCGAATGGAAATGCTGGAGCTACAGACATCCTCATTTCCTATACGTATAAATTGGCTTTCAACGGTCAAGAGGGCAATAACTATGGCCTAGCTAGCGCACTATCAATTCTCAATTTCATATTGGTGGGGTGCATTTCCATTTATGGTCTGCGTCGCATCAAGACTATGGAAGGGGTAAATTAAGTGAAGAAGTTTGATTTCCCAAACTCTAAGAGAAGAAATTTTTGGTTGAAAAAAGTCCTATGGAGGCATGCCGTCGGAGTAGTAGTTGCTGCTTTCGCCATATTTCCTTTGGCTTGGATGGCTTCTGCGGCATTTGATGTGACTGGCCAATTAAGCACTCAGAAATTAATCCCTCTTCATCGAGGTTTCACCAATTTCTCACAACTCTTCTCGAATGCCGAGAAACCGTTTTTTTCCTGGGCCAGAAACTCCCTTGTTGTCGCAATCAGTGTTGCCGCTATGCAGACAATCATCGGAGCGGCAGCAGCCTATTCGTTGAGCAGGCACAGATTTAAAGGTCGTAAAATAACTCTCACGACCATCCTAATTGTTCAGATGTTTCCTCAGCTTCTGGCCGCCACCACTTTATTTCTTATAATCAACACTTTTGGAAAGACTTTTGTTTTCCTAGGTCTTGGCCATCAGCTTCCTTTGATTCTCATCTTTGGTGGAGCAGCACTCGGGGTTAACACCTGGATGCTGAAAGGTTTCTTTGACACGATACCAAGTGAGATTGATGAGGCGGCCACGATAGATGGAGCTAGCCACTTTATAATCTTCACCAGAATTATCGTTCCATTAGCTGTTCCGGTCTTTGTCGTGATCTTCCTCCTATCGCTGATAGGGATTTTGAACGAATATCTAATTACTTCCGTAATTCTGGGGCTGTCTGGAAAAAATATGACAGTAGCAGTTGGACTCCAGCAGTTTATTTCGGGTCAATACGGTAAGAACTGGGGCCCATTTACAGCTGGGGCACTATTGGCAACCGTTCCAGTTCTCTCGCTATTTATGTTTCTGCAGAAATTCTTAGTTTCTGGACTTGTCAGTGGATCGACGAAGGGGTGATGAAGTAAGTGCTCGATATCGAAGAATTTCAAGTTAGAGGTTTGCCCGGAACGGTTCATAAAGTTCGTTTTGGGGATCGAACTGTAGATTATTGGGCTCCAAGCAACCCAGGTGGCCACATCCTTGTCGCTCATGATGGGCAAAATGTTTTAGATAAGCGCAACATCCCGATAAATCCCCACCAAAGAGCAACATGGGAACTGGCACAGTCAGCTGTAAGAATTGCCAAGGAATTGGATCAAGTGCCACCAACTGTCTTATGTGTTTACCACACGCCATATACCAATGACAAAATGGGGCGAGTCAAAGAATATGTACCTGCGCAGTACATGTCCAAAAAAGAGGATTGGATGCTCGAAAGTCATGGCTTGTATCAAGGGGACGTCGATGCATTCCTGAGCAAGCTTACCGCAGACAGACTCATCGATGACATTACGGGCGTCATAGTTCCTGAAATTACTGCTCGTGTCAGGCAATCCATAAATCCGGCAAAAACGGCCATTGTCGGAGCAAGTATGGGTGGATTGGCCTCAATCTATTCGGTTATCCGCAGGCCTGATTTCTTTCATACTTCATTAAGTTTCTCTCCACACTGGGTTATTGGCGGAAATGCCCTAGTGGAAAAAATGATGAAAGATTTTCCTAGCCCTGGTAATCATAAATTGTGGATGAGTCGGGGTACGAAGGGGCTAGATGCGCTTTATGAAGAATCTCAAGATCTAGCCGATGAATTGATTCAAAGGCGGGGATATCGAATGAATGGCGACTTTATTGGGAAAACTTTGAAACGAGGCTCTCATTCGAATGCTACCTGGGCCCGATACGTACCAGAGGCTCTCGAATTTTGGATGAGGAGTGGAAAATAATGAAGCGCAGAATTGTGTTTGCTGGTGACAGCATTATTCACGGGGGGCCTTGGCAGTACTGGCTTCCTGAGCACTATGTAACTAATTTTGCTTTTCCAGGGCATACGACAAGCGATTTAGATGCTCTCATTCCTGCGATCATCAAATCTCAGCCAGAAATTCTGATTGTCATGATTGGGACAAATGACTTTGGTAAGTACAGGCTATCCGAGACTGAAGTGATTAATAATATATTGACCAATGCTGAAAATCTAAGGAAATTGTTGCCCGATGTGCCAATCCTTTGGAATTCCCTATCTCCGCGGAGTGATGAGTTCTCGAGGAGCATGATCGAGGTTAATTCTAAAATTAAGCCTATCTTGGATCAGTTAGGGATTGAGTATTTTGATGCCTTTTCGATCCTCAAGGATTCTAAGCAAAATATCATCGAAAGAAAGTACTGTGAAGATCCGGATACTTTCGGATTACATTTAAATAATGCGGGTTACGAAGTATGGTTTCAAGCACTTGCACCTGTAATTGTGAATAATTTAAAGGCATAGCAAGCTCCTATCACTGACTCCTACTCAAAAGAAAGAGATGCTCAATTGACTTCCCACAACTGCAATGGCAAAGAGATCAATAGAAGGAATTTCTTAAAGGTAGGTGGAGTGGGCATGGGCATGGCCCTTTTCCCAAATCTACTTGCTTCTCAGTCGGCTAGCGCCGCAGTTATCACAAATCCCTTGTGGATTCCGCCACGGATCTCGGGTAAGACCTTCAGCTTAAGGTTGGCTAATACAACCAAGCAAATGGCAAAGGGCGCCCTCACAAAGACATGTAGTTACAATGGAACCGGATTCTGGGGTCCAACTCTTGTTATGCAAAAGGGTGAAGATGTCCAGTTGAATGTGACCAATGCCCTTTCAGAGCAGACAACTACCCATTGGCATGGGGTTCACCTACCGGCCGAGATGGATGGCGGACCAATGCAGGTGATTGAAATTGGAAAAACCTGGTCCCCAAAGTTCAAGGTCATGAATAATGCAGCCACGTATTGGTACCACCCGCACATGCATAAGACGACTCAAAAGCAATTGGCGCTTGGCGCTGGGGGATTCATTATCGTGCAAGATTCTGAGGAAGCTGCAGTGGCGTTGCCACGAACGTATGGCGTAGACGACATTCCCCTTGCATTGGGTAGTAGAGCGCTTTCACCTACGAATCAAATTAGTTCAGCGAAAAACTATGGTGACACGATGCTCACCAATGGTGTTGCCAATTCGCAGGTCTCTTTGCCTGCGCATTTAGTACGCCTTCGACTTCTTAATATAGAGACGGAACGTGTCTACAATTTGGGGGTCTCGGACAATCGTATTTTCTATGTAATTGGAACAGATGGTGGATTGGTTCAAGCACCTATTGCCGTCAAGCGCCTTCTTATAGCCCCGGGCGAGCGTTATGAAATTCTTGTGGACTTATCTAAGGATAAAATTGGCGGTGCAATTTCGCTTAAGGCCTTTAACAAGGGTCTTGCTTTTGGGTATGGTGGGGCAGAGCCTTCTTCATCGGGAACCTTTGGAAGTCTTTTGAACAACATTGATTTTGATGTATTAATGATCAAGGTGGCCAAGCCAACCGCACTGGGAATCTCAGTTCTGCCATCAACCCTCGTCAAGAGCACTTTCCCAGCGCAGGCGCAAGTTACGAAATCGCGAACCATTTCTATTACGGACAAGGGTCCAGGAACTCCATTTACATTCGACAATAAGAGTTATGACATGAACACAATAAATCAAGTTATAAAACTTGGGGCGACCGAGGCGTGGACGATCAAGAATGACAGGATATTTGGACACTCTTTCCATATTCATGATGTTCAATTCAAAATTGTCTCTCGCAGCAGTGGGGCCATACCAGCCTATGAACAAGGTTGGAAAGACACTTTCTCGATCCAGCGCAACGAGCACGTAACTTTCATCGCCAAATTTGCCGATTACGCCAGTTCTACGTGGCCGTATATGTACCACTGCCACATGGCCAACCATGAAGATGGTGGACTTATGGGTCAATTCCTCGTAGAGAAATAACTTACACTCCGTCTAAGGCGATTCAAAAGTGTATTCATTGACTCGCTTGGATGGTTCTACACCGAAACTTTGATCGAATGCCAGCCAGATGCCCCATTGGGGGCGACATCCGCAGTTGCTTGAGTCTGGACTTCGCCTCGAGCGTTGATGGCCCGAACTTCAACGGAATGCTTACCGACATTTGTTTCCCAATCAAACCACCACTGTCGCCAAGTAGTTCCAGAGAGAGCTGGTCCCAGAACTGCATCCTTCCAAACTCCATCTATACCCAGCTGAACCGATGCGATTCCAGAAAGTGGCGCCCAAGCAACTCCCGCGAATCGGAATTTTCCTGAAGGTATAGAAGCGCCATCTTGCGGATAATCAATTCGAGATTCCATTTTGATTGGGCCAAGTTGAGACCAACCGCGTGAAATCCAGAAGCCTTGTTTAAGAGCAAACCGAGTTATTTCAATGTTGGTGAGCCATTTCGTGGCTGAAACGTATCCGTACAGGCCGGGAACTATTACTCGCGCTGGGAAGCCGTGTCTAATTGGAAGCGGTTGGCCGTTCATACCAACGGCAATCATGGCATCGCGGCCGTCCAACAAATCGATTGGGAATCCGGCACTGAATCCATCGCTTGATGAACTCAAGATTTGGTCTGCGGAAGACGATGGCCCGGCCTCGCGAATCAGATCATCGAGACGACACCCGAGCCAGCGAGCATTGCCAACTAAAGGTCCGCCAACGGGGTTAGAGACGCATGACATGGTGTCATCAAGTTCAAAGAGCGGGCGCTTTAGTAAATCGGCATAAGTTAACTTAATTGGATTCTTCACCATTCCATTAATCGTCAGAGACCAAGTTTCGACATCAATGATCGGTGCGTTGATGGCTGTATCAATTTGATAGAAATCATTATTTGGTGTGATGAGTGCGGAGAGCCCTCGAATTGAAAGCGCTGGATCCGCAGGTAGCGGCGGAAGCGGGTGAGTCGCCTTTGGCAATTTGATTGCCAAGCGTTTAATCACATTGAGGCTGTGGGTTTTTACACCTTGCCCAGAAAGAAGCATCAGCCCACCAAGAGCACCGGCCCCACCTGCGTATTTGAGAACTTGGCGCCGAGATTTCAAGTCAGTCGGTGGATTTCCTTCAGGTTGTTCAACCTTTGCTCGCCCAAGAGCAAAGTACAAAACTACTGCGGTCGCCAAACCGCTTATCAATGAAGGAGCGATTGCTGTTATACCCGGATGTGGACGGGCGAGCACGGTTAATGCCCCGAAAAGGGTTTCAAGCCCGACGATGGCGAAGGCAATCTCTTTCTGGTTTCGAAGTAACAAATTTCCGGCTACTCCACCGAGCAGAAGAGCTGCTAGCAAAATGGTGGCAACCAGGAAACACTTATCGTGTGTGCTGAAGAGAGTGATCGCGAGCGATTCAACAGATCTGGGAATGACGGAGATGATCCAGTTGCCGAGCGTATCGACCGGTGACTTCCATGCAGAATGTAAGTTTGAAGTTAATTCTCCGACAAAGATTCCGATTGCGATTGCGATTACTCCGAGAGCAAAAGCCTGACGCTGCGAGGCTTTTGTAGGCATGACTTTATACTTCCACACCTTGCCACCAAATTCTTTGCGAGTCGCACTTCACGGGCTACAAGACTGAATGTTTATTATCTATCTTTGAAAAATCTCCAGTGAAAGGCGGCAGTAATCAGCACGATGCCCACATTCGCGGCAAGCCTCTCGGCTGTGTGATGTCGAAAGATAAGCCGATTGACCTACGCCACTCTTGTTTTACAATTAACACATGGCATCCGATCCAAAGTTTGTTGAGAAGACCCTAGAGAGACTTCTGCCGTTGGACGTGGACGCGAGAAAAATGTTTGGCGAATATGGCCTCTTTTATAAGGGCAAGATGTTCGGCCTCATTTGCGATAATACTTTTTTCATTCGAGTCACTGAACCCGGTGCGGAAATAGCTGGACGCATCGGCAAGGGCTTTCCTTATCCGGGAGCTAAACCGGCCTTTAAGATTTCTAATATAAAGGCCAACGATGCCAAGTGGCTAAAGCGCCTCGTTGAAGTGACCTCTGATGAAATACCTGCGCCTAAGAAAAAGAAGAAGTCGCACTAAATCTATTTTTGAGGGTCCAATTAGAAGTTCCTCACTAGGATTCAGCGATGGCCTCATTCCTCGCACTTTTCTCCAGCGTCTTATGGGGGACTGCTGATTTTCTGGGAGGCAATCTAGCCAAGCGTTATAAGTCCCTCGCGGTCACAGGAGTATCACAAGCAATAGGGCTTCTTGTTGGTACGGTTGCAATCCTTCTGAGTGGCTCATGGGTGGCACCGACCTTGTCGTGGAACGGATATTTCATTCCTGCAATTGGCGCGGGTATTGCCGGATTTTTAGGACTGACAGCTTTCTATACGGGCCTAGCAACGGGTCGCATGGGAGTCGTTTCACCAATTAGTTCACTTAGCGCAATCATCCCGCTGATTTATTCATATATTCATGGCGAACGACCACACGCCATTCAATACCTTGGAATGGCTGTTGCCTTAGCGGGGGCGTTCTGCGCTTCTGGACCCGAACTTGTGAAGAAGTTGCCGATCAAGCCGCTCTTCCTTGGACTTTGTGCGGCGGTTGGATTCGGAACGGCCCTTACATTTATGGCTCAAGGAGCGAAGACAAGTTCATTATTAACAATGACTTCCATGCGTTTCATCTCGGTTTCGATCTGTGTCGTGATCGCGATTCGTTATCGCACGGTCGGCGGGTTTAAATTGACGGATTTAAAGCTCCTGGCCGTCATTGGAACCGCGGACTTTATGGCTAACTACTTATTGGGTCTGGCAACGACGAAGGGGCTTGTTTCAGTCGCGATGGTCCTGGGATCGCTCTTCCCCATCGTCACATCCATCTTGGCTTTCCGGTTCTTACACGAACGTCTCCACAAGGTTCAGTATCTAGGGATCTTTTTGGCTGTTGCCGGGGTCGCGCTGATCTCCCTAAATGGGTAGAAATTTTCGGAGTTGAGCAGCAGATAAAACTTGGAGAAGGTTTAAAATTATTTCATGGAGCAAAAACTTAGTAGAAACCCGGCAGCCTTCATAGTTGTTCTCGCCTCATTTGCGTGGAATATCGCCCTATTGATTGGGGTGGTTTTGAACGCTGGCTTTGCGCATACGCGGGCGGCAGGAGGCCAATACACCGAATTTCCATCGGGGATCAGGGTGCTTTACGTCTTCCAGCTAGCACTTGTGATTTACGAGGTGTGGATATTTAAACTCATCTTTCACACCATTCGTGTAAAACCCTCTTGGCTTCCAAAATTCTTCTTCGCGATAAGCATCGTGGGAGTTCTCCTCAACGCACTTTCAAAAAGCGCGCACGAACGAATTAATGTCATTCCGGCGGCAATCATTACCTGGGCTTTTTGGTACTACGGAATCAAGAAGGGAAAATAGGACTGGAAGGCGGTTCTCCAGACTATTTAACTTTTAGAGACCACGCGCCTAGGGCAAAGACGAGAACTGCAACAAAGAGGCAGAGCCACCCAAAGGAAAGCACTCCGATAATTACTCCACTGGCTGCGCCACCGACTGCTCCCATGAGATTCATGACTAAGTCGCTGGCACCTTGAGAAGAAGGCTTCATTTCTACTGAGACGGCTTCTGATAAGAGAGTGGAGCCCGCGATGAGTGTGCAGGACCAACCCAATCCCAACAAAAAGAGCCCTATTCCAATCTGTACTGCATTCATTGCAGGGGATAGTCCGGCAGTGGCGGCAGAGGCCAATAAAATTACAACTCCGATCTGAATGACACGGATACGTCCCAATCTATCGCTGAGCGCTCCAACCACAGGGGAGAAGGCATACATGCCTAAAACATGAACGCTAATTACAAGTCCTATCACCGAGAGCGTCACATCAACATGTGACATATGCACCGGCGTCATCACCATTATGGAAACCATCGCTAGGTGACCGATTCCTACTGCTGTTATGGCAAATAGGGCGTGTGGGATTTCTCGGATGTGCTTGAGAGCAGCTCGCGTTGTTTCGTGTTTCTTTTGCGTAACACCATCCGAAGACATATTTGCCATCAGGTATGGATCGGGTTTAAGAAAGAAGAAGATCACGATTGTTGCGAGCGTGAGGCTTGTTCCTGCGATGAAGTAAGGACCGACGAGTCGCGGCAGGTGCAAGTAATGCGCGAAGTCGCCCGCTGGTTGCATCAGGTTTGGCCCGGTTACGGCACCAACTGTGGAGCCCCAAACAACAAGCGAGAGATTCTTAGAACGATTTTCTGGTGTTGCTAAATCGATAGCAGCAAAGCGTGCTTGATAACCAGATGCAGAAGCCGCTCCAACCATAAAGGCGCCCGTTAGCATTAGAAATAAAACTTTATGAGTGCCTCCCAATATGGCGAGGATCGCTCCAATAACTCCAATGGAATAGCCACTCATGAGCGAAAGCCGGCGGCCACCCTTTTGCGTAAGTTTCGCCAACGGTAGCGCCATCATTGCAGCACCTAATACGGTGGTCGTTTGGGCAAGACCAGCTAAT
>Ga0194061_1001674_pt1 | contig 12680 bp, 13 predicted proteins | sample SepL2221m_MetaG_FD_163423 | JGI IMG/M metagenome (GOLD analysis project Ga0194061, IMG submission 163423) | Anoxic zone freshwater microbial communities from boreal shield lake in IISD Experimental Lakes Area, Ontario, Canada - Sep2016-L224-21m | ecosystem: Environmental > Aquatic > Freshwater >...
GGATTTTCCAGCAGCGGCTCCTCGGCCCACACGTCCACGCGCAGTCCCGGCGCGACGGCAAAATTCTTCATCGCATTTTCCGCCGTGTCCTTTGCCGCATTGGCTTTCGGAGTGCGGTCGTCGCTTTTCTTCGGAGTCGTCGGCGTGTCCACCTCGTCAGCGGAAAAGGCGATGACGGTGCTGAGCAGCAGCGGGAGAAAATGACGCATGATTGAGGCAACAGACCAACTCGATGACGCTTGCGCAAGACGATTGGATTTTCGTCATTTTCGGTCAGCCCGTCTCCTGGCGTTCGCAGCTACGGAGGGTTTCACCGCGTGCTTCATGCCGCCTCGCTTCGCTTACGCGTGCGAGGTTGCAAACGCGTACTTTGCCAGCGCCTTCTTCGTCGGTGGACGCGCCCTCTACATTTCGCTGACGATTCCCGTGCTCGCGCCTGAGGTCGTGCGGCCGATATGATCGGCGGCGCTCGCGGTGTCTGTGGGCGGCTTCACGCTGACTTTTGGTTTTGGCTTCTTCGCCCAGCTTTCGTCGTTGACCATGCGCTGTTCGATTTCGCGCACGCTGGTGAGATATTCGTCGAGCTTGGACGGGTGGGCGTGGCTGCCGAATGAGAAAATCCTCTTCACCGGCGACGCCTGCGTGAACGGCCCCTACAACTACACCGGCGACGGCAACATCGGCGACTGGATCAAGACGCTCGAAGCCGTGAAAAAACTCGGCGCAAAAACCGTGTGCCCCGGCCACGGCCCCGTCGGCGGCGCGGAACTCCTGGACGATCAGCACGCCTATTTCACTGCGCTCACCGCTGAAGTTAAAAAATTAACAGGCAAGGATCCGTCTGAGGTGAAGCAATCCGTCGAAGGAATCCGCGAAACGCTGAAAAAGCAGGAGCGTATCGCCCGCTACGTCGGTAATTTTTTCCTGCGCAGGTGGAGAAAGTTTTTGTCGAGCTGGGCGGCAAGCCGTTCCTTCCGAAGACGGCATCCGTGGATGACCACGCCGATCACGGCGTCGCCCAAGGCACGGCCCCGAAGTTCCGCCCCCGCTCCGTCATCCGCACAAATGCGGCACCTGTCCGCGCCGGGAAATAGGATCGCATCCCACATCCCGGGCTCTGCATTCCAAGAGACGCGGCCCGCCCGCTTCGCGCAGCATTTTGAAAAACGCCCTTTGAAAAGTTAGGGCGTGGACAACGCATTGTCTTCGTGCAAACAGTTGTGACGTACGTGCGACCCTCCAGTGACAAACCGGTGAAATCGGGCGCTTCCCATTCTTCCGGGGAGCGGCGTGGCGTCTTGCTGTGGGCAGGGTTCTGGCTGGCGCTCGTGCTCATCGGCTCAAAGGCGGTGATGCTCGGCGATGCGGATTCATGGAAATGGATCCTGGCCACGATTCCCGCGGGCGCGGCGGTTTCCTTGGGCGGCGATGCGGATTCATGGAAATGGATGATGGAACTCATCCGTGTCTCGTACCGCGACGTGCTCTTTGCATTCGCGCTCGGCGGCGTCGGCGAACTATGCGTGCTGGCTCTTGCGCGCAAGCCGCGGACTGCGGTGCTGGTGCGCAGGAGCGTGCTCATCACAGCCACCCTATGCGCGTTCTTCAGCGTGGTCGCCTGCGGGGTGTTCAAGGCCCTCGGGCGTCCGCTGAGCTTCGATCTGCTGCGGCTAATCCGCGGAGCAGCGGTGAAATCCTCGATCGCCGATCGCCTGACGTGGCAGATTGTCCTCTCGATGCTTGCGGTGCCGGCGGGGTTTTTCCTGCTCGCCCGGCGCAGCCCGCGGCTGCAGATTTTTTCGTGGGCGGTCCTCCCGTCCATGGGGCTCTGGATCCTCGCGGGGTCGCTGACAAAACAGGCCGGCGAGGGCGACCTGAAATCGCGCCGCCTTGCGCTGTGCCCGCATGTGGAGCTGGTCCGTTCGACGGTCGTGGGAATGCTCGGCCGCAGTCACCCAAACTTGGAGTCGGATTATCCGCCGGAAGACATGGAAGAGTGCCGCTCATTCGCGGAACGCACCTCGCTCCCCCGGACAGCCTTCCAGCCGCCGGCGGGTGTCGGACGCCCGAAGAATGTCATCGTCATCGTCCTCGAATCCGTCGGCACGAAATACCTGAGCCTCTACGGCAGCCGCTACGACACCACCCCTCACCTGCTCAAGGAATCCCGCCACGCGCTTGTTTTTGACAATATCAGCGCCCATGCGCCGTACACGTTTTGCTCGTTCATGGCGGTGAATTTCTCCATGTATCCGGGCGTGCCGTGGGCCTACGCACCGGGCTCCCTCTACCCGGAAAATCAGCCGGGCTACCTACCGCCGACCTTTGCGTCCGTCATGAAGCAGCGCGGCTCGCGCACGGCGTATCTGCACAATGGCGACCTCGAGTGGGGCGGCACGAATGAGATGCTCAAGGGCGAGGGCTACGACAGCGTGGAAGACTTCCGCACGTTCAAGGCACCGCCGCTCACCTCGTGGGGGGCCGAAGATCGCTACCTCTTTGACCGGCTGATCCAGTTCATTGACGAGAAGCCCGGCCAGCCTTTCCTCGCCTATTGCTGGACGGATCAGACACATCATCCCTACGCGCAGAGGCCCGAGGTGCCGCGTGTTGATTTCTTCAAAGGCAAGCCGCCCAAGCAACTCGCCGACGAACTTTCCAATTACCTCAACGTCATCCGCGAGACAGACGGCCACCTCGGCCGTCTCTTCGATTCCCTGCGTGAACGTGGCATCGCAGACGACACGCTCGTCGTCATCACCGGCGATCACGGCGAGGCATTCCGCGATCCGCATTACCAGCAACAGCACGGCTATTCCGTCTGGCAGGAGGAGGTGAATGTGCCCTTCATGGTCTGGAATCCCCGCCTCTTCCCCGAGGGCCGGCACATGCCCGCAGTCGGCGGACATGTGGACCTGAACCCGACCGTCGCCGACATCCTCGGCGTGGAACCGCCCGACGCGTGGCAGGGCCACAGCCTCTTCGTTCCATCGAGGCCGAACCGCACATTCTTCGTCGCCAGCGTGGACGACTACCTGCTCGGCATCCGCGAAGACCGGTGGAAATACATCCTCGAGATGACCGGCGGACGCGAATCGCTCTTCGACCTCGCCGCCGATCCCGAGGAAAAGCACAACCTTCTCTCGACCGATCCCTCCCGCGTGAAACGGATGCGCCAGCGCCTCTCGGCATGGATCGCATTCGAGGATCATTATCTCAGCACCCCGCCGCCCCGCCGCGTCCCGGTGGCCCTCCGCCAGAACACGGTGGAGAAGTAAGACAGCGCCCGGCCTGCGCTGACTTCGCGCACCATGAATAGCATGCTCTTTGCATTACTGGCACGACAGGCAAAGAATCAGTCTCGAATACCCCATACGAAACGGGGCAAGATGGAAGTTGGGCGAACTGAGTGGATTTTTTATTTTTTGGTTGGTGCAAGGCAAATAGGACAATCGGAATGTGGAGCACGTCCGCCTTGCAAGTGCGCGCGCTTTTCCCAAAGGTCGCACCCTTTTCCACACCATGTCCGAACCCGTCATCACCAAGGAACTCATCGCAAAGCACGGCCTCACCGACGAGGAATACGCCCGCATCCAGGGCATCCTCGGGCGGGATCCGAATATCACGGAGCTGGGCGTGTTCTCGGTGATGTGGAGCGAGCATTGCAGCTACAAGAATACGAAGCGCGAGCTGCGGAAGTTCCCGACGACGGGGCCGCTCGTGCTCGTGAAGGCGGGCGAGGAAAATGCGGGTGTCATTGACATCGGCGACGGGTGGGCGGTGGCGTTCAAGATGGAGTCGCACAATCACCCGAGCGCCATCGAGCCGTTCCAGGGCGCGGCGACGGGCGTGGGCGGGATCATCCGCGACATTTTCACGATGGGCGCGCGGCCGGTGTTCTCGCTGGACTCGCTGCGCTTCGGGCCGATCCACGGCGACACGGAGCAGCACAAGTGGAACCGCTCGCGCTTCGCCGGCGTGGTGAGCGGCATCGCGCACTATGGGAATTGCATCGGCGTGCCGACCATCGGCGGCGAGGTGTTTTTCGACGAGAGCTACAACGGCAACCCGCTCGTGAATGTGTTCTGCCTCGGCATCCTGCGGCACGAGCAGATTGCGCGCGGCGCGGCGAAGGGCGTGGGCAATCCGGTTTTCTACGTTGGCGCGGAGACGGGGCGCGACGGGCTCGCGGGCGCGGCGTTTGCGTCGCGTGATCTCACGGAGGAGAGCAAGCAGGACCGGCCTGCGGTGCAGGTGGGCGATCCGTTCCGCGAGAAGCTGCTGCTAGAGGCGTGCCTCGAATTGCTCGCGACCGACGCGGTGGCGGGCATCCAGGACATGGGCGCGGCGGGCCTCACGTGTTCGACGTGCGAGACGGCAAGCCGCGGCGGCACGGGCGTGGAGATTGATTTGGCGAAAGTGCCGCAGCGCGAGACGGGCATGACGCCATACGAGACGCTGCTGAGCGAATCGCAGGAGCGCATGCTCATCATCGTGAAGAAGGGCCACGAGCAGACCGTGGTGGACATCTTTGAAAAGTGGGACCTGCCCTACGCCGAGGTCGGCGTGGTGAAGGACGACGGCATGATGCGCGTGCTCGATCACGGCAAGCTCGCCGTGGAAATCCCCGCCGCGAAACTTGCCGACGACGCGCCACTTTACTCGCGCGAGTGGAAGGCGCGCCCGGAGCCCGCGCCGCTCGATTTTTCCAAGCTCGCCGCCGTGGATGAAAAGGCCGCGCTGCTCGCGCTGCTCGCGCATCCGACCATCGCGAGCAAGCAGTGGGTGTGGCGTCAATACGATCACATGGTGCGCCTCGGCTGCGCGGTGCTGCCGGGCAGCGACGCCGCGGTGTTCATTGTGCGCGAGGCAAACAAAATCCTCGCCGCGACGAGCGACTGCAATTCGCTCTACGTCCTCCAGGACCCGCGCGAAGGCGCGCGCATCGCCATTGCCGAAGCCGCGCGGAATCTGACGTGCAGCGGCGCGCGCCTGCTCGCGGTGACGGACAATCTCAACTTTGCCAACCCGCACAATCCCGAGCTGTTCTGGCAACTCCGCGAGAGCGTCGAGGGACTCGCCGAGGGCTGCCGCGAATTCGGCACGCCGGTCACGGGCGGCAACGTATCGCTCTACAACCAGTCGCCCGCGGGCCCCATCGATCCCACACCGACGGTCGGCATGGTCGGCATCATTGACGACGCGAAGCACATCACCACGCAGGCGTTCAAGTCCGCGGGCGACGTCATCATCCTCGCCGGCCCGGTGCTCGATCCCGCCGCGGGCGATCTCTCACTCGGCGCATCGCACTACATGAAAGTCGTGCACAGCCAGAAAATCGGACGCACTCCGCGCCTGTCGTTCGATTTGGAAAAGCGCGTGCAAGCCGCGGTCCTCGGCCTCATCCGCGACGGCCTCGTAAAGAGCGCGCACGATTGCAGCGAAGGCGGCCTCGCCATCGCTCTCACGGAAAGCTGCATCGGCGGAAAACTCGGCGCAACCGTCGAACTGCCGAGCGGTCCCGCGCTCGACAAATATCCCACCCACGCCGCCCGCGCCGCACTGCTCTTCGGCGAAAGCCAGAGCCGCATCATCCTCGGCGTCGCACCGGAAAACGCCGCCCGCGTCCTCGCCGCCCTCGCAGCCGCCAATATCCCGCACAGCCGCCTCGGCACCGTCGGCGGCGACAAGCTGAGCATCACCGCCCACGGCGCGACACTCGCGGCGACGCTGGCGGAAGTGAGCGATCCCTTCGAGCACAGCATCGAGCGGGCGATGGAGTAAAACCGGCTCGCCACGCCGCTGCTTTCGGTTAAACTCCGCCGCATGAGCATCACCATCGAACTTCCGCCCGACCTCGACGCGCGCGTCCGGGTGATTCCCGATCTCGACAAGCGAGTTGTTCAATTCCTGCGCACGCAGACCGACCTCGAAGAATGGCGCAATCGCCGTTACAGCCCCGAAGCACGCGAGGCAGCCGCGCGCGCGATTGCCGAGGCTGAGCGGTTGCGTGCGTCGGGCATGACGCGCGAGGAGGCGTTCGAGCAACTCCGCAGCGCCCACGACGAGATTTCCAAGCACCTGTAACCGTGCCCCTCCGCACTGTCCTCGATACGAATGTGGTGCTTGCCGCGCAACATTCGCGCAACCCGGCCAGTCCGAATGTCGAAATTTTGGATCGTTGGGAGTGCGGCGAGTTCGCCCTTCTCTACACCGCCGACATCATCACCGAGTATGCGGAAAAGCTGACGGAATCCGGCGCTCCGCAGCCCGCGATAGACCGCTTCCTGTCCGCGCTCGCGCTGAACGGCACTTTCGTTCTCATCGAATCCTTCCACTTCCGCCACTACCCCGAGGATGCCGACGACATCGCCTTCCTCCTCTGCGCGCTGAACGGCGGCGCCACGCACCTCGTCACCTACGACCCGCACCTGCACGTCCTCCAGCCGCACTACGCGCTCGCCATCTGTGAACCGCTCCGCTTCCTCGCTGAGTTGCGTGCAGCGTGAAGCGATGGTGGAAAACCGACTCGCCGCACCGCCATCGCCGGATACGAAGTGGATTCGAGCTTCCCATTGTTTCTGCGCTCCCCATTCTGCGCGAGGTCTGGCAGAAGCCACTGCCGCTGAGCATCACCATTCCAGCACATCATGTTTTCACTCCGTTACCGCGACGATCCCAGTCTGACATTTCTCCAATTCTGCTCCCACGCGGATTTGAAGGATCTCGCGGACATTTTGATGACGACGAAGAAGGGGGTCAGACGACGGAGCGAGCAACTATCAGCCGACCCACACTTTTGGGGTAGCAGGGACGATCTCACCAAAGTCTGGCAAAACATCGCGGCGGAACTTCAACGCTTCGGTGGAGATGCTTTCATGAATCTTTGCCGTGGCGGCAAGGGGGTGCTCTATCGGGAAATCCTCACGGACGTGTGCAAGCATCTGAAGGTTGACGTTCGCGCCGACGAGGAGTTGCCAGTCATTGAAAACCGTGTGCTCATCAAAGTGCTGAAAGAAGTAATTGAGAAGATGAGCGAGGAGGAACGTGCGGAGTTCGTAAAGTCCGCAGCGAATCTTTTTGCTGACGGGAAATTCGATCCGGCAGGCGCGACAGCGGCTGGAATTCTTGCTGCTTTGCAGGCGGCTATCGCAAGGGGCGGGTTCGCGGCTTTCAAGGTCGTGGCCATCGCGGCCAATGCAGTTTCAAGGTTCCTGCTTGGTCGCGGGTTGAGTTTCGCGGCGAACGCAGGGCTCATGCGTTTTCTCGGAGTGCTGAGTGGTCCGATCGGCATTTCTATTTCCACCGTTCTCTCCGTGCCAATGGTCAGTGGCCCTGCTTACCGAGTGACGACCCGTGCCGTCATTTATGTGGCTTACTTGCGGCAAAAGTATCTCAATCGCGACCAGCTATGACGCCCGATTTGCTTTTCGCCATCGATTGGAGCCAGGTGCCGAAGCATGTGGGTGAGGCTCTGTTTTCCGGTGATGCGCTCATCATGAATGGTGTGGCGCGAAAAATTGGCACGATGAGGACGCTGAAACACATGCCGTTTCGTCCCGTGCAGTTCGACAGCTTTACCGACCTTCCCGGCGCTGCGCGCCAATTGCAGAACCTCGGCTCGCTGGTGCAAACCACCACCTCGGCGATTCAGACAGCTCTCGCAGTTTCAACGGCGTTTACCATTGGCACTGTCGTCGTCGCGACCGCCTACCTTGCAGACAAGCTCCGCGAACTGGAGGCGAAGATCGAGCGCATCGAAGGTGAACTGCGCGGACAAAACCTCCTCTTCTACGCCAGCAAAGCCTCCGCCTATTTCGGTGCTGTCGAGGCGACGCGCGAACTGATTGCCAGCCCGGAACTCGTCGCTGAAAACAGTGACCTTGCTGCACACGCTCTCTCCCGTCTTGCTGCGCAGCGTCACGAAACATTTGCCTTTCTCGGCAATCTTTTCCGCTCTTTCGAGGAACTGAGTTCCGTGCATCAGGCGCTCGCGCTCGACTTCTTCCACGCGACACTGGACTTCGTGCCGAAGGCCGTCTTTGTCGAAGTCCAAGCCGCCTATAAGTTAGAGCGGTTTCGGCTCGGCGTGCATACGCTCAAGTCCGCACGCACGACTTACGACGGATGTCTCGCTGAATACAAAGCGTGGGTAAAAGCGCGGATCAAGAGCATCATCGCTGGCAATCCCACGGGGACAGCTCAAATCGTTCTGGAACGACTTCAGGATGCGAAGCGCCTACTCGACTCCGAGGAAAACCGTCTCCTGCTTAATTGCTCCGTGTAGCGGGTGCTGAGTGTCAGATGCGCAAAGGCGCTCGGCACCGAAGTTCCCCGAATGTGCGACTCGAATGGAATTCATCACGACGACCGTCACGATCCTTCTGCTCGGCATTCCGGCAGTTTGGATCGGACTACAAGTGGCGCAGTGGATTTTGCTCGTGATTCACGAGCTTGGCCACGCGGTTGCGGGCTGGTTCATGGGGTTGGAAGTCGTCGAAATCCGCCTCGGATTTGGGGCCGAGATCTTTGCGCGGAATTTCGGACGGCTCCGCGTTTGCATCGCGAAATACCCGCTCTGCGGCTGGGTGGTGGTGTTTCCGTCCAGCATGAGAGCCTATCGCATGCGGCGCTTCCTATGTGTGCTCGGCGGACCGCTCGCCAGCGGATTAGCCTACCTGTTTCTCGTCGAATTCGGGCCTGTGAAAACGTGGTATTTCGAGTGGTCCTGGACGTGGGTGCTCTACGCTTTCCAGCGCGCGGTGCGATACATGTCACTCTGGACGCTTCTCGTCACGCTCTGGCCCCGACGGTGCCGACTGTACGGGCAGAATGTGCTGTCCGACGGGCTCGAATTGCTGCGGATGTTTCTACTCGAACGGGCGGAAGCTACGCGGGAGTCTGTGTACTTGCAGGCAAATCGGGCGCGATTGCTTTGGGCCAAAGGCAAGCGGGATGAAGCCGTCGCGCTTCTTGGGGAAACGCAGGCTTCGCCGGATCTGGAAGTGGATCTGGCCTTTCACGCCAACATCGCGGCGCTTCACGCCGAGCAAGGCCGGGTGGATGAAGCGATGCGGACGTTGCGGGAACTTCTCCCGAAGGCTGAGAGCGACCGCGAGGTTTACCGCGAAGTCGCGGACGCGTTTTGCTCGGTTGTCATCTACGCCGGCCTCGCTGCGGAATTGCCCGAAGCGGAGCAGATCATCCGGAAGGCAATCGCACGGTGTCCCGATGAAATATCGCTCAACGTGTCACTGGGCGGAATTCTTTATGAGCGAGGCCAGTATGAAGAAGCACACCAGATTCTCAAGGCGGTGAACTACGCCAGCCGGGAGCCGCTGCCAGTCGGGCAGGCGTTCATGGCAGCCTGCCTCGCTCACCTTTCGCTGCGCGACGGCGATGGAGGAGGTGCTTGGAGCTATGCCAATGAGGCGAAGTCTGTCTGCCCCGATCATCCGCTCGTGAAGCGGCTGCTGGTTTTGTTCAAAATCGAAGCGGCATTTTCAACTTGAGCGCAGAGGGGACGCCTTCGCGCTGCATTGCTCTGCATTGACGGAGTGAGGCGGCGCGGGCATCTTTGTCGCATGAACGCTTTTGAAACCACCGCAGTCATCGAGGATTCGTCGCATCTATCGTTGCGCGAGCCGGTGCCTCGCGCGGCTTCGAAAGAGTGCCGGGTGATTGTGCTCTTTGAACCCGAGAATGGCGCTGCGAGCGTGTGGCCGGATGGATTCTTCGAGGCGATTCGGATCGAGGACGCGGCATTCACCCGCCCGCCGCAGGGGAATGCACCGGCCATCCGCCCGCTCGACGTGTGAAGTTTCTGCTCGATACGAATGTCTGCATCGCGGTGATGCGCGGGCAGGCTTCTGCCGTCAGCCGATTGAAGGCCAAAACGCCCGGTGACTGTGTGGTTTCCGCGGTGACGGCCTACGAGCTGTTCACGGGCATCGCAAAGTGCCGGGAGCCGGAGCGTGAACGCACGAAAGTCACACGGCTGCTGTCTGCGGTGCAGGTGCTGCCGTTTGACGAACCAGCCGCTCAGCGCGCAGGCAATGTGCGCGCAGAACTGGAAGCCATCGGGAAGGTGTGCGGTCCCTACGATCTGTTGCTCGCAGGCCACGCGCTCGCGCTGGGGCTGACCTTGATCACGAACAACGTCCGTGAGTTCTCTAGAGTCAGCGGGCTGGTGATCGAGAACTGGGTCGGCTGAAGCGCAGCGCCCTACCCGAGCACCTTGTTCCACTTGTCGAGGTTCGCCTTTTGCGCGGCGAAGAGATCGTCGGTGGAGTCGAGCACTTCGATGCTCTTGATGGCGTCGCCCTGTGCGATCTTGTTCACGATGTCCTGGCCCTTCGTCACTTCGCCAAAGACGGCGTGCTTGCCGTCGAGGTGCGGAGTGGCGAGGTGGGTGATGAAGAACTGGCTGCCGTTCGTGCCGGGGCCCGCGTTGGCCATCGAGAAGATGCCGGGCTTCGAGTGCTTGAGCGACTTGTCAATCTCGTCGGCGAACCGGTAGCCGGGGCCACCTGCGCCGGTGCCGGTCGGGTCGCCGCCCTGGATCATGAAGTTTGCGATGACGCGGTGGAATTTGACGCCGTCGTAGTAGCCGCGCTTGGCGAGGTTCAGAAAATTGGCTGCGGTCATGGGCACTTTGCTGGCGAAGAGAGTCGCTTCGATGTTGCCTTTGGTGGTCGTGAGAATGATGCGGATGTCGGACATAAGGGCGCGGAAGCTGGCGGGTGTGCGGGATCGGCGCAAGCGATTTACGAGGACGCCGGTAGCCGCGCTTGTGAAAGCGCGGGCTGATTTCCGCAACGTGAAAAATGTTTGCCCGCGCTTTCACAAGCGCGGCTACGAATATGATGCGCGCGCGTTTTTCATCGGCGTCATTTTCTCCGCGTGACAGAAATCGTGTCGCGTGTATTGCTCGCCGCGATGAAAATTTTCACCTCCATCCTCGCTCTCACTCTCGCAGTCACACTCAGCGTCCGCACCTTCGCAGCGGACGATGAAGTCGCCGTAGTCAAGACCAACATGGGCACGATGGTGCTCGAATTCTGGGCCGACGTTGCGCCGAAGCACGTCGAGAATTTCAAGACGCTCGCAAAAAAGGGATTCTACGACGGCACGGCGTTTCACCGCGTGATCAAGGACTTCATGATCCAGGGCGGAGACCCGCTCACGAAGGACGACGCGCAAGCGGCGCGCTGGGGCACGGGCGATCCGGGCTACAAGATCAAGGCGGAGTTCAACGACAAGAAGCATGTGCGCGGCGTGCTCAGCATGGCGCGTTCGCAGGATCCGGATTCGGCGGGCAGCCAGTTTTTCATCTGCCACGGCAATCCGAGTTTTCTCGACGGAAAATACACGGCGTTTGGCAAGCTGATCAGCGGCGACGATGTGCTGGAAAAGATCGCGACGACCGAGACTGCGCCGGGAGATCGCCCGGTGAAGAAGGTTGTCGTCGAGAGCGTGAAGATCGTCCCGCGCGCCGAGGCGAAGTAGTTTTCTCCCGCGCCACTGCGCGAACACGGCGTGCGTGCAGCACACCGGAGGCCGCGCTTTCTCCGCAAACCACCGCCACCTGAAACACGACATGTCGAAAGTCACGCTCGGCCTCATCCAGACCGCCGTCGGTGCTGATCCAATCGCGAATCTCGAGCTTGCGCTCGCGAAGACCGTCGAGGCTGCGAAGGCCGGCGCGCAGATCGTCTGCCTCCAGGAGCTGTTCCGCAGCCACTACTTTTGCCAGATCGAGGATCATAAATACTTCGCGCTGGCCGAGGCGATTCCTGGGCCGAGCACGGAGGCATTTTGCAAAGTCGCGAAGGAATACGGCATCGTGATCATCGCGTCGCTTTTTGAAAAACGCGCGGCGGGGCTCTACCACAACACGGCGGCGATCATTGACGCGGGCGGCGAATTCCTCGGCAAGTATCGCAAGATGCACATCCCGGACGACCCGCTCTTTTACGAGAAGTTCTACTTCACGCCGGGCGACCTCGGCTTCCGCGCGTGGCAGACGAAGTTTGGAAAAATCGGCGTCTGCGTGTGCTGGGATCAGTGGTATCCCGAGGCCGCGCGGCTCACGGCGATGCAGGGCGCGCAGATTCTTTTTTACCCGACGGCGATCGGCTGGCATCCGTCGGAAAAGGCGCAGTTCGGCGAGCGCCAGCATTCGTCGTGGGAGACGATTCAGCGCGGGCACGCGATCGCAAACGGCTGCTACGTCGCCGCGGTGAACCGCATCGGCCACGAGGCTCCGGACGGCGGCGCGGGCTTGGAATTTTGGGGTCAGAGCTTTGTCGCGGATCCGTCCGGCATGATTTTGAAAAAGGCATCCGTGGACCGCGAGGAGAACCTGCTCGTGCAGGTGGATCTCGACGCCGTGGACACGCAGCGGACACACTGGCCGTTCCTGCGCGACCGGCGCATTGACGCATACGGCGAAATCACGAAACGCTATCTGGACTAAATGGGAAACATGAAGACGACGAAGGAGACGAAGGACGTGCCGGAGGTTCCGGCAGCGCGCGGGTATCGCATGCCAGCGGAATGGGAACCGCACGCCGCGACGTGGCTCTCGTGGCCGCGCCGCGAGGGCATCAGCTTTCCCGGCAATGGCGCGTACGACAAAGCCGCGCTCGCCATCGCGAAGATGGTCCACGCGCTCGCGG
>Ga0194061_1001675_pt1 | contig 12678 bp, 13 predicted proteins | sample SepL2221m_MetaG_FD_163423 | JGI IMG/M metagenome (GOLD analysis project Ga0194061, IMG submission 163423) | Anoxic zone freshwater microbial communities from boreal shield lake in IISD Experimental Lakes Area, Ontario, Canada - Sep2016-L224-21m | ecosystem: Environmental > Aquatic > Freshwater >...
GAGGCAAGTACATCAAACCCTGCTTGCTCAAACCCCAATGTCATGCCGCCCACACCTGCAAATAAATCCACAGCGATCGGTCGTTGATTTCCCATATTCCACAAAGCATTTTAATATCAGAGTTAATACTCTATCGTATAATCACTGACAGGCAAGGGGCTGAAGCCTCTTGTTCAATAAAAGCTCAACAAAAATGTACCATTGGCGAAAATTTCAAGCAGCACTAATTTTTTATACTTGTTTGCCATTGCGCCCTCAAGGAACATTAGATTTTCGGGGGATTGCTATCTATGCTCCCTTGATCGGTATTTTCATCGGTAGCGCGATCTCTTCCCTTGACTTTTGTTTAGAACTAATCAAACCTGCACCAGAATTTATATATTTGCGATCGCTTCTCACGATTTTATTAGGATTATTAATCACGGGCAGTTTACATCTTGATGGAGCAATGGATACTGCCGATGGTCTAGCTGTCACCGATCCTAATCGTCGCCTTGAGGTGATGGCGGATAGTAATACAGGTGCTTTTGGCGCGATCGCAGGAATCACGATTTTGTTAATTAAAGTTATCGCGCTTGCGGCGATTAAGGATCAACGATTTTGGATTTTGATTAGTGTTTGCGCTTGGGCAAGGTGGGGACAGTTACGCGCAATCATGGCTTATCCCTATCTCAAAGCGATCGGCAAGGGCAAATTTCATCAAGAGGATTTGCATCATTGGCAAGTGTGGCTAGTCGCGATTTTGTTAACGATGGGGAATTTGGCGATCACCTATGTTTACAACTCACTTTATTTAGGAATTGGCTTAACGGTAATTGGCTTTAGTTTTGCTTGGCTAATCGGTGCTTGGTTTAATCGTCAACTCGGTGGACATACTGGCGATACATACGGGGCGATCGTCGAATGGACTGAGGCTTTGAGTTTAGTAGCGATCGCTTACTTGATAAAATAAAAATAAATATTCTCCGCACGAAGTTATGCCTCAAACCAAAATCTACGGAAATTCTGATTTCATTCAGCAAAATCGCGAAACGTTATCGACTACAATCCATTCCTGTGTTGTGGATGCGTTGAATTATCCCCTCGAAAAAAAATTTCAGAGATTCTTTCCATTACAATCTGAAGATTTTGAATATCCTAGCGATCGGACTGAGCAATATATCATCATTGAAATCCTGATGTTTGCAGGACGTTCAGTGGAAGCAAAAAAACATCTATATCGTTTGCTATTTGAGCGACTCAAGGATAATTTGAGCATAGAGCCATTAGATATTGAAATTATTTTGATTGAGACACCGAGCCATAACTGGGGAATTCGTGGTGTAGCAGGAGATGAATTAAACTTGAACTATTCTGTAAAGACAGTTGACATAATAGACTGATGCTTTGAGTTTAGTAGCGATCGCATATTTGTAAAATTAATCCTGCGAAAACGTTGCTTACGATTTTTGTGTGATTGAAATCTAAACTTCAAAAAACTATCGAGAATGAAACAAAATCAATTTGCTGCTAGTCTATTGAAGCATCTTCGCCAAGGATATCCGTTAGGATATCTGAATATGAAAACGTTTCCCTGTCTTCAACCACATTCTAATCCCATGCATTCTAATCCCATGAATATTTCCCATGCATTCTAATCCCATGAATATTAATGTAGTTAATGTCGCTTTTGTATTGGCTCTAAGTACCATCGCCACTACCGTCCCCTCAAGCGCTTGGGCGCAAGAAAATCCTCAACAAAAAATAGTTTTTGTCTCGCCACAAGGTTCAGATACAGCCGCGAGTAGCCCACAAACACAGGCTTATCGGACAATCACCGCCGCGATCGCCGCCAATCCCCAAGAAGGCGTAGTCTTTCAATTAGACGCTGGTACTTATAGCGAAAGTACTGGCGAAGCATTCCCAATCCGTCTTCCCAGAGGTGCAGTTTTACGCGGTAATCCCAATGGAAATGGAACCGATGTCGTAATCAGTGGAGGGGGACGTTTTGTGAGTTCCACCTTTGCTAGTCAAAATATTGCGATCGTTGCGGCAAATAACTCACGCATCGAAGGAGTTACCGTCACCAACAGCAATCCACGCGGTTATGGACTATGGTTAGAATCTAGTCGCAATGTGGTAATTGCCAATAATAACTTCGTTCGCAGCACCCATGATGGCATTTTTCTAACAGGTAGTGCTAATGCTTATATTGGCAACAATCTATTTACAGGCAATACTGGGAGTGGAATCTCCGCAGTCGGTACAAGTACAGGCGAAATTCGCGACAATAGGTTTGAGAGTACTGGCTTTGGACTTTCTATTGGTCAACAATCACAGGTTCTATTAGTTAATAATCGAATCACGCGCAATGTTGATGGAGTGATTATTTCAAATACGGCTCAGCCAACATTGAGAGGCAATGCGATCGCCGACAATCAACGTAACGGCTTAGTGGTTCTCAGTGGTTCCTCTGGTTCGCCGCGTCCTGATCTCGGCACAACTGTTTCCTTGGGAAATAATAGTTTCAGCAATAACCGAGAATTTGACATTAACAATGCCACAACAATTCCCTTAACCGCAGTTGGCAATCAAATCACGCGATCGCGAGTGAAAGGTTTACTTGATCTCAACGCTTCAAGTTCTCCCATCACTTCTATTGTAACTCCATCTATTTCTCTAGCTGCAAATACTAGTTCGACGATTCCCATTCAACGCCCTGCCCCCACAAGCGTATTTGTGCCAGCTAAGCCTCCAATTCAGTCCTTGCCAAGCCCAGTTGTCTCCACAAATCCTAACGGAAGCAGCAATAATTCACCAACGATCATTACCATCGAACGCGCTTATGCAGGCAATGGGAACTCTTCCAACCCAAGAGTTCCCAATCAAGTCGCAGCTTTACCACCTGTAACGCTCGATCCCACAACAGGTAAGCCATTCCAATATCGGGTGATTGTGCCGACCACCACCACATCAGTCACTCAACGGGTGAGAGCGATTGTTCCTGATGCTTTTCGGGTATCGCGTAGCGGTCGAAATGTGTTGCAAGTTGGAGCCTATAGCGATCGCCCCGCCGCCGATGAATTAGTTCAAAAACTTGCCCAATCAGGTGTAAGCGCCGAAATTATTCCCTTTCGCTAACTCTAAAAAAGCGGCGCTTCGCGCCGCTTTTTTAGACATGGGTCGGAGCGATCTCGTAGGTCATGAAATCGTGGGCAGGAATTGTATTTGCAAAAATCATTCTTGCCTCATTCACCAGATCCTCTAATAAAATGGCATTGCCAGGAGCATAGCGGGGACTAAAATGGGTCAGGATTAACTGCCTCGCATTTGCTAAGAGCGCAACCTGCGCCGCCATCGTGCTAGTAGAATGCAATCGCTGAAAAGCCATATCGGAATCTTGATGGGCAAAAGTTGACTCATGGATTAACACATCTGCATTTTGTGCCAACTCCACTGAGCTATCACAAAAAATCGTATCCGTGCAGTAGGCAATCTTACGCCCAATCTGAGGACTGCCACAAAACTGTTTACCATCAATTTTGCGTCCATCGGGTAATGTCACGATCTTGCCATGTTTTAGTTCTCCAAAAATTGGTCCTGGAGGAATATTCATGGCGATCGCCTTATCGACATCAAACTTCCCCGCGCGATCGCGTTCTACCAAACGAAATCCATGGGCCGTCACCTTATGTTTTAGCGGTGCTGCCATCATATAGAATTCAGTATCTTCACATACTAAGCCCGTTTTGACTTTATGCACCTTGATCGAATAGGAAAGCCTTGTCTCGCTATAGCGTAAACAAGCATCAAGATATTCGGCTAAGCCAATGGGTCCATAGATATCAATATGGCTGACATTTCCAGCCATGCCACAACTTGCTAGCAGCCCTGGTAAACCAAAAATATGATCGCCATGCATATGCGTGACGAAAATTTTGGTGATTTGGCTGATCTTCACATCACTTCGCAATAACTGGTGTTGAGTCGCCTCGCCACAATCGAGCAGCCAAACCTCAGCACGTTGAGGTAAACGCACCGCCACACTAGACACATTACGTCCGCGTGTGGGAACCCCCGAACTAGTACCGAGAAAAGTTATTTGCATATTTAGTCGTCTACAAAGATCTCGATACGGCGATTACTTTTGCTATTGTCATTGTTAGTCCTGATAGTTAGAGGACGACTAGCGCCGTAACCAACCACCATCCAATAATAGGTTTGTTCACCACGCAACCTTGCCAAATATTCCTTAACCGCATTGGCTCGAAAATAGGAAAGTGTTAGTTCATCCCCTACAATATTTAAGTCTGTGTGACCAGTAATCCTCACCCGCTTTCCTTTAGTCAAGGGCAATTGAGCCGCAATTTCATCTAGTAACCGAAAGCTTTCAGACCGAATATTGGCTTTATCAACCTCAAACAGGGCTTCAGATGATAGCGTAAACTGCTGTTTTTTGTAATTTAAAAAATTTAACGAGGGTTGCCAGACTAGATCTGGACGCTCAAAGGCGATCGCTAACCCGACACCAAGGCCAGCGATCGCGCTCATAGCTAAGCCAATGCTACGCACAACCAATGTGACAGCCGAAAAATTCGTTTGACTAGAGTTGCCAGACGAATTGCCTAAATTAGTTTTTGACCTATCTGGAGTCGGTGAATTTGTCACTGCACCTGTACAAGCTCCTTGCTCACAAAGATTATTTTTTCTTAGCCTTAGAGCTAACAGTTGTATCAATTAGTTCTAACTCAGCAGCCCGAAATGACACAATCTTTTCCCAGTTACCGCCACCAAAAATAACCGCAACCCGACCATCGGTCACACGCTGCACTTGTCCTTGAAATCCGTAGTAGGTATCGCCTTCGTTCACAACACGCACTGCTGAACCTGGAAAAATAATTGGTTGCATATTTTCTTCAAACTCCTCTTGGGTGATCCTATGGTTTAAGGCTTAGCTTGGTTTATTCTATATCTTTTCAGCGCCGGATAAGTTAAGACATAAAATCAAAAAGAGAGTCGCGCCGCGACTCTCTTTTGCATTTTACTTAGGTAGGCTTAATTAATTGTTAGATAGTGGAACAGGCTTCTAGCCTGTTGACAGGCTAGAAGCCTGTTCCACGTCTTATATTTATTCAATTGTAAGCAGCCACTTACGTCAAAACTAAAAATGGCATAAACCCAAAAAATAGCGGTGTGTGGCAAAGTCCCGCACCGCTATTTCTTGGCTGGGAAGGAAATATCACAAACATCAAATTGAAGTTGCAATTACCAAGCCTAAAACACCAATGAAAATTACAAGAGCGTAGAATTGTGCCTTGCCATTTTCAAAGTACTTCAAACCTTCACCAGAAACTACAGTTACAAAACCTGCAAGATTGACGACACCATCAACGATCTTGGCATCGACTTCTAGTACTTGACGAGCCAGACGGCGAGAACCAGTTACGAATACTGCCTCGTAAATTTCGTCAATGTACCATTTGTTCTTTGAGAGATTGTAGATCGGTTGAATAGCTTTGGCGATCGCGCTGGGATCGATTTTCTTTTGTAAATACATGAGGATTGCAAAGGAAATCCCAATTAGACCAATACCAACCGAACTTCCACCCATTAATAGAAATTCAGGAGTGAAGCCTTCAACAGGAACTTCAGTGATTTTCTCCGATGGTGCATGGATAAAGTACTCAAAGTAATTACCTAGGGGCGTACCGACTAGACCAACTAGCATTGAGGGGATCGCCAAAACCATCAGAGGGAAAGTCATCGTGATTGGTGATTCGTGGGGCTTGCTGGCATGATGTGAACTATGTCCATCCTGAGCTTGAGGTTCTTTGCCTACCGAGTTTTCGGCTTTGACCATTGCCACGAGCTTTTTGTCCGTACCGCGAAAATCACCTTCAAAGGTGGTGAAGTACATACGGAACATATAGAAAGCCGTCAGTCCTGCGGTTGCGAAGCCGATCGCCCACAGTAGAGGATTAGCTTTGAATGTAGAGGCAAGAATTTCATCCTTTGACCAGAAACCTGCAAATGGTGGAATACCACTAATGGCGAGAGTACCGATAAAAAAGGTGATTGCGGTGATTGGCATATATTTGCGTAAGCCACCCATCACGCGCATATCTTGAGCAACATCGGGATCATGTCCGACGACCTCTTCCATACCGTGAATGACGGAACCAGAGCCGAGGAACATCATCGCTTTGAAATAAGCATGGGTCATCAGGTGGAATAGCCCTGCGCCATAAGCACCAACACCCATGCCCATGACCATATAGCCCAACTGGGAAACGGTGGAATAGGCTAACCCCTTTTTGATATCGTTTTGGGTAACAGCAATACTTGCGCCCAGAAAGGCTGTGAATGCACCTGTCCAAGCGATCGTATTCATTACCGCAGGAATTTCCTCGAATACGGGGAACATGCGAGCAATCAGGAATACGCCTGCGGCAACCATTGTCGCCGCGTGAATCAAAGCTGAAATTGGGGTAGGACCTTCCATTGCGTCTGGGAGCCACACATGGAGTGGGAATTGGGCTGATTTTGCCGCAGGTCCCATAAATACGAGGATCGCAAATAAAGTTGCGAGTCCCACGCTTAAGCCGCCAGATTCGACTAATTGGGTCAGCTTTTCTCCCATTTCTGTGAATTCAAACGTACCCGTTGCCCAATACAAACCAAGTAAGCCGAGTAATAGCCCAAAGTCACCCACGCGGTTAGTTACAAATGCTTTTTGACAAGCATCGGCAGCCCCCTTGCGATCGAACCAAAAGCCAATCAGCAAGTAGGAACACATGCCTACCAATTCCCAGAAAATATAAATCTGAACCAAGTTAGGACTAATTACTAATCCCAACATTGAGGAGGTAAACAAACTTAGGTACGCATAAAATCTGACATAGCTGGGATCATGCGCCATGTAGCCATCGGTGTAGATCTGCACCAAAAAAGCAACAGTAGTGACGATTACCAACATGATGGCTGTGAGGTGATCGATCACAAATCCCATGTTCAGATGAAAAGTACCTGCTTGCGCCCACTCAAAGGTATAGAGATAGGGATCATGTCCTTGGATCTGGCTCCAGAGTAAATTAAACGCCATCACCATTGCGCCACCCGTAGCCGATACGCTGAGTGTTGACCAAAGCGATCGCAGTTTGTTGGTGGATTTGTTAAAGGAAATCAGTCCTGTGCCGATGATCAATGCTGCGGCAAGTGGCAGCAAAGGAATCAGCCATGCGTATTGATATGCAAAGTCCATAGGTCGCGTTTGAACGCAAAGTTTATTGTAGAGATGCTTTTAATAAGTCAGTTTACTACAGCGCGATCGAGCCTGATGTGTTAAAAGTGAGCATTGTTACCTGATTTGGATAAATAACCCTAGCCTATGTTTGTGAATAATGCGATCGCCAATCACCTATCCAGATTGCCAATACCGCAAACTCTAATTGCCACCGCCAAGGCAGAAAATGCGCCAGTTGTTTTATCTGGCGTATTACTCACCCTCGTTTTTATTTACATCGCTAGTAAAGTTGGTAGTGAAATTGCTAAGCGACTAGATTTACCGCCTGTTTTGGGGGAATTAGTTGCGGGTGTGATTATTGGTGTATCTGCATTGCATCTAGTCATCTTTCCTGAAGGTGGTTTTGTCGCTTCGGACTCATTGATTATGTCGGGCTTACAATTTCTAAATAATCTATCCCCCGAATCTGTTAGCAGCATATTTACTTCCCAAAGTGAAGTAATTTCGGTAATAGCTGAGTTGGGGGTAATTATTTTACTTTTCGAAATTGGCTTAGAGTCGGATTTGCGCCAACTCAAAGAAGTCGGTATCCAAGCTTTTGTCGTGGCTTTTATCGGTGTGACCGCTCCCTTTGCGGCGGGGACAATCGGATTAATGTATTTCTTCCATGTGGCGGCGATTCCCGCGATTTTTGCAGGAGCCGCCCTTACGGCAACTAGTATTGGGATTACCTCTAAGGTCTTAGCCGAAATTGGTCAGCTAAAATCGAAGGAAGGGCAGATAATTGTTGGTGCGGCTGTCATTGATGATGTGTTAGGGATCATTGTTTTAGCTGTAGTAGCAAGTTTAGCGAAAACAGGCGAAGTTGATATTACCAATGTCGCAATTCTATTAGTTAGCGCGATCGCCTTCTTATTTGGTGCAATCTTGTTAGGTGGTTTCTTTAATAAAAGTTTTGTCGCCTTGGTAAATAAACTCCAAACTCGTGGCAATATTGTCATTCCTGCTTTTATCTTTGCCTACATCATGGCTTTTATCGGCAATGTAATCCATTTAGAGGCTATTCTAGGAGCCTTTGCCGCAGGCTTGGTACTTGATGAAACCGATGCTCGCAAAGAGTTAGATGAACTGATTAAACCAGTTGCCGATTTACTTGTCCCCGTTTTCTTTGTGACGGTGGGCGCAAGAGCCGATCTCAGTGTTCTCAATCCGATGCTCCCTGAAAATCGCAGTGGCTTATTAATTGCGGTATTTATGCTCGCAATCGCGATCGCGGGTAAAGTGATCACGGGTTGGGTAGTTTTTGGTATTCCCGATATCAATCGTTTAGCGATCGGTGTGGGTATGGTTCCCCGTGGGGAAGTTGGGCTTGTCTTTGCAGGAATTGGTACGGCTAGTGGGGCGATCGACAAGCCTCTAGAAGTTGCCATTATTATCATGGTAATCATGACCACATTCCTAGCGCCACCATTTTTGCGAATTGCTTTTGGAAAGTCAACCAAGGTTTAAAATTCCGTGAGAATCACGGATTAGGCGGATTAAAGGATTTCGCAGATTTAAATTGTCATAAAAAATCTGTGGAATCCCATAATCCATTTAATCCGTGATTCTAATTTTTTTAGCTGCTAAGCCATATCGCCAGCATGATAAGAACTCCTTACCAAAGCACCCGATCGCACATGACTAAATCCGATTTGCTTAGCGATCGCCCCTAACTCATCAAACTCTTCGGGTCGCCAATATTTCTGCACGGGTAAATGCTCTAGCGATGGACGCAAATACTGCCCGATTGTTAAAGAACTGCATCCAATAGCATATAAATCTTGCATTGTCTCGGTTAACTCCTCCACGGTTTCACCATGCCCAACCATTAACCCAGACTTGGTAGTAATACTTGGATTAATGTCTTTAACTATTTCTAAAACCGAAAGCGATCGCTCATACTTAGCGCCCCGCCGCACCTTGCCCTGCAAGCGCCGCACCGTCTCAATATTGTGGTTATAGCAAACTGGTGTAGCCAAGGCTACTGTCTCAATGCAACGGCGATCGCCTCGAAAGTCGGGAGTTAATACTTCGATCTTGACATTGGGGCGCGAGTTTCTAATCGCTTGCATCGTCTCGACAAAGCAGCTAGCCCCCTGATCCGCCAAATCATCCCGCGCCACTGAAGTCAAAACCACATAATCTAGTCCTAACAAATTCACCGCTTCGGCGACTTTTCTGGCTTCTTCAGGATCTAATGACATTGGTTGATGTCCTTTGTCCACCTGACAAAAACCACAGGCTCTAGTACAGGTGGGACCCATTAACAAAAAAGTCGCCGTTTTTTGAGCATAACACTCTGCTCGATTTGGACAGCGCCCCTTCTCACAAATGGTATGAATCCCCCTCTGCTTAATGATTTGCTGAACTTCTGAAATTTCACTAGCTTTGCCAATCTGTGGGCGCAACCAACTAGGTAAACGTAACTCTTCCTTAGCAGACATATAGTTTCATCAAGAAATAAAAAAGGCGCAAGTGTGTTTCTTATTAAAACCCATATTGCAGTTTTGATTTTGCCTACGGCAAAAATCAAAACCGAAAATACTCATAGCAACTCTCTTTTGGGTTTTGGCGTGAAGCAATGTCACATTTGTCAGAAAAAATCAGATAAAACCTGATTAAAACCCTTTACAGATGTGACTCTATTGACTAGCATATTGCACTGACTGTATTGCACTGGCTGTATTGCCAATCACGAGGACTAGTAGAGAATTTTGGAGGGATCTTGTTCGATCTATTAACCAATATTCTGATTTGGATTATTGCAATCCCGATTTTTATTATTTTATTTAAGGCGATTCCCAAGGATTGGTTTCGCGTTTTTGGATTAGTAATATTTACAGCGCTGATTGTAATTATTTTTGCTAGCTTCAGATTTGTAGAAGATCCAATTCCCAAGATTGTTGTGGAATTTCTCTCTTTTCCATTTACGCTAGTGGGAATTTTGCTGATGTTGTTGTTTTTTAACTTTTGGTTAAGACTCAAGGATATCAAAATCAAAAGCGGTGACAAGGTCGATAACAAAGGCGCTTCTGAGAAAGTTGCCATTGTAAGCAAGGAAATATTAATTGCTTTAATCCTGTTTGCGATCGCCACCAATAACGCCACATCAGAATTATTTACCTGTTATTTAGAACAACAAGGCGCTAATGCGATCGAGCAATCATACCGCCGCCCCGTCATGAACCTATCCGAGCAAGAATTACAGGATTTTCAACGCGGAGTTTATGATTTGATCGTTGTACTTGCAGATAATCCGCCCTATGAGCCGCGCCTCCAAGAAGCACTTAAATTGTGGAATGCCGCCGCCCAACAACAAAAACCTTATATGCTCATAAGTGGTGGTAGACGGACAACTTATCCAGCTACCAAAGGCTATCCCTGTCTCACACCACCAGAGTCACCACCAACTCGCTCCAAAGAAAACATCAGAGATGAAATAGCCAGTCGCGCAGGGATAAATAATATCGGCTTAGGCTATGACCCACGCTTTGAAAGTTACTTTACTAATCGGGCGATCGCCACAGGATCGCTCGATCAAGTTGATATCACCGAAGCAGATCAAATGTGTGAAGCTTTGACTAATCTCCCAAATAAACAAGTTATTCGCCCCTTTATAATCATTGAGCCGTCGGGAATGACGGTGCGAAGTAGTGGTGATGAAATCAACAAACTAATCAAATCTTTAGAAAAGAACAAGTTACTCCGCGAAGATTCGCGTAACAGTAGAAGGATTTTGTTGATTACTTCTCCCATTGAAGCAACTCGTGCTTTTTTATCGTTTAGAAATCAAGATCTCAATACTTCACTAAAAACTGCTAGCTTTCCCTCTGATAGTCATAGTGACCTCGGCAAACAATGTCCTTGGCCAGTTGGCAAACAATTTACGATCAAACCCAGATATTTTTTGTTTAATGCCCAATCTTTTGCCAAATCTGAGCAAGCATGGACAGAAATCAAAGAACTAGTTTTTTACACGCTTAGATTTTGGCTGCGTCCGCCATTGTCTGACGAGAGAGATTACTATCCCAAACAACCAATCACTGATTCGGCAACGCCCAAAAAATAAAAAAGAGTTGAAGCGCAAGCGCTTCAACTCTTTTTTATTTTTTGATCAATTTATTTGACAGCACCCTGTGCTTCTAGAAGCTGTTGTCTCAAACGCTCAAGATCAGAAGCCCAACGGGGATCAGGTTGATGTGCTTCTGTAGAAGTGCTAGTGGTTGAAGAAGATCCCGTAGTTTTCTTATTATTGCTACTACGTTTTTTCTTCTTAGCGGCCGCCTTCACGGGGGCTGCAACAGAGCTAATGGCAGGAGACTCGACATCGGAACTAGACGATTCTTCACCGCCTTCCTCCAAATCTGAGCCATCCTCAGCTTTGCCCTTGGTGCGAGGCAGTGCTTTCTCAAGCTTTAGGACTGCACCATTGAAATCGTAACCGTTAAATTTCTCAATGACTGTATCAGCAACTTCATCAGAGCCTACGGTCACAAACCCAAAACCGCGACATTTGCCTGTCTTGCGATCGGTTATAACCTTCAAGGACACTGAATCACCTGATTCATTGAAAATTTTTTCTAGAGCTTGGCGATCTAATTCTGCTGGCAAGTTGCCAACATAAAGGCGGATAGACATGATAATAGAAAACCTCTACGCTATAAAATTTTCAGCAGGTGACTAGAGCAGCCGATACAAATAAACTTGTTTAAAAAACTTGTCCGCTACTTACTAGCTTAGATTGGAGCTATTGCTTACACGCTACCTGCGATCAATCAAATTAATGTGGTACTCACGCACCATGTATCAACATAACATACAAAATGCTTAACTTCAAAATAAAATGTAATGAAAGTATCAAAATCCCGTCAGTCTAGGCGCAACAGCATTAGCTATGCTTATTTAGAAAATGCATAAAGCGCAACTATTATGAAACTTAAATAAATAATAGCTTATTTTATTAAGCTATAGAATCAAATCTTAAGTTTTTTTTTAGTATTAATCGCTTGACTTTCAAGAAATTATTGATGTATTATTCACTTCCATAAATTTGCTTAAAAATTTAAATGGAAATTGTTGGTTTTATACTTATTCCTTTTTGTGTCTGGTTTTCCCAAGCGCTAAATGATGCTGAGAAGAAAAAAGAGCAGGAAATCGAAAAAAGAGTGAAAGAAAAGCTAAAGAATGAGCCGCATGTGAATATTCGGATTGTCGAAAAACCTTAGAGTTACGAAGATATGATGCACACGCAGCGTGCGCTATATCTTTTAGGGAGTATATTTAACTGCGTCGATCAAAATAAATCACAATTAATGGGCTGAAATTTTGTAGAATCTAAGGTAGGTATATCCTACGATTCTGAATTAAGCTTTCTGTTGATGGCAGGCGCGAACTTGTGACTTATACACGATCAA